>Ga0316207_10002470_pt1 | contig 18908 bp, 12 predicted proteins | sample 6weekpyrite_MG_FD_204943 | JGI IMG/M metagenome (GOLD analysis project Ga0316207, IMG submission 204943) | Microbial mat bacterial communities from mineral coupon in-situ incubated in ocean water Damariscotta River, Maine, United States -... | ecosystem: Environmental > Aquatic > Marine >...
TTCAGAATAATCCTAAAAACACATTAAAGCCAGCGCATGTAGCCTGTTTCGAAGCGCTGACTCAAGTTTTCATGGTATGGGTAGGCGCGTATCATATAGATCTGCTTTCCGGGCTTCGGTGGCTTAAAATTTAATTCAAAAAGCGCCCTTCCGTCAGGCAAGTGCTTAATAAATAATAATGAAAGGCAGTCGTCTCGTTCAAAAGGGCTATGTTCATCTGGTGAGGCACCTATCAGGCAATCGACAGACACATCTTCTGGTGTCAGTGACTGTAATTGAACGGCGACCTGTATCGTCAAATTCTCATCAGCCTCTATCGTTGGTTTGATTTCGTCAATACGTTCCAGTTCGACTAGTGGCCATGATTCATGAACTCGCGCTTTCCACTCGGCAATTTGAGATGCTTTGGCATAAGCGTCTTCTGCAAACAATTTACCTTGCTTCGCTGCATGGGCATAAAATTCGCGCGTATACTCCATCACCATACGTTGCGCATTGAAAGTGGGAATGAACGAGCTCATGGCATTTTTGGACATTTCGATCCAGCGTGATGAGTAGCCCTGGCCATCTCGATCGTAATACATTGGTACGACTTCATTCTCAATGACGTCAAGCAACTCGGTGGCCTCTTCCTTATCTCTGAATTGCTCGCTAAACTGCTCGCCGTGCGGAGTGATTGCCCAGCCATTTTCACCGTTGTAGCCTTCGCCCCACCAGCCATCGAGCACGCTAAGATTCAGTACGCCGTTGATTCCAGCTTTTTGGCCCGACGTGCCGCTCGCTTCAAGAGGGTAGGTGGGATTGTTGAGCCAAACATCAACGCCGGTGACCAACTTGCGCGCCAGAGAAATGTCATAATCTTCCAGCAATATGATTTTCCCTTCGAATTGCGGCATTTTCGACATTTCCGATATTTTACGAATATAGTCCTGACCTGGCTGATCGTAAGGGTGTGCTTTACCAGCAAAAATGATGACGACGGGTTGATCCGGATTGCCAATGATTTTTGCCAGGCGTTCCATGTCTGAAAAAATCAAGGTTGCGCGTTTGTAGGTGGCAAAGCGTCGGGCAAAACCGATCGTCAGAATGTCTTTTTGGCGAGGCCGGATATATTTTGTGAGCCGATGGATCTGTGACTCGCTATGGCTGTTACGGCGGTGCTGTTTAATCGCCAGTTCATAGACCAATTCCAGCATTTTGGTTTTCAGTGTCTGTCGGACGCTCCAAAAACTGTGATTGGGCAGCTTTTCAATTCGCTTCCAAAACTGTTTGTTGGTGAGCTCTACGCGCCAACCCCCACTAAACTGCAGATCAAATTGTGATGCCCACTCATTGGCCAGGAAGGTCATCAGGTGAACGCCATTCGTGACATAGCGGATTGGATTTTCGTCTGGTGCAACCTGGGGCCAGATGAAACTTTCCATCTTGGAGGCGACCGAGCCATGGATTCTGCTGACCCCATTATGAAAACGTGAGCCACGCAATGACAGTGATGTCATATTGAAGCCATAAGGGTTGACCGGACTCGCACCTAAAGCCAGCAGTGTGTGCATATCGATGCCGAGATCCTGAATATAGTCAGAGAAGTAGTGCTGCATCAGGCTATGGTCAAAAATATCATGACCTGCGGCGACAGGCGTGTGCGTTGTGAAGGTCGTCGCACTGGCAACTGCTTCCAAGGCAGCGCCGAAATGAAGTCCGCCGGTCACCAGTTCGCGACAGCGTTCGAGAATCTGAAAGGCGCCATGACCTTCATTGATATGCCAAACCGTTGGCTTATAACCCAGGGCACGATGGGCGCGTGTCCCCCCGATTCCAAGCACCATATCCTGCAATAAACGGTTCGCATTATCGCCGCCGTAGAGTTGATAAGTGATGCGGCGATCTTCTTTTGTGTTTTCACTGAGGTCGCTATCCAGAAGGTGCAGTTTGACGTGACCAATCTGTGCGGTCCATATCTTCAGGTAGATTTTTCTGCCGGGTACGTCAATATGTACTTTGAGTTGTTTGCCTTCTTTATCAAGTGCCGGTTTGATCGGCAGTTGTTTGAAATCTGCAGCATTGTAGCTCGCTATTTGATTGCCCTGACCATCGACTTTTTGTTTGAAATAGCCGAGACGGTATAGCATGCCAAATGCGACAAAGGGCAGGCCCAAATCGCTTGCTGCTTTGCAGTGATCACCTGCTAGAATACCGAGTCCTCCCGAGTAGATTGGAAGGCTCTCATGCAGTCCAAACTCTGCACATGAATAGGAAACGAGGTCGGTCTCTATCTCCAGATGATCGTCTATTTTTTTGTTGGATGGCGTCGCCAGGTAGGTATCAAAAGTGGTGATGACGCGAACGTATTCCTGCATATAAATGGGGTCTTGCGCTGCGTGCTCAAGTTTTTCCTGGGCGACTCTGTGCAAAAATAGCTTTGGGTTGTGGCCAACTTCATCCCAAAGTTCCGGATCGAGGCGAATGAACAAGCCGCGCACGTGCCTTTCCCAGCTGTAAAAAAGGTTGCTGGCAAGTTCCTGGAGGCGCTTCAGTTTCTTCGGGATCTTTGGCTGTACCACAATGGTAAAAGGGGTGCCTGACATAGTTGTACATCCTTCTTTCTATTGTTAGGTGCGACGTTGAACTACAGAGCACGGCTGTATCACAGTGAAGTATACAATGACCCTGGCGTGCCCTGACTTATCTCTTCAGTTGTCTACTAGCGTACGCTAGTAATGGGTTCGGTGGTAACATTTTCATGAAAACGATACCCTGAACCCTGTTCCTCGCAGAGCTGTTGCAGGATCGCCAAAATGACCGCGAGACCTTCTTCTACGGGAGAGTTGTGTATGCGTAAATTGCGTAGTTGTTCTTCACTGTAATCATGAACCTTCAGTGCTTGTCGCCGAAAGGGTCGCTCACCTTTGTTATGCTGTTTCTTGAGTTGGTACAATACGTGCGCAAATTGACCTTCGTCGTTGATGTCGCCCAATATCAACGCAGTTCGTTTTCTCAGGAGCGCGTGATTGTTGTTCTGTTCAGCGTCCGTTAGCAGTCCCAGAAGCCCGTAAATCAGGTTTGCATCTTTATCGCTTAAGCCAAATTGGGAATGTCCTAACTCGAGCAGGCCGAATAATACCCGGTTGATAGACAGAATGGCGGTCTCTGTCTGACTGGTTTTAAGTTGATCCAGCCAGTTCCATGTCTGACTAACATCCATGTGCTTAAGATTTGGCCATTGTGCGTTGGTGCTGTACAGGTAAGCATCAATAAACGGCGTTGCATCGAGAGAGGGAGGGTCAAAGCTAAGGGCTTCATCGCCAAGGTATTTTGCATCAATAAATTGGCAGCTGCCTGGCGTGGCAATGTTCAAGACCAGATAAAGTTGCTGTAGCGCAATTGCGGCCGCGTGATAATAGGCGATGGTGCTTTCCGGTGCGGCATCCGCGATTAGTTCAATTCTGATAACCGGCTCTTTGACAGGCGTCTTGCCTTGACGCAGGGCTTGTCGATATTTAGTAAAGCCACCGTCATAGGCGTGTGCCTGCGCCAGAAATGTGATGACTTCTCCCAAATCCATCGAGAGCTGGTAGGTATCCAGCTTTTTATTGGACAGACTCTCTACCTTGAATGGCGTTTGTGTCAATAGCGTGTCGGCCTGCTTCCATGCGCTGATGATCGCCGGCTCTAGCTTGGCAGGGGTGTTCTGCAAGGGTTGTGAAACTGCTACTTCGATGATTTTAGAGCTCATTTAGCGATTATCTCCAATACTGAAATCGTTTACGCGATCATTATAAGCTGGTTGATGTACTAGTGCATCAACCACGCTATATTGACGGATACAGCGCTCTCGTGATGTTCCGCAACAAGGCACAGTACGCTGGAAATGGTCACTCCCTTTCCAAGTGCTGCAACGCGGATGCGGGGCATCACGAGGGCGCCCTGCGGGTGGGCTTGTCAGTGCCCATGGCTACGTTTTACCTCTTGACAAGGGAGTGGCCATTGCCTGCGAGGCATGCCTTGCCATGAGCACTGACAAACCCACTGTATCCGTCAATATAGTGTGGATGATGTACTAGGTGGCACACAAATCTTTTTCATGACCAATAATATCGATACAAACACGGCTGTTTTCAAGTTGTGCTATTAATTCATCCCGAGTGAGAAGTTTTTCCTTTGCGCCTCTAAACTTTAACACAGATTCGGAATTGGTGATGGCCCAGAGCGTCGCTTGTTTGATATCGCAGCCGCAGGCCAATGCGGCGGTTAAAGTCGCTGCAAAAGCATCGCCTGCACCTGTGGTTTCTTTTACCTCCAAATCTCGCGAGGGTGTGGCATGGTATATTGCCTGCCGGTCATAGACATACGCGCCTTCGCTGCCATCGGTGATGGCGATTAAGGCGGGAGGCAGTTTGCGTAATGCCTTGAATAGCTCTAGGACAGGGCGAGCTTCATTGCAATCCAGGCCTAGCAGCTTGCTTGCTTCCTCTCGATTCATCACCAAAAAGTCGACATTATCGATAATGTCCTGCAGTGCTTCGTAGCCCAGTTCTGCCTGATAATTACTGGGATTAAAAGCGACCTTGCCATCATGTTTAGCGATTACACGCTTAGCCGTTTCCAGGCTCTGCCCCATCATGCTCGAAAGGTAGATCCAGCGAGTTGTAAAGGGGGCAACATCTTCAATTTCAAGAAAATTATTGGTGCCTTTGTAGGCCAGAATAGCGCGGTCATTGGCGAAACTGTTGAGGACAACAGACAGGCCTGATACACCTTTCTCGCCGCCTACAAACGCTATTTTCTCTGCGGCCAGCTTTTCTTTGATGAGTGTGCCATTGGCGTCATCGCCAATTTTGCCAAGAAAAGCGGTGCGCAGACCTAAGCGGGCAAACGCAGTCGCCGTATTGGTGCCACCGCCACCGGTTTGAATGTCCATGCTGTCAACGAGAATTTTGCTTCCGAGCGGAAAGGCAATAAGAGACTCATGATGGGACGGGGTATCAATGCGAATCAGTTCGGACTTTGTGTCGGCAAACAGATCAACAGTGGCACTTCCAAGCGTAACAACATCGTAATCGTATTTCATGAGTAATATCACAACCTTTTTATTTGCGGCATTTGTCGGCTAATTAAGCCAGCTCGCTTTCTTTTTGGGCATTCCGTTTAGTGGCTTGACGCTTGCGTTTGATTTCTTGTTTGTACAGCGCCAGGTATTTTTTTGCGCTGCTTTGCCAGCCAAAGCCAGTTTGCATGCCATTTTGTTGCAGTTTTCTATATTCGCTTTTGTTGCGATAGGTCTTGAGCGCGTATCGTAGCGCAGCGACGAATGTGTCGGTTTGATCGCTATCAAAAACAAAGCCATTGGCTGTTTGGGGTGCTTTAGCGCGGCCATCGCCAGCATCAATAATGGTATCTGCAAGGCCGCCGGTATTTCTGACGATTGGAACCGCACCATAATTCAGGCTGTACATTTGATTCAGTCCGCAGGGCTCATACCGACTTGGCATTGCAAAGAAGTCAGCGCCTGCTTCAATTCGATGTGCCAGCCTCTCGTCGTATTTGAGTGACAGTGCAACTTTATGCTTGAGCTCTTTACTGAGTGATTGTAGACGGGATTCAAGTTCTGAATCGCCACTGCCTAGAATGGCCCACTGAACTTTTCGGTCAGAAAGTGCGCTGATTGCGCTGATGATCAGGTCTATCCCTTTCTGGTGTGCAAGTCGGCTGACCACGCCAATAAGCGGGATGGTTTTGTCTACAGGGAGTCCAAGCTGTTCTTGCAAGGCGCATTTGTTCCGGGTTTTTTCGCGAATCTTATCGTGCGCGAACGGAAATTCCAGATAAGGATCTGTTGCGGGATTCCAGACGCGGGTATCGATGCCGTTGATGATTCCGGTCAGCTTATCTTTATTATGCAAGAGTAGACCATCGAGGCCATAGCCGTACTCCGGGTTTAGAATTTCCCGAGCATACGTTGGGCTGACGGTCGTAACTGCGTCGGCACAGATGATACCGGCTTTCAATAGACAAAGGTTGCCGTGAAACTCGAGCTTTTCCGGGCTCCACCACTCAGCTGGCAGCGTCAGAGCGTGAAATTGTTCTGCTGGAAAAACACCCTGATAAGCCAAATTGTGGATCGTAAAAATGACGGGCGGGCCGTCGTGAAAACTGAGAAAAGCTGGCACTAAGGCGGTTTGCCAGTCATTGCAGTGAACGATATCGGGCGTCCAGGCAGGATTGAGCCGGCCCAAAGCCACTTGGGCAACGACGCGCGACAACGCGGTAAACCGCTGGCAGTTGTCTGGGTGATCGCTTCCATGCTCTGTGAGGTATGGGCTGCCGGGACGTTCGAAGTATTGAGGTATTTTAACCAGCCAGACTTTCAGACCGTTTGCCGGCAGCGTGCCTTCCAGTAAACAACCTTGCTCCGAGTATTCCAAATTGTCGAGCGCTGCGATTGTTGTGACGTTTGTGAGTTGTTCCTCGATATTCTGATAGCAAGGGAGTATGACGCGAACATCGGCGCCGGTATCCGCAAGCGCTTTTGGCAGGCTGTACGAAATATCGGCTAGCCCGCCCGTCTTGATCAGAGGATACATTTCGCTGCTTGCAAAGAGTACGGTTGGTTGTTTCATGCTCTTGTTCTCCGTGAGGCCAACGTATGTTTTTTGTTTACAACGGGTTGATAAAATGATGGAGTATCTTCAGGGAACAGTCACTTATTATTTTCAGGAACAATAATATCATGAAGGCAGGACTCTCTAAAACCAATGAATGGCGAAAACTGGTGTCACTGGCTAGCGCAGGCACGTCTTTTTCAATGCGTGAATCTTTCAGTAAAGATGATCAGCGCTTTGCTAAATTTTCGCTGGAATCAGGCCAGCTCTTTTTGGATTACTCCAAGCATCTAATCAATGACGATAGCTGGCAAGCCTTGATTGAGCTGGCGTATGCGGCCAACCTGGAGACGGTACGGGGCCAGCTGTTTAGTGGCGAGAACATTAATGTCACCGAGAATCGTCCTGCTTTGCATTCAGCATTACGAGATCGAGATTTTACGCCACTGTTAGTGGATAGTCGTGACATCATGCTCGACATCAAGGCCGTTCATCAGAAAATGCACGAACTGACCGAGCAGATTCGTAACCAACAATGGCTCGGCTATAGCGGCAAGGCGATTCGTGATGTTGTTAATATCGGCATTGGCGGGTCACATCTTGGACCAGAAATGGCGTGTCATGCGCTAAGCGATTTTCATTCCAGTCACCTGCGCTTTCATTTTGTGTCAAATGTTGATTATTGTCATATCCATGACGTGACTGGCAAGCTAAATCCCGAAACCACCTTGTTTATCATTTCCAGCAAGAGTTTTAGTACTCAGGAAACACTCACCAATGCCAACGAAGCCAAGCATTGGATTCTGGTGCATTATGGTGATGAGCACGCGATTGCCAGGCATTTTTTAGCGGTGAGCAGTAAACCCGAGTCGGCGGTGGCATTTGGCATTGCAGAAGACAATGTCTTGCCGATGTGGGATTGGGTGGGAGGACGCTATTCTTTGTGGTCGGCAGTTGGGCTGCCGGTCGCACTGGCAATTGGAATGCCCCAGTTTGAGCGCTTTTTAGAGGGTGCGCAGCAAATGGATGTGCACTTTAAGCAAGCACCACTCGACAAGAATATGCCGGTCATTCTGGCTTTGCTCGGCATTTGGTATAACAATTTTCTGGGGATGACGAGCCATGCCATCGTTCCTTACAGTGAGCGCTTGTCGCTCTTTATGAGCTATATGCAACAATGTGACATGGAAAGTAACGGTAAGTCGGTGTCGGTTGATGGTGTGCCGCTAGCTGAGGCGACTGGTCCGGTTGTCTGGGGGGGCGCTGGAACCAATAGCCAGCATGCGTTTTTCCAGTTGTTGCATCAAGGCACACAAGTTGTTCCGATCGACTTTATCGGTGTCGTTAAGTGTCATCATCAAAACATTGCTCAACACAAAATTTTGCTGGCAAATCTGCTGGCACAAACCGAGGCTTTGATGGTCGGCAAGTCACCCGATACGGCATTTCAGGAAATGATTGACTCAGGTATGGACTCAGACTCGGCGAACAGGCTCAAAAGCCATCGTGCGTCGCCGGGTAACCGGCCCAGTACAACACTGTTGCTGAATGAGCTGACGCCTTTCAGTCTTGGGCAATTAATTGCGCTTTATGAGCACAAGGTTTTTTGTCAGGGCGTTATTTGGCAGGTGAACTCGTATGACCAGTGGGGCGTCGAATTTGGCAAGCAACTTGGCAAACCGATCTTGAAAGAACTTCTCGATACCAATGCACCCCTGGGTCACGATGGTTCGACCAATGCCTTGTTGAACAGGATTCGCGAAACGCTTTAAGCTCAAGCGATTATTCAAGGTTAAAAGTAGTAGCCTACATTGACATTAAACATGGTTTGCCAGCCATCTTCGAGGGCCTGGCCACCAATGGAATCGCCGCCTATCCAGAGGAAATTCTTCGCTCTGTTTATGTCTACATAAGTATATAAGGGGCCGGTAGCAAAACTGCAGCCTAATACGTGTAACTGAGTGTTTTGTACGGTATTGCCGCCATTTACGATGGTGTTGTCACTGTAGCAGCTCATGTCCTTGAGCTTACCATGGTCGATATTAATATTACGCGCGACATTGAGCGTGTAGGCATTCGCTTTAGAGGCAATGAGATAGGTAGCTGCAAATCCGCCAAGCTGAATGCTCTGGTCGCTCACCCCCGGCGGATTATCCGGGTTAAACTCATAGCGCGTGATTTGAACGGCGGTTGTCCATTTCCCATACTTGCCATGAAGGTGGGCGGCACCCGCCCAGCGATCACCATTACTGTTGCTGGTGCGATTGTAAATCTGCCCTCCCATTGCCGACAGGCCCAGCTCCGTTGTAAAACCACTGTCTTGAGCAATAGTGTACGTCGTTCTGATATTAAACTGATTGCTTTCTTCGTTTTGTTGCGTGCCGCTTCTAACCAGATCTAAAGAGTAACGTTCAGACTTTGATGAATCGCCCCACTCTTCATTTTTAAAGAAACCAAGCTGAAAATTCCAGCTGTCCAGGGCGTAGCTGTAACTGACGCCTGAGTCGTAATCGTCTTCCAAGCCCAGATAATAAAGTGGTCCGAACCAGTAGCTGTTGTCGATATAGGGCAATATTCCAAATGGCGCCTGGGTAATCCCGCCTTTGATCTTGGACGCTTCAGAAATCTGGTAGCCAGCCCAGGCATGATGAATGACATTCTGGTAAGGGTACCAGCGGTATTGGGCTGAAAACTCGATGCCATTGATCGCGCCATGCATATTGAGCTTGAATTTGTTAAAGGAGATATCGCCCTGTTTATCTTTGCTGATCTCACTAAAATCTTCATAGCGAAAGTTGAGATCGACTGACCCGCCAAATTGGATATCGTGAATATGGGATTCCGGTTCTACTATTGATGTTTTCGCTTCGTCTGCATACGTTGCCAGAGGAAAAGCGAATATTAGGCAACTGACGCCTGATCTGATCAATTTATTCATTGTCATAACCTCTGTCGACGGTAAGGCTCATGTAATGTGAATACGAAATACAGGGGGTGTAGCCTCTTCACTATAGAATAGATATTCTATTGTTCCAGTCAGCGGTTGGTGCCTTCTCTTATTAACGGGCCAGTGTCATTTGTCGGATTGTTGTAAGACTGGCTGTGCTAAGGCTATCTCATTTGGTGTTTACATCGCTGTCTACTACACTTTGCAACGTGGATGGCAATCATTCACCTTTTAAGGCAAACAGAGATTGAATAACGCAGGCATCTAACGATGGATAGATCAATCTTCAACAGAATTGGGGCGACAGCTATCTTGCTGGCGTTGGCGAGTACCACTTGGGGCGAGTGTAAGGTTATCTCAAACTGGGAACCTTGGGAACCCTACCAATATATGGATGACGCAGGAAAAGTCACCGGTTTGGATAATGACTTGCTTAGTGCCATTGCCCGTGAAGCGGGTTGTGAGGTGTTTTTTGCTAAGCGTCCCTGGAAACGTTCATTGCAAGAGTTGAAAAACGGTCAGGCCGATGTTGCGCCAGGTGCATCGATCACTGAAGAGCGAAAGGCGTTTGCGAATTTTTCAGACATCTATCGCAATGAAACGATGGCGATGATGGTGCTGAAAGAGAATTTATCTAAGTTCCCATTCAAGCGTTTTGACGATTTTGAGAAAAGCGGTATGCGTGTTGGCGTCGTGCGTGGGTATTATTATGGCGAACGATTCAAGAAAGCGATGGAAAGCAAGGAATTTCGGGCGCGTGTTCAGATGGTGAACGGTGATGATAAGAATTTGAAGAAACTGCTTAAAGGGCGCATTGATGGGGCTTTGATAGACCCCTTTGTCGGTACGTTCTTATTAAAGCAAATGGATGAGAATAGTCGAGTCGCCATTCATCCTGTCACGATTAATAGTGACGGCATTTATCTGATGTATAGCAAGAAGTCTGTCAGCAAAGAGGTCATTGAAAAACTCAATAATGGGTTGAAGGCAATTCGCGCCTCTGGGGAATATCAAAAAATAGTGGATGGCTATCTGCAATAGCGCTGTTTGACTGCGTTATCGGTACGAAAAGGCCGAACTTTGTAATCTGGTACAGGGGAAAGGTAATGAAAAAACATCTGTTACTAATTTGTTTTACAGTATTTTCTATGCTGAGTTCCTTGGCGTTGTCGGCAAAGGAGACGGTTACGATTTCGACAGGAGAATACAGTCCTTTCGTTTCGGCTAAGCTAAAGCACAATGGTTATGTTAGCCACGTCATTCAGCGGGCCTTTGCGCTGCAAGGTATCGATGTAAGGTTCAAATATTTGCCATGGAAACGCGCTTATGTCGAAGCTAAGAATGGGCGCTATGATGCGACCAGCTTTTGGTACGATAGCGATGAGCGCAAACAGGACTTTTATTACAGTGATGCGGTAAACCAGGAAAAAACGGTGTTTTTTTACCGGAAAACTGAGCCGTTGAAGAACTGGGATACACTGGAAGATCTAACGGGCTTCACAATTGGGGCGACCATTGGCTACACTTACACCAAGGAATTTTGGGACGCCGCAGAGGCCAAAAAAATCAAAGTGAGTTCGACGTCTAAAGATCTAACCAATATGAAGAAATTGGTTGCCGGGCGAGTTGACTTGTTTCCTGCAGGGATGGTTTTAGGCAATACCTTGCTCAATGAAAATTTTGACCCTGCGATCTCAAGAACCATTGATTATCATTCAAAACCATTGACTGCCGCACCCGGATATCTACTGTTTCCCAAGTCTAGTGCAAATAGCGAACGATTGCTGGCGCTGTTTAACGAGGGACTCAAGCAGTTACAGGAAAGTGGCGAACTGGATAAGATGTTTGATGAACTCATTTCTGGTGGTTATAGGATGAACTAGCCATACGGGAGCGAGGTTACGTTCATACAATTAAATGAGCCTCTTGCAAAACGCGTGAGCGGCAATCTGCTGCCCCACTTTGGCCCGTTTTTACGCTAAAATTTCGGCACATAGAACCACTATGCACCTTATTTCACCGTAAAAACGAACTCAATGTGGGATTGCAGCTTATCCACTCAGAGTCTTGCAAAAGGCTCAAATGAATGGCGCAGGCGCCTGATTAGCCTTGGCATCGTTTAATGATCAAACCCGCCAGTGGTGGCAGTGTCAGTTCAATGCTCTGCTGTCTGCCCATCCATTCTATTGCTTTGCTCGGGATCTCCGTGCCATTACTGATATTGCTCCCTTGATAGTGTAACGAGTCCGAATTGAATATCTCCCGGTACGGACCGCTTTCGGGCACGCCAATTCGGTAATGCTTGCGTACTTCTGGGGTAAAATTCAGCACCACGATGACAAATTCGTGATCGGATTTTCGTAGATAGCTAATGGTCGACTGATCCGTGTCATTGCAGTCGAGCCACTCAAACCCGTTGCTTTCAAAGTCGTGTTGGTGCAGAGAAGGTTCGTGAGAGTACAGTTTATTCAAGTCTGCAACGGTTCTTTGTACGCCTTGTTGAAGCGGAAACTCCGTTAGAGGCCAGTCAAGCGCATTGTCGTGATCCCATTCTTTGCCCTGTGCGAATTCCGAACCCATAAACAGCAGTTTTTTCCCCGGATGGGTGAATTGATAGGTATACAGTAACCTGACATTGGCAAATTGCTGCCAGCTATCGCCGGGCATTTTGCTTAGGATAGAGCCTTTTCCGTGGACGACTTCATCGTGGGAAAATGGCAGGACAAAGTTCTCACTAAAGGCGTATAGCAAACTGAATGTCAGTTTATCTTGATGGTATTTTCGATATACGGTGGGTGTTTGCATGTAACTTAGGGTGTCATTCATCCAGCCCATGTTCCACTTCATGCTAAAACCTAATCCACCAACGTAAGTGGGGCGAGAAACTTGTGGCCACGCAGTGGATTCTTCAGCGATCACCAGTACGCCAGGAAAATCGCGGTGTATGATTTCATTCAGTGAGCGCAAAAAACTGATGGCTTCAAGATTTTCGTTGCCGCCGAATTCATTGGGTAGCCACTCATCTCGTGAATAGTCCAGGTAGAGCATGGATGCAACAGCGTCGACGCGCAGGCCATCCAGATGAAATTCACGCACCCAGTAGTCGGCGCTCGATAGCAGGAAGTTTCTAACTTCCGGTCGATCATAGTTGAAGATCAGCGTACCCCAATCTTGGTGCTCGCCTCGCAGGGGGTGTTCGTGTTCATACAGGGCGGAGCCATCATACCTCGCCAGGCCGTGCGCATCTTTGGGAAAGTGGCCGGGAACCCAGTCCAGTATGACGCCGATATGATTACGGTGACAGTGATCAATCAGATAGCGCAAGTCGTCGGCAGAGCCGTATCGGCAGGTTGCGGCAAAATAGCCGATCACCTGGTAGCCCCAGGAGCCATCAAAGGGGTGTTCGGTAATGGGCATTAGCTGGATATGCGTAAAGCCTTGCTGCTTGACGTAGTGCACTAATTCTTTGGCGATATCGCGGTAATTTGGGAAGCTATTTTCAGGTTTTCGCCAAGAGCCGAGGTGCAGTTCATAGATCGATGTTGGGCTGTGCAGCCAGTCCCAGTGCTCTCTATTTTTCATCCACTGTGCATCTTGCCAGTCGAAGCTGGTATCTAGGCTGATGATCGAAGATGTTCTCGGTGGCAGTTCATAGCTTCTGGCGAAAGGATCGCTTTTGCAGGAGATTTCACCGCTATCGCGATTCCTGATCTCATATTTATAAAGCTCGCCCGATTTGAGGTCAGGAATAAACAACTCCCAAAGGCCGGAAGCGCCACGATTACGCATGGGGTAAAGCTCACCATTCCACAGACAAAAATCGCCTACCACACTGACGCGTTCCGCATTGGGCGCCCAAACCAGAAAACGTACGCCAGAAACGCCTTCGTGTTCAACAAGGTGAGCGCCCAACTGATGATAGACTTTGGCGTTATCTTCGGCACTTAGGGCGTTCAGGTCTTCTTCTTCCAGGTAGAAGTGAAACGAATAGGGGTCGATCAGCTCTTGTTCGGTGTTATTGTGGCAGATGATTTTTATACGAGGGTGCTTTCCCGCCGCTTCGATATCGATTGCCAGTTCAAAGCATGCGCTGGATGTCGACTTTTTCATCACCCGCCATCTTGAGTTGGCTTTGATGAATACTTTCTTGGCGTAAGGGCGAAATACCCGGTAGCCCCTGTTGTGGGTGCGACCACTAATATCATCGCACCAGCCAAGCAGCGTGAAGGGGTCATGGTGTCTTGCTTCGCGCAACCTTAACAATTCGGCATGATGATCAGAGAGCGCGGTACGCTGTTTGTTAGAAGACGTGTTCTTGGGAAGCGCGCGTGACTTTTTGGTTTTTTTGGCAGCTTGGGGCTTGGTTGGCATGGTGTAAGTGCTCCAAGTGAAGTATCGCAAGAGTGATTGGGTTTATCGTCTGAAATCGCAGTCTAGCGTAATCGCGCGGATAGTTTTACTCGCCCATCAGGCTAGTTTACGTTAATTTGACAGAAATCAATAAGTGATCTATGTGAAGACAGTACCGTGATACTATCGCTTGATGATTTAAGATTGCCTTTGCTCTCAGCGGGCTCTTTATATGGATGACGATTAGGCCATTACCTGTTTGCTCGGAATGATTGTTGTAGTTTCGCCGTCTTTACAATAAGCACAATTATCTCTAGGTGGACCAAAACGATGTTTTCTATTCCCAATAACTCGAATGATCCTGGCAAACAAACGCTGGCACTGATACTGGCCGGTGGTGCTGGGTCGCGCCTTAAGACACTGACCAAATGGCATTCAAAGCCAGCCGTGCCTTTTGGCGGCAAATATCGAACCATTGATTTCCCGTTATCAAACTGCATCAATTCAGATATTCGCAAAATTGGCATTCTGACTCAGTACAAATCTCACTCACTCAACTTGCACATTCAAAAAGCATGGAATTTTCAGCGTACAGAACTGGGTGAGTTTGTTGATTTGTTACCCGCACAGCAGCGAGTCAAAGATGACTGGTATTTAGGCACCGCCAATGCCATTTATCAAAATCTGGATATCATTAAAAGCCATGACGCAAAGTATGTGTTGATTCTGGCGGGTGATCACATCTACAAAATGGATTATGGGCTGATGATACGACATCATGTCGAAAAAGGCGCAAAAATGACCGTTGGTTGTCTCGAAGCGCCGCTTGAGGAGGCGGATCAGTTTGGGGTGATGACGGTTGACAGCGATCAGCGCATTGTTGAATTTGAAGAAAAACCCAAGGCAGCGAAGCCATTAAAAGATAATCCGGGCAAGGTGCTGGCCTCAATGGGGATTTATGTGTTTGATGCGGAGTTTCTGTACCAGATTCTAAATCAGGATGAAGAGCGGAACACCTCCAGCCATGACTTTGGCAAAGACATTATTCCGAATACCATTGATACGTATCATATCTCCGCGTTTCGGTTTAGAGACCCGAAAACAAATGAAACGGCCTACTGGCGCGATGTCGGTACGATCGATGCCTACTATCAGGCGAATTTGGGTTTATTAGATGTGACGCCCGAATTAAATCTCTACGATAGTTCTTGGCCCATCTGGACTTATCAGGAGCAGTTGCCACCTGCAAAATTTGTTTTCAATGACGATGATCGTAGAGGAATGGCCGTGGACTCCATGGTGTCTGCTGGCTGCGTGGTATCTGGCAGCGAGGTTGAGCGCTCCTTGCTATTTAATAACGTCAGGGTGAACAGCTTTACAAAAATAACGAACAGCATTATTTTGCCTAATGTAGAGATTGGGCGTAACTGCCGTTTGAAAAATGTCGTCATTGATCAAGGCTGTCAGGTTCCGCCAAATACCTTGATTGGTTATGACGCTGAAGAAGATCGTCGCAAGTATCATGTCTCACCCCAGGGCGTGGTGCTTGTTTCTCCAGAAATGTTAGGACAAAAATTCTGTAATGTTGCATAAAAAAGAAAGTCACTGCGGTAACGAAGGCTTATCAGACGAGGCGCGTGTTAAGGTCGTTTTGTGTTGGCACATGCATCAGCCTCAATATCAGGATCAAATTACCAAGCAGTTTGTACGACCCTGGACGTATCTCCATGCGATTAAAGATTATATCGACATGGCCAGTATCATCCAGTCTCACCCCAAGGCACGGGCGGTATTTAATTTTAGCCCGGTATTGCTTGAACAGATTGTTGCTTATGCAGACAATATTCAAGCCTACTTTGTTGACAATGAAGCGATCATTGACCCGGCATTGGCCGCCCTGATAAACCCGGTTGTGCCCAGTGAGCTATCGATTAGACGTGATTTTATCCGACAATGTTTGCAGATTCATGAAGAGCGCTTGATCAAACGTTTCTTGGCATTTAATGCTTTGGTCAATATTGCCAAAAATGCGCTGCAAGATGACCTGTTACTTGCCCATCTGGATGTGGATTTTTTTACCGATTTGATCACTTGGTTTCACCTCGCCTGGATGGGTGAAACGGTTCGCGATAATTGCATCCAGCTTCAGTCTCTGATTGCCAAAGGCAAAGGTTTTAGTTTAAACGATCGTCGGGACTTGCTGGCAAAAATTGGTGAAATTATTGCCCAGGTGATTCCGCTATATCGTTCGCTGGCCAAGAGTAAACAAATTGAAATCAGTGTGACGCCAGACAAGCACCCCATTATTCCGCTGCTAATCGATTTTGGTAGCGCACGAGACGCGATGCCAGATGCCCCCTTGCCTCTCAATAATTACCCTGGTGGCGCTGAACGGGCGAAGGCGCACATCCAAAAAAGCTTGACGTTATTTGAAGATTTCTTTGGTTTTCGCCCTAGTGGTTGTTGGCCATCGGAGGGCGGGCTGTGTGATGCAAGTTTGCAGCTTTTGGCAGATGAGGGTTTTCAGTGGACAGCCAGCGGTGATGGCGTCTTGCAAAACAGCTTGAAAAGGCACAAAGAAAATAACTCAGAACGCCATCAGGCGGTTCGGGTTGGCGATATCGACATCAGTTGTTTTTTTCGTGATGACAACTTGTCGGACGATATTGGTTTTAACTTTTCCCGTTGGGGGGCTGAAGATGCCGTCAGCCACTTATTGTTTCATATCGGTAATATTCGAACTGCAGCTGCATCAAAAAAAGACTGCGTCGTGCCCATTCTTCTGGATGGCGAAAACTGCTGGGAAAGTTATGAAAAGAACGGTTTTCATTTCCTCAATTTGTTGTATGAACGATTTAGCCAGCACCCCGATATAGATCTGACCACGTTTGCCGATGTCGTTGCCAGCAAACCCAAACATCAAGCCGTTGCATCGATCGTCGCGGGCAGCTGGGTGTATGGCACTTTCTCAACCTGGATCGGTGAGGCGAGCAAGAATCGAGCATGGGAAATACTTTGTTCAGCGAAGCGAGCGTATGATCAAGCGATCGAGAGCCCTGATTTTCCAGCACACCTGCGGGAAAAAGCAGAATACCAACTCGCCGTGTGTGAGGGCTCTGATTGGTTCTGGTGGTTTGGCGATTACAATTCAGCGGGTACCGTTGCCGAGTTTGACGCTTTGTTTCGCTTGCATGTTCGCAATTTGTATCAGTTGATAGGCATACGCGCACCTGGCTACTTGGATCACCCTATTTCAATTGGTTCCGGTGACCCTGAGAACTCTGGAACCATGCGTCGCAGTAAGGCGCCTGACTAGCTGAAGGGTGGTATGCTATCTTGCAAAACAGTATTCCCTCCCAGCGATTGGCTGGCGTATTACTCCACCCCACTTCGCTTCCGAATATCGATTCGCTTGGAACGCTTGACGAAGCGGCTTTTCGTTTTATTGACTTTCTCGATGAATGCGGCGTCGGTCTCTGGCAGGTACTGCCCCTTAACCCGACAGATCAAAGCTTGTCGCCCTATAGCGCTTCATCGGCGTTCGCAGGCAATACTCGGCTGATTAGTCGAAAGCACCTGGTTAGCAGTGGTTTTATAAGCGAAGAGGATGTGAGTCGTAAGCTAAGCGATGCCTTGAGCATTGCGTTTGACAAATTCTCGAGCAGCGCCGCAGCTCACCTGCGCTCGGCCTTTGATCAGTTTTGTGAGACAAATCACGACTGGTTAGAAGATTTTGCGCTGTATTCAACGATCAAGACAACTCAGAATCAGGTGCACTGGGTTGATTGGCCTGAGGCTTTAAGGAAGCGAGATGCCCATGCTTTGGGCGAGTTTAAAGACGCTTACCGAGATGAGATTCAACAGGTACGTTTTGAGCAGTTTGTGTTTTTCCAGCAATGGCAGGCTGTTCATCAATATGCGAACAGCAAAAATATTGCGATCTTTGGCGATATGCCTATTTTTGTTGCGCACGATAGTGCCGATGTCTGGGCCAATCAATCGCTTTTTAAGCTAAACGATGATGGACAACCGAGTGTTGTAGCTGGCGTACCGCCAGATTATTTTTCTGAAGATGGGCAGCGTTGGGGGAACCCGTTATATAATTGGTCGGCCATGGCAGACAGCAACTTTGCCTGGTGGTTAAAACGTATGCGCCACACATGGACGGTTGTCGATTACATTCGTATTGATCATTTTCGAGGCTTCGATGCCTGCTGGCAAATTCCGGTTGAAGAAGAAACGGCAAAGAAAGGCGTGTGGGAAAAAGTGCCAGGCGAAGCCTTATTTCATCAGCTGTTCAGCGAACTGGGGAATTTACCCTTGGTCGCTGAAGATCTGGGTATCATTACCCCTGAAGTAGATCGCTTGCGTCGGGTTTTCGGTATTCCGGGTATGAAGGTGCTGCAGTTTGCTTTCGACGGGGGCAGTCGCAATCCTTACCTTCCTCACAATCATGAGAAAAATTCGGTGGCCTTTTCCGGAACCCATGATAACGATACCACGCTAGGTTGGTTTAATGCGCTGGAATCTCAGCAAAAAAAATATGTAAGGCAGTACCTGGGTCAGTCGAATGAGATCATGCCTTGGCCAATTGTTAGCGCGACTTTAGCATCCGTCGCGACCTGGGCGATTGTTCCGTTTCAGGATGTTCTTTGCCTGGATCACGCTGGGCGAATGAATACGCCGGGTACCACCAAAGGCAACTGGCAATTTCAGTTTCGCTGGGATCAGCTTGAGGATAAGCACGTAGAATATTTGCGCACCCGGTTAAAGCTATACGGGCGTCACAAGTCTGAAACGTAAAAGCCGGAAAGCGGTCTGCGAGAGGCCCGACGGTAAAGCGATGTTTACCATCGAGTACTCGGAGGCGCGAAACGCCTCTGTGTACTCTGTGGTAAACGATTTAATCTCTTAGGGTTTAATTCCTCGCAACTTGCTGCGTAACAAAATGTAGGTTGGTGTTGAGGCACGAAACCCAACGGTCGCTAGCATTTGTTGGGTTTCGTGCCTCA
>Ga0316207_10002471_pt1 | contig 18888 bp, 5 predicted proteins | sample 6weekpyrite_MG_FD_204943 | JGI IMG/M metagenome (GOLD analysis project Ga0316207, IMG submission 204943) | Microbial mat bacterial communities from mineral coupon in-situ incubated in ocean water Damariscotta River, Maine, United States -... | ecosystem: Environmental > Aquatic > Marine >...
TGATTTCTTCCAGAGAGTAATCTGATGATAATAGTTTAAGCTGTTCTGCGATTTCTCGGCCACGGATGCGCCCAGCGGCAAACAGGGCGATGGCCGTGGTTTTTTCGCCCAAGGCATCTTCCATGCCGGTGATAATAGATTTGAGGCAGACAACACTGCTGAAGTCTCCAAGCTCTTCCCTAAGTGGTGTGCTCATCTTATGAGATCCTTATTATAAGATTGGTGGTTTTAATCAGGTAATGGCGGTTAAAGTAAAAGTTGTGGCTGGGGAAGTCAATATAGGCAGATTTTAACCGTTGGAAGTGGTCAAGGTTTAATGTCTCAAACCTTGGCTAGGAAACGGGCGGTTTTTCATGATTTGATGTGCATAAAAACAACGAAGCATAGGAAAAACCAAAGAAGTTATCAGGTAATAGATTATGGCTAATATCACCCGTCGTCACCTACACAGTATTACGTAGTCCGGTCAGTTTTTTCAAACGCATTGAATAAAAAAATAAAAATTGAAAGATTTAATAACAGTTTGTTTGTTAATGAATAAACAAACGATGGGAAGAAATTTATTTAAAGACTGATGACTTTGATAGGTTGACATTACTTTAATAGAAAAATAGAATCCCTCCAAAATTAAGAAGCCCTAAATTACTAATGGGGGTTTTAAATTAAATAACAATAACAAATCTGTTTACAAGCATTAACTTGTTAATGAACAGGCTGGGTAGAAAAGGGCGCTTGGGGGTCATGGTCCAAGCATTTTTAATAATAAAAAATTGAAAAGGACATAATAGCCAAGTGCTATGCCAAGTAACTCAGCAATTTCTTTGATGTAAAACAAGAAAAAGCGAAATCCTCATCACGATGAAAATTGGGTTTATGGCATCAGCTGTGTTTTTGGCTATTTGGGGTTTAAGATGTCGCAGTTTGCAGGTTTAATTAATGATCGTCGGCGCATAGCCATAGCGCTGTTTGCTGTAATTATCGTTGCACTGGTAGTCATATTTAATCCTTTTCAAAGCCCATCAAAATCATCCTTCACCGAGTCGGATTTGGTGAAAGCCACCGGCATCAACCCCAGCAGCATCCCCAAACCTGGTATCCCTGCCTCTGAGCTGGAAAAGTATAAAGAAGCAATAAAACCAACCGCACAAGGCATTGATACGGATAACAATCAAGAGCAACAGCCTAGCTACGTGCAAGCAGATAATGTTCAAGCGCCGCAAATTGTAGACTCCACCCCATTTGATGAAAAACCTGCCGTAATCGCAATGAATTATTACGCGCCAGCGAAAATGCCCGCTTCACTGGCCGAAACTTACCTACAAGGGAGTGCGCCACGGCCTGTGCCGATTGAAGAAGTTATTGAACAACGTCAACGCCTCGCCAAAGGTGAAGTACTGCACACTGTCGGCGTGATTAAAAAGCCGCCACTCATGCCTCGCACCAAGGCTGATGTGGAAAAAATAAAAACACAACAACAAAAGTTCCAAGACTGGTGGCAGGTAAATAACAGTTCAGCTAATTAATAATGAATTAAAAATAGCATAATGAAAATAAAAACAACCATGAACCTACTTAAACAGATTTTTTCTGCAGCCCTTTTGACGGGCTTTGCGGCAAATGCCAGCGCAGCAACTTACAGCAGCAGTATTGTGCGCAATATTGATGCTGGCACAGTTACCGTCACCAACCCAAACCAGCAAACCCTCAAATATAGCTATGACGATGTTGATAACCTTACCGGTATCAGCATTGGGGCAGAGGCAAGCCCCAGCTACAGTTACCAATATGACGCCACCGATCAACTCACTAAAATCATCTATCCCGGTGGCGAGCAGACATACACTATTGATCCATATTTTGATCGTGTCACCGAAGTCTATGACTTTGGCCAAACCAATCCCATGTTATTGTTCGAATACGATCACAAGCATCGCATCACCTGGATTACCTACCCAGGTGATAATGCAGCAAATGCCACACAAGTCTGTTACGAATACGATGCCGATGGCCGCCTGACTCGCGTCGGTCGGTCATACACAACCAATGCCGGAATCTGTAATAATGCCGAAGAAAAAACTGACTACAGTTACGATGCCCTGGGCCGTCTTGAAACCATCACCTATCCCAAATACATTGTTGGTTTCCGCAGCTACCACCCAGACACCGGTCTGCTAAAGTCCGCGGGTTATAAGCGCACCAATGGCACCCTGTTATACAGCGACGTGTTTGAATACGTGCACGGCAGCGCCTTATATAAAACAGTTACCCGCCACACCAGTACAGACAAAAAAACTACCCACTATCAATACGACGACTACCAACGGCTCACCCAGGTGATTGATGCCAGTGGCCGCAAAGTTGACTATGAATATGACGACTTCGGCAATCGCACCAAAGAAACCATCAGCAATATAAAAGACCCAAACGCCCCAGTTGCCATTGAACAAAAACCCTATGGCGTTTATGAATTCATCTATACCAACAAAAGCAATCGTCTCGAAAGGGTCAATTACAATGGTGTTTTGATTGAAGACTATAGCTACGACAATGCCGGTCAGATGAATATTCGCACCCGTTACGATGCCAGCGGTAATCAAGTCACCGACTACGACTTCAATGCACTGGGTAAACTGGTCAAAGTCACCCTGCCAGATACTACAATCATTGAATATAATTACGATGGCCTCGGTGTGCGCAAAAGCAAATCCATCAACGGCGCACTAGACACCCAATATCTCAGCGCCAACATCTTTGGCCTGCCTTATGTGCTGATGGAGCTGGATGCTGGTCTTGGCATCAAAGCTAGCTATGTCTATGCCAGTGGTCAACAGCTTAAAGAAGAACCGAATGCCGAGGTTAGAACTGAAGACCTCTATAAACTGCACAACGGCATGGTGGGCAGCATCACACATGAAATCAACAGCAGCGGCATAGTGAAAAATGAATATGACTATGACGCCTTTGGTGCGCGGACTAAGTTAAATGTCACCAGCGGTAAACAGCATTATGGTTATACCGGTGAAGAATTTGATACGGAGACGGGGCTATTATATTTACGGGCGCGCTACTACGATCCGTTGTTAGGTCGATTTATTAGTGCTGATCCGTATTTGGGGAGAGTGGCAGAGCCTATTACGCAGAATCGGTATATTTATGTGCATAATAATCCGTTGGGGCTTGTAGATCCGAGTGGGTTGGCCAGTGCTGGAGAATTGTGCTTGTCAGTGTCATCTCCGTTTTATTCTGATTTGTCTTGTTTGGGTGTGTATTCAGATAATCATGGTAATGCCATTATGGGAACAGTTGATGGTAAAGGTAAATCAAGTGATTGGGGGTTTGGGTTACAGTTTCAACAGTCACAGACCATCAATGAGAATGCTGATGTTTTTACGTATGAGGGGGCAGGCGGTGAATATTCAGTAAATTCTGGTGTTGGAAAAGTCGCTGAATTCTCAGGTGGATTGTCATTTGCATCGGGTGAGGTTTCAACTACCTGGTCCTATGGAATGGGTATGTCTTCAGCTAAAAATGTTTCTAGTGATTTTTTTATTACTGAAACTGATTTTATTGATTCAACTTATAAGGGCGGTGGTAAATCAACACCATTATTTTATGACGATAATCAACTAGTAAGTATGAACCCGATATCAATGAATATAGTTAGCAATTATGAGCAGAGCAATAATGTCTGTATTCAGGGGCAGTAAGTGTGTCAATTGATTAATAATATCACTCCATTATTTGTTATTTTAATTGTGGCCATTTGTTCATTTTTTCTTAGTAGATTAATGGAGCAATCAATAGGACTAATTAAAAAAAACGATAGTAATTTATATAATAGAATTCGCGGTAATAGTAATAATAGTTGGATAGATCGTGTTGGTGGAATGAATAACTTAACTGATGGAGGTGTCAGTGTTAGGTTGATTTATTCGCTAATTATGAATAAGGCACCCTATGTATTTACAAAAAAAATAAGGTATGTATTTGTGCTTAACATAGTAGTTATTTGTCTTTGTTTTGTATTTTTATTATTGACATTTTTTTGTTAGTAAAATTAATAACCAGCCAGGTAGGGTGTACGCCGTGCACCAATCACCCAAACCTGGGTCAACCACCACTACGCGATGGGTTTGGTGTTGGCGGATAATGAAATGGTGCACGATGCGTTTATACCCGCAGCCTGGGTGTACCTTACGTAAAAAATATGGATGTTGTATAACGCGGGAGGTTGGGTGTGCCGAATTGTCCACATCATATTCATAGCGGTGGCGTAACTACAATGCGGTTTTTGTGATGAATGAGGGCGCTCAGTCTAAATTACAAAACTTGCTTGAGTGCTAACAGGCGCTGGGATTTAAATTTGTTTTGGTGTTAATGAGCAAATAAGAAAATTTGATGTTGATTTCTTTCAATTGAGATTCGTTGCAAAGAAATAAATTGACCGCTAAAAAGCGTGTTACAGAATAAATAGAACAACAATGAAAAACCGGGTAGTGAGTAGGGAACGAGGGCGTAACGTCCATACATAAAAACATAATTGTTCCCTTTGTGTTAGAGGCCTTGCCTCATAACAATAATAAAATGAAGAGATGGTTGTTAATCAAATGAAACGTTTAACCAATCAATTGGTGGTCGCGCTGTGCGTGATGAGTGCCGGGCTATTTTCATCCTCTGCCTTGGCGCAATGTTCTGTGCAGATGTGCCCTTGTCCAGATGGCCCCGATGGCAGTGGCGGTATCGTCTTAGACAAAACCCTGCACATGTTGAGCGGGCAAGATATCAATGCCGCGGCGTTTGACCCTAAGACGGGACAGATTGTATTTATTTCTGACGGTGAGGTGAGTGCGCAAACCCAAGTGAATGTCGATGACCTGGTGGTGGCGGCACGGGCGGTGTTGGGTTTTGGCACCAACCAGGGCGGCACTGTTGATCCATCGGTGAGCTTTTCTACCGACAGTTGGAATCGTTCAAAGCGTGACGGCAAGATGGACGTGGTGTTTAGTGGCAGCATCGGCGACAGCTATTTTGGTATGGCGATGTATGAGGCTGACTACCTTCTGAAAATGCTCGGCCACGGCGTTTATATTGATGATAGTGGCGCTGTCACTCTGCTAAATACTGTGCCTGATTTAATCAATCTTGGTTATAAGAGCAGCGCCGAGCGAATTTTTGAGCAACAGATTGACGCTGTTGATGGCAATGGCAAGTCGGTTGTTTTTCAGTATTGGATAGCGCCGGATTATGTCGGCCTGGAACAATATTCGGCTGGAAACACCCTGAATGATGAAAAGTCATTCCGTTTTGAACGGGATAGCAGTGACGCTATAAAAGTCACCATGAAGGTGTTTTATCGACTGCTCGATGCTACGGGTAAGATCATTGTTGATGAAGATGGTGTTGCCAAAAATGAATATGTGATTGCTGTTGCCGATGCAGATGGAAATGTCCCAACGGGCAAGTTCATTGATCAGCGTTTGGTGAATGTGGCAGCCGGATTTTCAGAAAACCTGAGTCAAAATTATGAGGCCTACTCAGTAATGCCTGGGGGTGAAGCCTTAGCCAGATTGAAACAGCTGGCCAAGATTGTTGCTATTTTACGTTGGGTACGTGATAGCGATATTCCGATGGATCTTTCTTATCTCGCCAATTACAAAACCACGGCGGTTGATGTGCCTAAGTATGTTGATATGGTTCAGCTCTGCGCAGATGAGAGTTACGCCATTGATACTACCAAAAGTGGTGCTTATGTTGCCCAAAGTTGTAGCCATGCCATTGTTGGTGGTGTGAGTTATGCTGAAGAAAATACAAAAACTGATTTAACAACGGAAGATAGTTTTTTTGCGCCGTTGCGACAAACCTTAGGCGCCAGCAACCAGCTGGTCACCTCTATAGATTCAATGTCTTTTCCAACAACGATTAATGATGCCAGTGGTAATCCTGTGGTGCATTCGGCGATTGCTCAAAGCGTAGTGCCCATCGCCAAAGATGGTCAGTTGTCGTTTGGTGGTAATGACCTGGTATTCGACTACAAGGGCACAACGGCTGGCTTGGTGCGTTATTACGATTCCTTTTCATCTCGTGTCGGTGGTTTTGGGCCGGGTTGGTCTGAGTTTCCCTATCTGTTGAGTTTTCCGAATGGGGACTTGATGCTTACTCCCCAAAATAAAATAAATAAACCAGCAGATGAATTATTTTGTGCGGGTGAAGCAACCGAACATGTTGTTGCTGAGCCGTACATCATTTTTCGTGATTATGTCGCAGGTAAAAATTTGCGCTTTACTATTTCAGATTGGAGTTGTTCAGAAGATGGTAATAATAAAGTTCCGCTATATCTTTCTGATAGCACTAATGACAGGATTTATCGAGTTCTGATAGATGATAATTATATTTATATTTACGAACAGAGAAATGGCAATAACCTGATTACCAGGGGGGTATTGTTTACGCCTCGCTACGTTGATTTTGAATCAAAACCATGGAAAGTTTTTGGAAGTAGTGCCTCTGGCGGACTGGAAGAACTAGTGACCTATGGCTATAACTCAAACGCAGAGTTGATCAATATTATGGCTGGTGATGGTGTGAGTACACCATTCCGAGAAGTGACGCTTAATTACACCAATGGCCACATCGATTCGGCGACGCTTGATACGCCATCAGGTATGCGTCGGGCCAGTTATGGTTATGATGGGGAAAACAGGTTGAATTCAATTAACTTGCCAAATGGGCGTTTATTGTCAACTGTTTATGGTGCTGCTTTAGAAGGGAAACCAGGTGAGTTTCATCCATCCACCATGCTGGCTGAGATGCGTGATGAAACCATGGCTGAGGACATCTTTATTACTGATGCTAACAGTAATCTGGAAAATCGTGTTACCGACACAACACCAGAAGGAAATGCCGTTTTAAATCAGACAGTGAATTATGACTTAACGGCCAATAGTGTGACTACAAATAATGCTGTGCTTGGCTCTTTGGCCATGGTTCGTAACGCGGACAATAGGCTAGATACGGTGGTTCGCTCTGGCATGGCGAATGGTCAGCCTGTCAGTCAGACAATGATTGATTATGATTTTAATCATGTTGGTAATCCACTGGCGGGGCCATCTGATGTTACCAATATCCGTAATAAGGTGAGCAAATACGAATATGATGCACAAGGCAATATCACCAAAATTACTGATCCTAAAGACCGTATAACCACAATAGAGCGGGGTGTGATAGTCACTGGTGATGCAGTGGTGGTTGTCACTGATCCAAAGTTTAGAAAGAGTGCAGTTGTGTATGACGAGATTGGTCGTGTTAAGGCCGTTTATCCGCGTGTTTTAAATGTATCGGAAGTGGATGGTGTTTATACGGGGGATCCATTAAACGGTTATGTTATTAACTATAATTATAATGTAAGTTCGGGGAGGCTTGATTCTATCTCTAACGATCTTGCTGGCTTTCAATCAACATACCCATGGCTGAGCAGCGCCGAGATTTCCAATATTCTTGCCTATGATGAGGCGGGACGGGCGACTCAAATTACGTCCGCGATGGGTGCTAAATCAATATATCAGTTTGATGATTTTGGCCGGGTCGAGACAGCGCAAGGTCCAACTGATATCCAGCCTGTAAGTTATCAATATCACGATTCAGGCTTGGCGCAAGATGCCTTAAGTTCGGTTTCAACGCCGATTGGAAAAACAAGTGTTTCTGTTGATGTTAAAAACCGTCAGCGCAGTGTCACTGATGCGCGAGGCATAACAACAACGACCATCTATAACAGAAAAAACCAGATTGATCGTGTTGTTGAGGTGGGCCCGAAAGCGAAGACGGTGTTGACCACTCAATATCTCTACGATGACTTTGGAAAGCTAGATAGAAAAATTATGCCCAATGGTATGCATGTTAGCTATGACTACGACTGGCTAGGGCGATTATCAGGCATGGCTGAGCATGAAGGTGATGCAGCGACATCAGGTAACAATAACCCCACCACAAACGCTACCCCACCATCAAGCACACTAGTGCTAGCGGGTGGGAGCTTTACCGGCAGTGTAACGGCAACAGATTCCGACTTTGGTGACAGTCTTAGTTATTCCGTGGTCAATGGCCCTGATGGTTTAGTGATAGACCCACAGACCGGTGCAATTAGTTGGACGCCCACGGTTGGCCAAGTAGGTGAACACACGATTATTGTTCAAGTCAGTGATAGCAAAGGTGGGCTCGACACTGTGATGTTCACAATATTGGTTGACGACACCGTGCTTGCCGGCACTGATAACTGCGCTAATGTGCCAAACCCTGATCAGCGTGACACCGATGGTGATGGCATTGGCAATGCCTGTGATGCGGATTTTAATAATGATGGTTTAGTTAACTTTGCAGACTTGGCAACGTTTAAGTCAGTTTTTGGCACCACTAATCCCGATGCGGACTTGAATGGTGACGGTATGGTTGATGAAAATGACCTGGAAATACTGAAGTCATTGTTCGAATAGTGTGAATGCATATTTTGAATTTGACAGTTAAAAAATAAATAAGAATTATTTGGGCGCGTAATATGATGATGAATGTATTCAGGAAAATTTGTCTGTTGGTTGTTGGTATTTCTGTTGGAATTTTCAGCATGGAAGCTATGGCTAGCTGTTATATTGCAGGATCATCTACGATTAATGAATCAAGCAGTAACAATATATATAGAGTTATGTGTCAAGCAATAGGCAGCCCTACTGCTGTCAATGTTAGTGGTTATAGTGATACTTCTTTTGAACTTTCAAATAATGCAACTGGCAGTTACTATGCGCCTGGAAACTATTATCGCGTAACACCTAAAAAAATTGTTGGTTATCCAGTTGACGCTTCAGGTGTTCCAGCAGTTGTTGAGATCGAAATAACAGGTACAGCAAAAAAAACTGTAACTGTAAAAAATAATGTTGGTGATTCTATTGGCTACTTCATTGAGGGGGGTGAGGATCAAGTTGCCAGCGGCGAAAGTGGGATTGTTGAAAGCAAGGCTGAACGGCTAAAACTGTATGAACGTTTTGATAATCGCACCAAAATTTTGCGTACTGCGGATGCATGGAGTTTAGATTCATCAGATGCTGATGGAAATTTCGATGGCTTAGCAGATAGTGTCTGGGCATCTATTGATACTTCTGGTCTTTTGATAGCAAATAGTTTGATTGACGATGGTTACATCGGGCATGCGATTAATGTAAAGGCTGAATATGGCACTAATGTAGTGGAAAAAGTGATAAATGTTCTCAATGACTATTATTTGTTAACAGTGAGCACAGACGGCGGTACAGAACTCGTTGAGTCTGAAACTCTGCAACTAAATTTGAAACAATTTTATTTAAATTCCGCTGATAGGGATGTTGATATTATTGCAGAGTCAGCAGCAATTGAGTGGCTTATCGAGTCATCTGAGGGTGTTGAAGATACTGATTCTGCTTTAATTAGTAATTCGGGCTTGCTGACTGCAAATGCTACAAATGAGGACAGAAGAATTTATGTGTCTGCAATTCTTGATGGGCTTCCATCCTCACCTATTGAGATTATAATTCATCCAGACTATGTAGAAAAATTAACTGTACATTATCAGGCTAGCATCCCTGAGTTAGGGGTTAGTTCAACTCCAATTTCTGCTACTGCGACATGGTACCTTGATAAAAACCTTGAATTGATTACTGCTGACAAGCTTGTGTTTTTTGAGACAAGCGAGGCGATAGATGTAACTGAGGATGGCTATATTCAATCAGTCAGTATCAGCAATAATGTTAGTGAATCATTTACAGTTATCTACAATCATGCAAAAGGCAGTGTAAATGCTACGGTTGACGTTACCTTTTATAATCCTATTTTATCTCTCGATAGTGTTGTGCTGGAAGGTTCGAATTCAATTGATGAAAATAGTCAATCACCGTATTCCTTACTTGGCCATTTTAGCGATGCTGATACTTACGTGGTTCCAGAATGGAGTATTATCGATAATTCTCAAAACCAAGCCGGTGAAACCTTTAGCGCGACAATTAGTGATAATGGAATCCTAACCACCTCGGGTACTTTGTTTGCACCAAGATCATTGGTTGTTACCGCTCACCTGGGTTTTAAAGGTGTTGACCATAGCGACACGTTAGATGTGACTGTTAATAACAGTAATAGGCTTGTCACTGGGCTTGTTATCGATGGCCCTGTTCAACTTAATGAAAGTACAACATCGCAATATATGGTAACCGCAACGTTTGATGATGGTGGTACTGCTGTAGTAACACCTGTTTGGCATGTTGATACAGGGGCCGCTTCCGTTAATTTGACGGGGCTATTGACTGCTGGCAGTGTTGCTGGTAATGAAATGATAACGCTACTCGCTACGTATAGTTCCGGTGGTGTTACAAAAACAGAAAACTATAATGTTGAATTATTAAATGTTGATCGTGCTATTAATCAATTGTACATATCTGGCCCAGCGCAAATCGTTGAAGGTAGTGTGGCGAAATATACTGCTGTTGCACAGTTTGATGATGGCACTGAGCAGGTTGTTCCACTGTGGAGCCTGACCGATAACAATAGTACTGATTATTCGCCTCAATTTGATGCCGCTACAGGCCTGTTAACAGCACCGGAGTCTGTAGGCCATTTGCAACTTCAACTTTTTGCTAGTTTTGGGGGGCTTGTTAGTGCTTTCAATATTGTTGTGCTTGATGATGAATTTGCATTAAGTAATATTGAACGTGTCAGTCTTGATAATCAGGCTATTGAAGGTGATTCGAACAGCTATTACCCTGTAATTAATAGCGATGGACGTTATGTTGCTTTTCAATCAACTGCAACAAATTTTTCTTCTGATGTAGATAGTTTTTCAGATGTGTTCGTTCATGATCGTTTTACTAAGCAGATAGAAAAGATCAGTGTCACTAGCGATGGCATGGTTACAAACGGACATAGCGTGAGTCCTGATATTAGTGCTGATGGCCGTTTTGTGGTATTTGCATCTAGTGCATCGAACCTTGTTGAAACTGATTTTGTTTCATTTGAGCCATGGTTTGATATCTTTGTACGTGATAGGGAGTTGGGAACGACAGAAATAATAAGTCTCAATCGTTTTGGTTTAGAAGCGAACGAGTCAAGCGTAAACCCAAAAATATCTCAGAATGGCCGTTTTGTTGTGTTTGCATCTCGGGCGACGGATCTTGTGGCTTCAGAATCTAACGTTGATTCAAATGTTTTTTTATTCGATCGTGAAACTGGGTTTTTACAACAAATTAGTGATGATGTTAATGGTGGGGGTTTTACTCCGAGCATAAGTGCAGATGGCAGTGTGGTTGCCTATAGATCTAACGATAACGGCAGCATTGCGCAAATTTATTTGTATTTTCAAACAACTAAAACAACAGTTGTTGTTTCTTCGTCAAACTCAATTGTTGGAAATGATCATAGCCGTTGGCCTTCAGTGAGTGCTGATGGTAATTTTGTTGTCTATGAATCTAAGGCGTCTAATCTTGATGTTGATAATAATTCATCATCTGATATTTTTGTTTATAGCGTTGCTGATCAGGAAAATGAGCTGGTTAGCACGTGGTTAGGTGCGCAGGGGAATTCAGCTAGTTTTCAACCATCCATTAATCATGATGGTTCTATTGTTGTCTTTAATTCTGTGGCGACAAATTTCTATAATGATGTTAATGGATTGGCTGATATATTTTTACTAAATCGTAAAGATAACACAGGCATAGTTATTACCGATGATGGTTCTGGAGTATCCGCGAATGCTAGTAGTGGATTTCCTGTTATAAGTGGCGATGGTTTGCATGTTGCCTTTCATTCAAGGGCGACTAATCTTGTTTTGGATGATTTGAATGCCATGCATGATATTTTTGTACGGTCGATTGATGGTTTGTCTTCATCTGGTCAGCGTATTTGGCTAGTACCAAGTGATAATGCTGTTGCCCCAGGCGCCTCATTTACTGTTGATGTCTATGCCGATTTCATGGCTGATAACACTATTGGTGGTGGCATAGATATTTCTTATGAGTCTCAATTTGTTGAGTTTTCTGGCTTTACATTTTCTGAAGAGTTAACAGGGGATGTCGTTTTTCACAACACACCTACATCAAGTTTTGGTTCGTTGGTTGGTTTATCATTTGGTGATTATTCTGGAGTAACTGGGTCAGTAAAGATTGGTTCGTTTACTTTTAATGCTTTGGCTGAGGGCGGTGCAGACATTAATGTGATCGGAAATAGTTCACCTTATGGTGGTTTTTATTCGGCCGATAATTATCTTGCTCAAGCTATTAATTATCATGGTACGACTATTGGTTTATTTCACGATGTAGACGCAGATGGGATGTCTGATAGTTGGGAATTACTTTATTCAAGAGACCTGTGTGTTGATGGAGTTACATATGGTGTCGGTGATCCTAATGCGGATTGTGATGGTGATGGAATTATTAATATTCAAGAATTTAATACTTTCATATCGTCTGGTGTTGAACAAAACCCTGTATTTGTTGACAGTGACAGTGATGGCTTGCCTGATGTCTGGGAAATTACTTATGGCTTGAACCCTTTTGATGACTCAAGTGCTTATGATGATGTCGATGGTGACGGTATTTACAATATTTATGAATACGAGTGGGGTAGTGATCCTAAAGTAAATAATACGGGTGCTGGTGGAAGTGATTTCAAGAAGGATTGGGTAAAAACTATAGGTGGTAATAATTATGATGAAGCCACTCATTCGATTGTAGATAACCAGGGTAATGTTTATGTATCTGGCAGTTATAGTGATGATGTCTACTTTAATGGTGATGCTGATCTAAAATCGAGTATTGGTCGTACTGATATTTTTATCACTAAGTATACGGCCAGTGGTGATTATCTATGGACAAAGGTAATGGGTGGGATTGGTTTTGACTTTGCGACTGGGCTGGCTGTTGATGACGCAAATAATGTGTACATTTTTGGTGTCTTTGATGACGTAGTTGACTTTAACCCTGGTACTGGTGAGTTTGAAGTTTATGAAATGACTGCAATGCCAGATTCAGAGCTGTTTGTCACCAAACTGACTAGTAACGGTGATTATGTTTGGTCACAGCAGTTGCTTGGTACCGATGATGCTTCATGGGGTCGTAACTTGGCTGTTGATGCTGTCGGTAATGTTTATGTGACCGCTTTGGATTATGCGGTTGGTAGCTGGGATCCCTATGTATATGTTACCAAGCTGTATGCAGCCGATGGTGAGCCTGCTTGGCGATATGATATTGTCACTACAAGCGAGGGTAGGAATGAGGCACATGGTGTTGTGTTAGATGCCAGCGGTAATGTTTATGTGGCAGGCACTCTTGGTGGTGAAACAGATTACCTTACATCACCAGGTGATGGCGGAACATCTTTTCGTAATGCCTTCCTGATGCGTCTTGATCCAGTTACTGGTGACCCAGCATGGCAACAGCCTATAACTATGGGAGTGCTCTCTGAAGCTGAGTCACTTGAGGTGAGTGGCAACCATGTTTATATAGGCGGTAATTTTAGAGGTAAAGTGGATTTTGATCCCACCTCTACCGTGGAAATATCACGTTCAGGTTCACATCGCGGGTTTGTGGCTAAATATGATCTCGATGGAAATTATGTTTGGTCACGTACTTTAGGCGATTATGTTTATGGTATCGGTGTTGCCTCTAATGAGGATGTGTATGTTGCTGGTGATTTTTATGGCGCATCATTGTTTGATTCTTTGGGTAAGACAGATTCATATAAGTCAGGTTTTAATGGTGGCGTATTTATTACAAAATTTCAGGCCAATGGTGATTATGTTAAGACCTTAGCGACTAACTCTGATGGAAATATTCATGTAAATTCATTGTCAATCAGTGCAAATGACGACATTTATTTGACAGGATCCTTTCGGGGGGGAATTGATTTTGATCCAACTGATGTTATTGATGTTCGATTTTCACAGTCTAACAGTCAAGATTTTTTTCTGTTGAAGCTAAAAGATGATGCCGTCGATGTGGCTTGGACTAGCAGTGTAGGCGTGACTGCATCAGGAAGTAGCATTACTTCAACTGCCTCTGATGGCTGGGGGGGCGCAGGTGCCTCTTCTCAACAAGTTATCTTGGCTGATGGTGCTGCTGAATTTAGAGCTGTAAATACGAATTCTCGACTGGCTTTTGGGTTGTCTAGCGTTGATATTGATGCGTCGTATGACAGTATTGATTATGCGATTTATGCTGATGATAATGCGACTGTTCAGGTTTATGAAAGTGGGGTAGCTAAAGGTGTTTCATCTGCCTACGAAAGTGGCGATGTGTTACGTGTTGAACGTACCGGAACGACAATTGCTTATAAGCGCAATGGTGCAGCCATCTATACAAGTGCTGTACCTTCAAGTGGTAATTTAATTACCGATTCTGCAGTGTATTCATCAGGTGGTCAGATTGCTGATGCCTTAATGTATGGCGCGATACTGGATTTCGATGGTGATCTTATTGATGATGATTGGGAAACTGCTAATGGTCTGAATCCTTCAGACGCCACAGATGCAGATTTGGATGGCGATGTTGATGGTCTGACTAACTTACAGGAATACCAAAACAACACTGACCCAAGCAACTGGGATAGTGATGCCGATGGTATGGCTGATGGTTGGGAGGTGCAGTATGGTCTTAACCCATTAGATGCGGGGGATGCAGTTCTTGATCCCGACGCTGACGGACTCAGCAATCTGGATGAGTATGCACAGGGTAGTAATCCAGAGTTGCATGCTGCTGCAATCAATTTTAATTATTATACAATTCTAGATTTTGATGCAGGAGTGCAAGATGTTTCTGGACCGGTCAGCGTAGAGAATGGTGGTGCAACTCTTCATATCGTAGGGAACCGTTGGAAGAAAATAGTCTTCCCATACAGCATTACAGCAGATACTGTGCTTGAATTTGATTTCTCAAGCACAAGTAAAGGTGATGTTCATGGTATTGGCTTTACTGCTGAGATTGATCCAACGAAGTCGTTTAAAGTTTATGGTACCCAAGTTTGGGGCCATGTTCGTGATGCTTACAATGGCGCTGGCGCTGTTCAGCATTTTAGGATTCCTGTAGCGGAGTATCTGAATGTAGGGGATACAGGTTATTTAACATTTATTAATGATCATGATGTTGCATCCCCTAATGCTGAGAGTTATTTCAGTAACGTTCGCATTTATGAAAATGACCTGGATTTAGATGGTATTCCGGATAGTTGGGAAACGGCCAATGGGCTAAATCCTAATGATTCTACGGATGCAGATTTGGATGGTGATACAGACAGTCTGACTAATCTTCAGGAGTATGATGCTGGTACTGATCCGAACAATTGGGACAGCGATGCTGATGGCATAGCTGACGGCTGGGAAGTGCAGTATGGCTTGAATCCATTGAATGCAGTGGATGCGACATTAGATAGTGATGCTGATGGCATCACAAATCTGGCTGAATTCCAGCAGGGCGGTAATCCAAACAATGCTGCACCTATGGCCAGAGCTATCTCACTAACAACTGAAATGGATACGCCTATAAGCAGCTTGTTACATGCAAGCGATGCTGAAGGAGATGCTTTGACCTTTAGTATTGTGACGAACGGTTTGAATGGTAGTGCTGTTATTACCGATGCGACATCGGGTGCCTTTACCTATACACCGAATGCGGGTGTGACAGGTACAGATAGCTTTACATATATGGTTATCGACGGGCAGGCTGAATCGGCTGCTGCGACGGTTTCAATCACTGTTAATAGCTCTGTTGATTTGGCTGTGACTCAGATAAACGGGCCAGCAACGGCGGTTGTTGATCAAAATATTACTGTTTCAAGTGCTGTGAAGAATAGTGGCACAGGTGATGCGGGTAACTCTGATGTTGGGTTTTACCTTGTGCCTCAACCAGTGGTTTTCTTTGATGATTTTGAAAGCGGCACTTTAGGTGGCTGGTCGGCATTAAATAGCGGTGCGATTGCAGTCACCAATGATCCAAGTGATGGCTGGGTACTACGCAAAACTGTCAATGGCGACCCCAATGGTGGTAAGGCGCTATTGACAAATGCTGTGAGTGATTTTGATCTTACGCTATACACCAAGCGTTTGGTGACAACAACCGCACAGGCAAATCGTTATAGTCTGACTACGGAGAGTGGTTCTGGCTATGGTTTATATATCAATTTCAATGATATTTCTCTAAATCTTGAAAGGCGTAACTCATGGTCAGCAACAACGCTTTTATCATCAGTCCCACTGACAGGTGGGGTGGTAAATGGTGAATGGTATACCCTGCAACTGACCAGACAGGGTGATCAGCTAACGGCCAATGTTTATGTTGGTAAAGTAGAGCCGGCTGCTTCATTGCCGTTGGCGACTATCTCGGCGACGGATGCGGCCTATAACGACTTCACTCAGGTGAATGTTAATGGTGGGTTTGACTATGATACCGATGATGTTCGTGTTGTCAGTCTTGTCAAAGAATGGCCAACCGGTGGCAGTGAAATCTATTTGGGTGAAAGAACTCTCTTTGGTGTTGCTCAAGGGGTTGTGGATACCTCAGAAACCTCTCTGATAATTCCAAATACTGTTGTACCGGGAAGTTATGCTTTGGTTGCACGAGCTGATCTGTATGACACTGTGAATGAGATTGATGAGACAAATAACACTCTTTTTTCAGATGACGCTATCCGTATTCTCATCGGTGGGGTTGAACCTGGGTTTCCAGAAGATGCCTTTGGTGTCACCTGGGTTGATTTGGTGGGTGTGACAACATCTGCCAACACCCTGACATCGACGATAGCTGGATGGACGGGCGCTGCATCACAACAAGTGATTAAGGCAGATGGTGCTGTGGAATTCACAGCTGTTATTACACCCTCCAGTAAGATAATTGGCTTGTCAAATATCAATGTTGATAACACTCTATCCAGTATTGACTATGGACTTCTTACCCAAAGTGACGCATCTATTTTGATTTTTGAGAGCGGAAATTATGTGGATACGTTTTTTGATAGCTACCAAAATGGTGATGTATTGCGTATAGAACGGGTAGGCACAACGGTTGTATATAAGGTTAATGGGGCTATCATTTACACCAGTACAGTGGCTTCTTCCGGTGACTTAATCGCTGATGCATCAGTGTATGAGTTGGGTGCCCAGATTTCTGACGCCATGATTTATGGTGCGGGACAGGATTCCGATGCTGATCTTATGGAGGATGCCTGGGAAACCGCGAATGGATTGAATCCTTTCGATGCCGCTGATGCAGGCCTGGATGGTGACACTGATGGCCTAGCTAACTTGCAGGAATATCAAAACGGTACTGACCCGAGTGCTTGGGATAGTGATGGTGATGGCATGGACGATGGTTGGGAGGTGCAGTATTCGCTCTATCCGCTAGATAGCAGTGATGCGCTACTCGATGCTGATGGCGACGGCATCAACAATCTAGATGAATATCTGCTGGGCAGTGATCCAACACTTCCACCTGGTGCATTAGGAATCACCTGGGTTGATTTAGTTGGGGCAATAGCCTTAGATAATATCCTGGAATCGACGGTGCAAGGTTGGGGTAACTCTGGTGCGGCTTCTCAAGAAGTTATTCCGGGTGATGGCGCTGTAGAGTTTTCTATGTCTCAGACTGGTCACCACAGTGTGTTTGGATTTTCAAATATTAATGCCGATGCTTCTTATACCAGTATTGCTTATGCGATCTATCCTTTATTCGGCAATGTTCATATTTATGAAAATGGTGTTTATGTAGGTTTGTATGGTTCTTATCAAATTGGTGATGTGTTTCGGATTGAACGGATAGGGGCTACGGTTGTATATAAACATAATGGTGCGGTGGTCTATACGAGTGCAGTACCGTCTTCCGGAAATTTGATTGCAGATGCAGCATTCCGTATTGTTGGATCACAGCTTGTTAACTCCATGATCTATGGGGTTCAATAATGTAGAGTTTTAATATTAAAATTATTATTGATGTGTGCGCTTAGGGACACGGGATTATTTTCAAGGGGCTTTAATTAGTTCGGCGCGGTTGCAAGCAATAACTGCAATTTAATTATGCAGCGAGTAAACCCACTTGCTGCCCCATAAATAATTCATTTCGCTAGTCCAGTGGCTTTTGTGGTTTTGCTCCTATTATTGATGCAAAAGATTTGGCGGTCTTTTGTCTCGCTTTGTCTTGCATAGGTATTATTTCAACTGCGGCAGGGTGCGACACTTTGTCACATTCTCAATTTGAAATTCAGACGTTAGTCTTAATCCCACAATAAAGTAGTTGGGAGAAAGAATGACCATGTCACACAAAACACCTGTTGCTGTATTTTCACTGAGCTTGTTGGCTGTTGCTATGTCCGGGCAGAGTGTTGCGGCAGAGCCTGTCACTCTGGGTGAGGTGACTGTTACCGGTACGCGCGAGGCGCAGGCCATTGCCGAAACTGCGGCCAGTGTTGGTGTAGTGGATAGCCAGGCTATCGATGAACTGAAGGCGGCGCACCCAAGTGAAGTGATGGGTAAGGTGCCAGGTGTACATGTCAATGTTACCGGTGGTGAAGGGCATATGACCGCTATTCGTCAGCCGATTACAACCAGCCCTGTTTATCTTTATCTTGAAGACGGCATTCCAACCCGTTCCACCGGGTTTTTCAATCACAATGCCCTGTATGAAATCAATCTGCCGCAGGCCGCTGGCATCGAGGTTAGCAAGGGGCCGGGTTCGGCCCTGTATGGCAGTGATGCCATTGGTGGTGTCATCAATGTCTTGACCCGTCCGGCGCCTTTAAAACCAGAGGCTGAGGTGACCGCCGAGGTGGGTGAGCATGGCTGGCAACGAGTGTTGCTTAGCGGCGGTAACAGCATGGGCGATGATGGTATTCGTGCTGACC
>Ga0316207_10002472_pt1 | contig 18880 bp, 12 predicted proteins | sample 6weekpyrite_MG_FD_204943 | JGI IMG/M metagenome (GOLD analysis project Ga0316207, IMG submission 204943) | Microbial mat bacterial communities from mineral coupon in-situ incubated in ocean water Damariscotta River, Maine, United States -... | ecosystem: Environmental > Aquatic > Marine >...
CGCGTATCAAGGCATTGATACGGCGTGTTGAGCTGGATCGTCACCCGGTAAAAGAAGTATCCAGTATTGAACTTGGCGGCATCACCCTTAACGCAAAACGCCGCGAAGTGTTCATCAATAACCAACAATTGGATCTCACCACGGCTGAGTACAATATTTTGTATGCGCTAATGCTCAAGCCTGAGGAAGTCATCACAAAATCTGACTTAACCGAAAAGGCGCTTGGCCGTAAATTCAGTCTGTATGATCGTGCCATCGACATGCATCTAAGCAATCTGCGAAAAAAAATTGCCGCTGAAAGTGATTCCAGTGCGATCAAGACAGTGCGCGGTATCGGTTATCTATTTCAAACAGATAGCCAGAGCGACCCTAAATTTTAAGGCGGCTTCTATATGACATTATCTAAGCTCAATATTTTCAAACGGAAGCTGTTCTGGAAAATACTGGGAGTGTTCTGGTTAACCAGCTTCTTGACGATCATTGCCAACATCACGATCACCCGACAAATAGTCAACGTTGAACAACGCTATCAACAGGTACAAAGCCTGCTTCAAGACATCGCTCAGGAGGCCGTTGTGATCTACGAAAATGCGGGTGCGGCTAGAGTGCAGCAATGGTATCAAAGCTTGTACGCCCAGCATCGAATGCGAGCCATTTTGTTTGACCCGCAAGACCGGCCTGTTGGTGAGCCTGTAACCAGAAAACACCGTAAAGACAATGCCTATCGCAAAGAGCACGACCGCAACAAACAGTTGCACCGAATTGGCGCCGCATTGCTACCACCGCCCTGGCGACAAACCCTTCCCTCTCTCACGACGCAGACCGTACTGACCAAGAGCGGGGAAAAATACGTACTGAGGGTGCTGCCCTCGCCTTTTGTCCACAACACCATGGCCTCTTTTCATGACTATAAACTGTATCGCTTTTTAGTTTCACTATTGATTATCTCACTCGGTTCATTCTGGCTAAGCCGCTCGGTTGCACGTCCCGTCAAATATCTAACCGAAGCAAGCAAACATATGGCCGAAGGGGATTTATCAGTGCGGGTAAGCAATGTGATTGGCCGGCGTAGTGATGAACTAGGTGAACTGTCGACAGCCTTTGATCATATGGCTAAACAAACTGAAGCACAGATTGCCAATCAAAAACAACTGCTTCGAGATATTTCACACGAGATCAGAACGCCTTTGACACGCCAACAAATTGCCATCGAGCTGGCAAGACAGGGGGCTGGCAACACAGCTTTGCTGGAAAAAATTGAGCAACAAAACCATCAACTGAATGAGCTAATAGATGGCTTGCTCACATTTTCTCGCCTGAGTGATGGCTCTCAGAAGACGCACCTGGAAGCCATTGACATCTCTCCCTTGATCGAAAATGTTTGCGAAGCCGCTGAGTTGGAAGCCGATAAAAAACACATTAAAATTGAACGAATGTTGTGTCATCCTTCAGGCATTCAAGGGAACTGGGTCTTAACCTCTCGAGCAGTTGATAACATTCTGGGTAATGCCTTAAAGCACAGCCCTGAACATTCAACGATCACCATTAGCACCAAAATAGAGCACCACAATCTTCTGGTTCAAATTGAGGATCAAGGCCCGGGTATCGACGAGCAGTCTCTGCCACATATCTTTGAGCCCTTTTATCGTGCCGATGAATCAAGACACAAAAGTACCGGCGGTTACGGCTTAGGACTAGCGATTGTCAATCAAATCATGAAACAACATCATGGGCAGGTAGAATTGAACAATTCCATACCGAATGGACTGTCTGTATGTTTATACTTCCCATTACCAAACAGCGACAACAAAACCGAATAGAAAAAGGCTGACATGAAAAAAAATTGTCGAAAATGCCAAGTTACCCGAATGATTCTGGTTCTTGGCGTCTTGGTGCTCATCGTACTGCTAAACAATTTCGATCGATTCTTATAAAGCGGTAAACGCTGATTCAATGTTCGCTAACACGGCGGGGTCGTCAATGGTAGCAGGCACCACGTAGTCTTGTTTCTGTGCAATTTTTTTCATGGTCGCACGCAGCACTTTTCCAGAACGGGTTTTTGGCAGGGCCTTTACCACCACCGAAGTACGGTAACTGTACACCGCGCCCAACTGCTCTCTCACCAGTTGCAAGGTTGACTCCTGAATACTGGAAGCGGTATTTGCGGGCGTGTTGTTTAACACGATCAACGCCAAAGGAACCTCACCTTTAAGCTCGCAGGGAAAACCAATCACCGCACACTCGGCAATATCCGGGTGACGGGCAATCACCTCTTCAATCGCCCCCGTTGATAGCCGATGACCAGCGACGTTGATAATATCGTCCGTTCTCGCCATCACAAAAACATAGCCATTTTCATCAATATAGCCTGCATCACCGGTTTCATAATAACCGGGATAAGTGCTGAAATAACTCGACTCAAAGCGTGCCTCATCGTCCCACAAACCCGTAAACGCGCCAGGAGGTAAAGGCGTTTTAATCACCAAAGCTCCGATATTTCCGGCATCTAACACCTGCCCTTCTATATCAACCACGTCTAGCTGGTAGCCTGGAACAGGCATTGTCGGCGAACCGTGTACCACAGGCAGCTGCTCGACACCCAAACAGTTGGCACAAATAGACCACCCCGTTTCGGTTTGCCACCAGTGGTCGATCACCGGAACGTTTAGCTGTTTTTCAGCCCACTCAAGTGTATCGGGATCTGAACGTTCCCCCGCCAAAAAAAGTGCCGACAGACACGATAGGTCAAAGCCGCCTTCACGCACCAATTTACCCGACGGATCCTCTTTTTTGATCGCTCGAATTGCCGTCGGCGCGGTAAACAAGACCTTGACCCGGTGCTTGGCGATTAAACGCCAAAATGCGCCAGCATCGGGTGTGCCAACGGGTTTACCTTCATATAGAACCGTTGTATTCCGATTAAACAAGGGGCCATAAACAATATAGGAGTGACCGACCACCCAGCCGATATCGGAGGCAGCCCAATACACCTCGCCCGGCGCAACATTGTATATATTCTGCATGCTCCATTTGAGCGCAACACAATGCCCGCCATTATCCCGGATCACGCCTTTGGGTTTTCCGGTCGTGCCAGAGGTATAGAGAATATACAAAGGGTCGGTCGATTTAAGCGCAATACATGGCGCCAGATCGGCATTGTCAATGAAAGCCAGCCAGTCAATGTCTCCCGGAGCGTCCAGTATTGCCCGTTGTTGCGGGCGCTGATAAATCACCTGAATATCGGGTTGATGCTCCGCTAAGCCGATGGCCTTATCCAACAAGGATTTATAGTCGATCAGCCGGTTGACCTCCACACCACACGACGCAGAAATGATCACACGGGGCTTGGCGTCATCAATTCGCACCGCTAATTCATTGGCAGCGAAGCCACCAAATACAACCGAGTGAATAATACCGAGCCGAGCACAGGCCAGCATCGCAATGACTGCCTGCGGAATCATCGGCATATAAATAATAGCCCGGTCGCCTTTTTCCAGGCCTTTTGCCGCCAGCGCGCCTGCAAATTGCGCCACTTTGAAATACAGTTCCGCATAAGAAATCGATTCAGAAACGCCGGTCACCGGGCTCTCGTAAATAATCGCGATCTGATCACCATGGCCATTTTCAATGTGGCAGTCCAAGGCGTTATAACACGAGTTCAGCTCACCATCGGCAAACCAGTGAGCCGTATCAGCGCTCGAGCCATCCGAATGGCAGGCCGAATCAGGTGCCTTAAACCAATGAACCTCCTTCGATGCTTCAAGCCAAAATTCGTTTGGATGCTGTAGGGAATAATCATGCAGCGATTTAATCTCTTGAGGGTTCATCTCAGTTCCTCCCTAATTTACGGAAGACCTAAAATTACCCCAAATATCAGCTATTTTCCTTTCAACTTTAGTCTATGAAAAGGAAACCAAGCATCGGTTTCATGTATACGTCACTCACATGACTTCGCTCCACTTGTCTTACATGCATGCTTAAAATATACTGTATATATACACAGGTATATGGCATGCACGACTTAATTGATTTATTAGAACGAAAAGACCTCGTTTGGCACGGCCGAGATAAAAGAACTGCTGTGAATTCAGCTGGTTTTTCAAGCAAATCAGGCTATTCCACTTTGGATGAAAAACTGGAAGGCGGGTTCCCAAAATACGGTGTCATTAGCCTTAATACGGTACACGGTATTGGCGAGCTGCGCCTGTTCATTCCAACAATGCTGCTCAAAAATCGCTTACATGTCTTTATTAATCCGCCAGGTTATCTCAGTGCCGAATTTTTGCACCACCAGGGCTTTGACCTAAATCTCATATTAGTGATTAACACCAAGAAAAAAAATGATGCGCTATGGAGTGCAGAACAATGCCTGAAAAGCGGGGCATGTAGCACGGTTCTACTGTGGCAAAATCATGTTGAAGTACATCAAGTTAAACGCTTACAACTTGCCAGCAAAACCGGTGCCTGCCTTCAGGTTCTACTGCGCTCTACTCAGCAAAGCAAATTTTCATTGCCCGTGACACTCGGTATGGCGTTGGCCCCCCACTGCCTCGGCATTGAAACGGTCATTACCAAGCGAAAAGGCAGCTGGCCAGTTCAAGCTTTTACAGTCGATATGACATCGTACTGGCCCTCACTAACACAACGCGAGCCCAACAATTTAATTCCATTCCCCAATATCAAAGTTAGATATTCATGACACTTTGGCTGTACTTGCATTTCCCGTCGCTCCAGCTCAATACCTTGTTCTGCGATCAAGATGAACAAGGTATTATCATCGTGGATGGAAGAGAAAACCAGGTCGTTCAACTCAACCAAAAAGCGGCAGAAAACGGCATCAAAAAAGGAATGGGGCTAGGCACGGCAGCATCCTTTTTTAGAGATATCAAGGTTCATGCCTATGATCCAAAATGTGAACAGGCCAGACTGCTCGAAATAGCTAATTGCTTGTATGCGATCACCTCCGACATCAGCCTGTTAGAGCCCAACGGTTTGCTACTGAAAGTGAGCAATATGCTGACTTTATACCAAAATTTAGACCATTATTGGCAAGCATTGAGATTACATCTCACCCCACTACAGCTTCAGTATCACTTTGCTAGCGGTTATTCACCTTTAGCAAGTAGATTGCTAGCGAGAGCTGGCTGGAATCAAATAACTGATGACCATAAAAAATTACTTGCTGAACTTAAAAAGCGTCCCCTATACGAGGCCGAACTACCTGACAAACAAATCAATAAACTAACTAGAGTCGGCGTTAAAACCCTGAATGATTTACTGTCTCTTCCGATGGAAGATATGACAAAGCGCTTCGATATTGAGTTGGTCAACTATATAGGTCAATTAACGGGTCAATTCCATCAACCAGTCCATTTTTATCACCCCCAAAAACAATTTAATCGCTATCTGGAGTTGCTTTTCGAAATTGAAAACCTGCAGTGCTTGCATCAACCCCTGTTCAAATTACTCGAACAGCTTGAGATTTTCTTAAAAACACGTGATCAGCTGACACACGAATTATCATTAACACTACATCAAGGGAGTGAACAAAATCATGTTATAAGCGCCACCTCAGCGGAAGGCGATTACCTGGCACAGAAATGGTTTTCTCTCTTTGAATTACGATTTGAATCAATCAAACTCACCGCGCCGGTGAAAGGCATTACGATATCAGCGAAACGCATTGTCTCGAGAAGTCTTACCCGAGGGTCAGATACAGTAGATTTATTCGACGGGAAAAGAGGCAGTACCTCCCCTTTAGAACTGATCTCTATTTTACAGGCCAAATTAGGTCAAAACGCCGTTAAGGGGGTGGCCTTAACGGATGATCCTCGACCTCACCTGAGCACTCGGTACGGCCCTCCACTTTCCTCCTCATCCTCACAAAACTTACCAAAGATAGCCGTTAATAAAGCGTTGCTGCGCCCCAGCATATTGCTCCCGAAGCCCCAACCTTTGAATGAAAAAGTAACGATTATTCAAGGCCCTGAAAGACTTGCGACGGGTTGGTGGGATGAGCACTCCATGATACGAGACTACTTTATTGCGCGATCAGCCCAGGGCTGCTGGCTATGGGTATTCAGAACACCAGAACAACATTGGTTTTTGCACGGAGTGTTCAGCTAATGCAATATGCCGAGTTATTTTGCCAAACAAACTTTTCCTTTCTCAAAGGCGCCTCGCACGCTGAAGAGTTAGTCACACAAGCTTGTTTTCTAGGGTATAGCGCTATCGCTATTACCGATGAATGCTCTGTTGCCGGCGTAGTACGTGCGTATACCGCCATTAAAGATCATCAGCTTCCGATCAAACTCATTGTAGGAAGCTTATTCCAGCTAAACCCCGAGCTACAGTTCATTCTACTCTGCCCTAACCGTCAGGCATACGCAGAGCTATGCCGCTTAATTACCAATGCCAGACGACGCGCGCCTAAAGGCGACTATACACTGTCAGAATGGGATCTCATGTCAATCAAACTTTGCCTGGTCATATGGCTTCCGAAAGGTAAAAACAGTGATCAAACCTGGGCAAAATGGCTCCGTAAGTTTCATCATGAACGGCTTTGGATAGGACTACAGCGCCACCTGAAACATAATGACAAAATCTATGCTCAACATTGTCGTGCACTCTCTCAAAGTTGGGAGATACCTATCACGGCCTGTGGTGGTGTACTTATGCACACAGCAAATCGTCTACCATTACAGCATGCACTCACGGCCATTCGAGAAGGTTGTACGATCACTCGCGCGAGCCGTTTACTACTCACCAATACAGAGAGGACCCTTCGTTCTAAAATAAAACTCACCAAACTGTTTAGTCCACAATGGCTGAATGAAAGCCTTCATATCGCCAGCCTTTGCCAGTTCGACATGAGTGAACTTCGCTATGAATACCCACAAGAACTGGTTCCTCAAGGCTATACTGCGACGACCTATTTAAAAAAGTTGGTCTCCAAAGGCATCGAGGCCCGTTTTCCTGAAGGCATCAGCCAGAAGATACAAACAATTATCAATAAAGAACTAGCTCTGATTGAAGAACTCGATTATGCCTACTTTTTCCTAACCATCCATGATGTGATCATGTTTGCCAAAAGCCAAAATATCCTTTATCAGGGGCGAGGCTCAGCAGCTAATTCAATTGTCTGTTACTGTTTAGAGATCACCTCCGTGGATCCTCGTCAAATCGCTGTGCTGTTTGAACGCTTTATCAGCAAAGAGCGCAATGAACCGCCCGATATTGATGTCGATTTTGAGCATGAGCGCCGCGAAGAGATCATCCAGTACATTTACCAAAAGTACGGTCGTGAACGTGCAGCGCTAGCTGCCACAGTGATCACTTATCGTTTTAAAAGCGCTGTGCGCGATGTAGGAAAAGCGTTAGGCATTGCCAAATCTCAACTCGACTTCTTCATCAAAAATATTAATCGGCGTGATCGTCACCAAGACTGGCAGTCGCAAATTGTATCGCTTGGTTTGCATCCAGATTCAACTAAAGGTCGGCAATTTATCGCGTTAGTCAATGAAATTATCGGCTTTCCCCGGCACCTTTCTCAACATGTGGGCGGCTTTATTATTTCGTCTGGCCCTTTATATGAACTCGTAGCCATCGAAAATGCCAGTATGGCAAACCGAAGCATTATTCAGTGGGACAAAGACGATCTTGAGAGCTTAGGTCTGCTTAAAGTCGATATTCTCGCTTTAGGAATGTTAACGGCCATCAGAAAGTCATTCAACTTAATTAGGCACCATTACGAAACCGAGCTAAGTATAGCCGGTATTACACGAACTCAGGATGACCCCAATGTTTATGCCATGATTCAAAAAGCCGATACCATTGGCGTTTTTCAAATAGAGTCACGCGCCCAAATGAGCATGCTGCCTCGGCTAAAACCTTCGAGCTATTATGACCTTGTGATTCAAATTGCCATTGTCCGGCCAGGCCCTATCCAGGGAGATATGGTACATCCATTCTTAAAACGTCGAAATGGACTGGAACCGATTACCTACCCTTCCGATGAGGTTAAAGAGGTGCTCTCACGCACTTTAGGTGTCCCCATTTTTCAAGAACAGGTCATCAAACTAGCAATGGTCGCCGCAGGTTTTACTGGAGGAGAAGCAGACCAGCTCAGGCGAGCAATGGCCAGCTGGAAAAAAAATGGTGCGCTATTCAAGTTCAAATCTAAACTAATTAACGGAATGCAAGCAAGAGGTTATGAAATTGCGTTTGCCGAACGAATCTTCGAGCAAATATGCGGTTTTGGAGAGTATGGTTTTCCGGAAAGTCACTCAGCCTCATTTGCGGTCTTGGCCTATACCTCTGCCTGGCTAAAATATTATTACCCGGCAGCCTTCTATGTCGCGTTATTAAACAGTTTACCTATGGGCTTCTACAGTGCATCACAACTTGTTCAGGATGCTCGCAGACATCACGTAAACGTATTACCCGTTTGCATTAATCACTCAGAGTTTGACCATACCTTAATTCTAGCACCAAGCTCAACTCACCCTCATGCACGTGATTACAACAAAAACACGGCTATTCGTTTAGGCTTAAAAATTGTAACAGGTTTGCGACAAAATGCGGCCCAATGCCTACTCGATCACCGCCCAAATAATGGCTATTCACAGATATCTCAACTCAAGTCACTCAAAATAAATAAACGTGATATCGAACTGCTCGCCTCAGCCAATGCTTTACGAACCCTTTCATCAAACCGTTATGCCGCCAGGTGGTCACTGATGAACACGGAAGATGAATTACCTTTATTTAGACCAGATATAAATTCACTTAATTCAAGCACAGTACCGCCTGAATGCTTCCACTATCAGCCCGGAGAGTTTGATACCTTAACTGAGGATTACGCCGCTACAGGGCTCACCTTAGGGAGCCACCCGATTACCTTATTAGATAAGGCAGGAAAATTAGGTAAGTTTACCCGCGCGAATGGGCTAGCAAACATTCCTCATCGTTTTTTTGTCGACATCGTCGGCATTGTCACGGGCAAGCAATCTCCAGGAACGGCTGCAGGTGTGACCTTTTTCACGCTGGAAGATGATACCGGCAACATCAATGTGATTGTCTGGGCAGGCACAGCCAGGGCGCAAAAAAAACCGTACCTCACCGCAAAAGTACTCAAAATAAAAGGTATTTTAGAACGAGAGGGAGATGTTACCCATGTCATTGCAGGCCAACTGATTGACCTTAGCGATCGCCTATTGGAGCTCAAAACAACATCACGAAATTTTCACTAAGTATTCTGGGTGATTAACATGACGAAAAAATGATGCGCTATGAAGTGACGGTGACAAATAGATCAAGATCACTTTTTCAGGTTGAAACTTTGGTTTTCAACTATGCTTAATACTTGGTACATCATCCATAATATATTGCGGATGATGTACCAGGGGTTGTTGACGTTTCATTGGCTTCCCCTGGATATTAAGGAGCTATTATGGACATATATAGTCATAAAGATTCACTGGGCAAGTTGAACCAGCCAAAATCAATTGAAAGCAAAATTGCCTTTCTGCATCGAACGCTTCGCGACCGATATTCTTTTCTGGAAAGAATTGCGGTTGTGCTTTATGACGGTGGCAGCGATACCTTATCTACCTTTGTATATAGCTCCAATGAACCAAGTCCTCTCGAAAATTACCATGTCAAACTAAGTAAATGTCCTTCGTTGCTTGAGATGCTCGAAAAAAACCAGCCTCGCGTGATTAATGACCTGGACTTATTTGCCTCGGGTACAGCACAACATACCAAAACAATCAATCAAGCCGGGTTCAGAGCAAGTTACACCTTGCCCTTGTTTGCAGAAGGCTGCTTACTCGGCTTTCTATTTTTTAACTCCACACACCCGGACGTTTTTGAAGAACATATACTCAGTGAACTCGACATGGCCGGACACCTGATCGCATTTATGCTGTATAGCGAGCAAGGCAAAATCAAAACACTGGCTGCTACGGTTCGTTCTGCCAGGGAAATCAGCCATCATCGAGACCCCGAAACCGGATCACACCTGGAACGCATGGCGCACTATTCTCAGCTAATCGCCTCACAACTGGCTGACAAATACGGTTTCAGTGATCGTTTTATTGAACATATTTTTTTATTTTCACCACTACATGATATTGGCAAAATAACCATCCCCGATAACATACTGCTCAAACCCGGAAAACTGTCTTCACAGGAGTACGAGGTCATGCGTACGCACTCCGTTAATGGCAAGAAAATTATCGACAAGCTCCTCCAAAACTACGGCCTCGACGGCATCGACTACATCGAGCTACTGCGCAACATTGCGCTATATCACCATGAAGCAGTAGACGGAACAGGCTATCCCGAACACCTTGAACAGGAAGAAATTCCTATTGAAGCTCGTATCGTAGCGGTCGCCGATGTTTTTGATGCGTTAACCAGTCACCGGCCATACAAACGGGCCTGGAGCAATGAACAGGCATTTGCCAAACTGCGGAAAATGTCAGGCAGCAAACTCGACGCTGATTGTGTCAACGCGTTGCTTGGACTAACTGAACAGATCGAAGAGATACAGCAAACCTTTTTTGAAAACAGATTTGGTTAAGAGGTAAATGTATCCGCGACCTCAGTGATCGAAAATGCCACAATTTTAGCGCGTCCTCAATCGTGTCTGAAGCCCAGGTAGCCTCTGGCTTTTAGTTTTCGGATCACCCAGACCCATAAACCGCTACTCGACAGAAAAATCATCGCCAGAGCAATAAAATCAAAGAAATAAACGCCACCTTGGCTCATCAGGCGCCCACTATGCAAGTCCAAAATAACCCGCTCGATATTCAGCTCATTGCCTTGATATAACGTCAGCATTTGCTGGTAAATGGTTTTGGGCAGCGCTGTCGGTTGTGACCAGTGAGCATCCTGAACACTTTGTTTCTGCCAGGACAGCACGTCTTCATCGCTCACGTAAGTGCCGTGATCCGTCTGTACGGCAAGCTGTTTGTTTTCGGTTAAACCGATGGCTTGCAGACCATCGGGTAAACCCTGATAGCTGCGTAAGGTTTCGATAAGCTCACCTTCGGCACTCATCAACTTGAGACTGTCCGTTAAAGCGACGACCAGCAAATCTTGATAGATAACGGCTCCCAGAAGGGTGTCGTGCTGATTTCCAAGATCCAGCTCTTGACTTAACAGACGGCCATTCCATTCGACCAGCCAAATAGAACCCACTTTAAAACCACGCTGGTCGCTCGGCACACCTATGCCATACCAGTTAAGTAACCACGGGCTATTCACGCTCTGCTTATTGAGTTGCAGGTCTTCAGTATGATTCAACGCTATCCCTGTCACACTAATCACAATAATAACTAAGGCAGCATTAATGCCAAAATAGCGATGCCATTTGTAGAATGTTTTTAGTTTAATACGAGGCCTTCTTCGACTCATCAATTCGCTTTCGTGACGTGTTGATGAAAAAATAGCGCTAAACGGCTGAGTTTCGTGAGCGCTCTGACTGAAAGCGTGGCGCCCGTCAGGCCATCGATGCCCTTATTCAGGTTCAAGTCAGGCTGAATTTGCGTGTGAGTAAATTGATCGGTAAAGAAAGGGTGTTTCACTTCCCAACCTCTACTTTCACGATAAATTAACACTTTAAGACTTTCGATTTTATTATCACTGATCACTATGCCAACAGTAATCGGTTGCTCTTTACCGATTTCTTCGAGAATCCAGGCACTCCTTCCCGCTTGTCGCCAATACCGGGTACGGAGCGTCGCCGGGCGGTGTTGCAGTATCTTACCGGCATTCTCACGTAGCTCGCCACTAATCCACAGCACTTTAGCTTGCGGTACTTTTCCCGAAAACGCCTGACGCAAAAAGGACTCAGGGTCTTCATACACGCTGGCATAAGCAACGCCAGCCAGCAACGTTGTGATAAAAAGTAACAAGATTTGAATGCGATATTTCATACAGCATCTGCATTTTTCAATAATATTAAAAAAACACCGGATATTCATGATACCTGGAATATCCGGTTAGATTATCAGCAGGCTATTCTACGCTAAAACTGGTAACCAATTCCCATATTTAAGCCATCATACTCGCCTGCTCCTGCATAAGCTTCCTGAATCTGATAATCGACCTTCACCACCACATCTTCATGTGGCCAATAATTAAAGCCGATATCCGATTGAGTGGTCTCCGTATCGCTATTACTATTTGCCTGATTGTCCCAGCTACTATGACGGGCAAACACACCCCACTGCTGATTTAGCTTATAAGAAGGCTCGATATACCAGCCTTCCTGCTTATCCGCACCAACGGCTTCCGGGCCACTTCCATCCAGATCCCAGACCGCATAGAGACCACGAACACTAAACGGCCCATGCCCCCATATCGCATGCGTTTCCAATAACGTTGCTTGACCCGCTGCCGCATCAGTGCCCTGAGCCACATCACTTTGTAGCTGAATCGCGGCAGCAAGCTCCAAACCCGGAACGCCGGTCCACTTAACGCGCGCGGTATACGCCAAGTCATCGGCTGGCGCTTCTCGAACCGCCTCACGACCACTTCGAATCGAATAGTCGCTTGACGCAGAGGCATTCAGGCCCGAATGAATCGCCAAATCATAACTGATACTGCCGGCATTACCGGTCAGGCTCACGCCACCCTCACGCCAGGTCGTCGGAATAATATACTTTTCAACATTATTGCGTTCGACACCATAAAAGGTTGGCGGCTCATGCGTTTCGTTAATGATGCCCATTGGCACCAGTAAGATCCCCCCTCGCGCCATCATTTGCTCGTTCAAATCAAATTCAACATATGCCTGTTCAATCGCGACTTCACCACCGCCATCATCCACTTTGGTATGCTCAACCTCTAACTCTGACCAAAAACGAATATCTTCGTTAAACTCATGCCCCAAGAACAAAATAAAACGGTGCAAATCAATTTCAGTTTTATCATCTCCATTCGCGTTATCAAGATTATTATAATGCAACTCACCATAGCCGCCTATTGTGGTGTTGCCTCTACCTCCGTGATGTCCCATGCGCTTCGATGAGCTATCAAGCATTTCACTGGTCGCCTCGAGTCGTTCCATGATTTCCTGGTTTTGCTCCTCTAACTGTTCAATTTTCTGACGAAGTTCGTCTTCTGCAGCCTGTCCAAGTGGTGATAAAGCCAGTCCGGTCGCTAGCAACGCTATTGAATTTTTCTTGATCATAAGTACTCTCGTCTCAAATGTTGGGTTGTTTAATGAATGATGCGCAGCATACATAAACATTAATCTAAATGCAAATGATTCGCATATAGATTTTTAAATAAATAGCATCGAATCAGGTCTATTAACTTATATTTTCAGACTTTCAAAATCAGGTACAATTTGATCTTTAACCTAGATCCTGCAATTGAATCTAGGTTTAACCCTCACTTTCAACCAAGGAACGAACATGATCGGATATATTACACTCGGTACCAACGACCTAAAAAAAGCGGCTGCATTTTATGATGCAGTATTAGCTGAGCTTGGGGCGACGCGCTTTATGGAAACGGAAGAATTCGTTGCCTGGAGCCAAGGGCCGCAAGCCGCTGGTCTGTCAGTGACTCTACCCTTTGATGGCAACCAAGCCACCGTGGGTAACGGCGTTATGGTTGCACTGAGTGCTGATAGTCCGGCGCAGGTGCACGCCGTTTACAATAAGGCCATCGAGCTAGGCGCGAAAGATGAAGGTAAAGCCGGGCCCAGAGACGAAATGCCAGGTTTTTATGCGGCCTATTTTCGGGATCTTGATGGCAACAAGCTCAATATTTTCTGCATGACTCAGCCATAAGAAACCTGAGCGACAGCTAAATTGATTTAACTGAAAAAATGTTTCTATCGAGCCTTTTGCAAAACTCAATGCGGGGTTGCAGCTTATCCGCTCACGCGTTTTGCAAGAGGCTCTATCAAGCGGTGTAAAGAGATTCGGACTTTACTGACTCTTTACACCCTTCAAGATAGACGCCCTGCCCTGCTTTATACATAATACGCCGCACATAATATTCCTTCTAAGGCCTTATATAACACAATGAGAATCCCCAATATTTTTACCACGGGCGACTTGCGCGAAAATTCAGAATTGACGATCGACGACAAGGCCGCACAACATTTGGTGAAAGTGTTGCGAATGAAAGACGGAGATCGCATTCGACTCTTTAATGGTTCTGGCTTGTTCTTCCCCGCAACGCTGATTCAGGCAGGCAAAAAAGGTGTTGTCGTTAAAACCACGCTTAGCGAATCTGGTCTGTGCGAGTCCCGCCTACATACCCACATCGGGCAAGTCATGTCACGAGGCGACCGAATGGACTATGCCATTCAAAAAAGCACCGAGCTGGGCGTTAATGAAATCACACCAATTATCAGCGAACACTGTGAAGTGAAGTTAAATTCGGAACGTAGAGAAAAACGGATCAAACACTGGCAGCATGTAGCCATCAGTGCGGCTGAGCAATGTGGTCGAGCCATCGTCCCGATAATTAACAACGTGATGGAATTACCGCAATGGCTTAGTATGAACCAAGAAAAAGGACTCAATCTGGTGATGCATCACCGAAACACCCGCCAGCTGACAGACATTCATTCAACACCCGATACCGTTAACCTGCTCATTGGCCCTGAAGGCGGACTGAGTACGGCTGAAGTAGCGCTAGCGATCAAATCAGGATTTACGCCCACTTGCTTTGGGCCAAGAGTGATGCGCACAGAAACAGCGCCGATTGTTGGCTTGAGCATTCTGCAATGGCTATGGGGCGACTTTCAAAATGAATCGGACAGCGACACCCGTTCAACACACAAAAACAACCTCCACGGACTCTGACATATGACCAATGTAAATTCAGAAAACCAAGTATCCCGGCGAAACAGATGGCTACGGCCACTGATTATTCTGGGGGTTGCGCTGCTGATTGTTGCCTTGCTGATGCTGACGAAATCAACTCCACCCAAAGCCGAAATCAAAGAAAAAGAATGGCTGGTTTCGGTTGAAAAGGTCCAATCTGGCAATGCCCGTCCGCAGATAGCACTGTTAGGAAATGTTGAATCACCATTTGACTCGACACTCAGTGCGGCGATTTCCGCGGACGTACTGTCAGTACCGGTTCGTGAAGGCTTGATTGTCGCCAAAGGCGACTTATTGATTCAATTGGACGACAGAGAAATCAAACTCATGATTGAACAGCGTCAGGCGGATGTCGGAGAGTTGCAAGCACAGATTATCGCCGAGAATAACCGCTTTCACTCCGATACCGAGGCACTCAAAGAAGAGCAAAATCTGCTGGAAATCGCGGTCAAGGCTGTCAGACGTCAGGCCCAGTTAAAAGCCTCTAACCTGGTCGCGCAGGAACGCTATGACGAAGCTGAGTCCGAACGCGCCCAAAAAATTCTATCGATCAATGCGCGACAACTGAGCATCGCTGACCATCCAAGTCGCCTGAAACAGCTTCAAGCTAGACTGGCTCGCGCAGTCACCGCATTAAATGACACCTTGCTCGATCAAGAACGAACCCGAATTGAGGCACCTTTTGATGGTGTAATCACCCAGGTCAGCGTTGCCCCAGGCGAGAGAGTCCAAGTCGGACAGGCACTTGCCAGTCTTTACGACAATAAGAACATGGAAGTACGTGCCCAGATCCCCGACCGCTACGTTTCACTCATTGAAAGCGCGTTAAGCAAATCCAGTGTCATCACCGCTAGCAGCGAGAGTTACGGACGACCGATTCAACTACAGCTGAAACGGCTATCGGGTCAGGCAAACCGAGGCTATGGCGGCATTGATGCCTTGTTCATTCCTGTTAAGACCAGCGAAGGCCAGGCAGGACTAATACTTAACAGTGCACTGAAAATCAACGTTGAGTTACCTCAACTGTCTGATGTGGTTACGCTGCCCTTGTCATCAATTTATGGCTCAAACCGTATCTATCGTGTTGAAGAAGGGCGCATTCAGTCTCTCGATGTTGAAATTCTCGGCAAGCAGTTTTCAGGCACGGGCTCGGATCGTGTCATCATCCGCAGCAAAATCCTTAACGAAGGCGATGCCATTATTATCACTCAATTGCCAAACGCCATTAGCGGATTGAAAGTCAAACTGAGGACTGAATAAAATGACGTCTTCGACTTTCGATTCAAGCGATTCAGACCTTAAACAACCCGGCTCAAAACAACCGCGCCGCCGACAGGAATACCATAAGCAGGACCTGCTTGGGCGCTTTGCACAGCATAAGGTCGCGGCCAATCTGTTAATGCTGATCATGCTATTGGCGGGCGCCGTCGCCCTGTACAAGCTCAACACCCAGTTTCTGCCAAATTTCGAGCCAGACTTTATCACCATCAGGGTGGTCTGGCCTGGAGCAACTGCCGAAGACGTTGCCAAATCAATCGTCACGCCATTGGAGCAGCAGCTGCGTAACCTGGATCACGTCAAGGAAATGACCTCGACCTCATATCGAAGCATGGGAATCATCGTACTGGAGTATCATGAAGGTTCGGATATGGGCCTGGCACTGGATCAGGTTAAAGAGTATGTCAGTCTGGTCAGAAACCTGCCGTCCGATGCCGAGACCCCTGAAATCAGCAAGGTATCTCTGGATGAAGATGTTGCCACCTTGATCCTGTCGTCCACAGGTACTTTAGAAGAGATTCGACCCATCGCCTATCAGTTTGAACGAGAGCTACTTGATCGTGGCATTGCCAAGGTGGATTTCATCGGCCTGCCAGAACAGGAAATTTCCATTCAGGTTTCATCGGCACAACTGAATAGCTTAAAACTGTCACTGCCACAAATTGGCCAGAAAATTCGCAACGCCAGCCAGGATATCCCTGCCGGAACCAGCGGTAAGAATGAGCTTGCCAAAGAGCTCAGAAGTGTTGAGCAACGCCGTTCAGCACTGGGCTTTAAAGATCTCGCCATTCTCACGACCCAATCGGGCACGCGTCTTCGACTCGACGACATTGCCGACGTCAAAAAACGTAACAAGGATGACCAGGTCGAAGTCTTCTACCAGAACAAACCTGCGGTACTGTTAAGGGTGCTGCGTACTCAGTCTTCAGACACACTGGAAGCGGCAACCACGCTCAACGACTGGTTAGCCGAAACACGCCCAACGTTACCACCCAGTCTGCAGCTCGACGCTTACAATGAAGCCTATGTTCTGATCGAAGGTCGTATCAATCTATTGATCAAGAATGGCTTGGGTGGCCTGGTTTTAGTGATCGCCATTCTGTTTATTTTTCTCAATGGCCGCGTTGCTTTTTGGGTCGCTATTGGTATTCCGGTTTCGTTTATGGGTACGCTAGCGGTCTTATATTTGATGGGCGGCAGCATCAATATGGTCAGTATGTTTGCACTGATTATGGCACTGGGAATCATCGTTGATGATGCCATCGTCGTCGGGGAAGATGCGCTCACTCACTATGCCATCGGTGAAAATCCGCTCCGAGCCGCCGAGGGTGGCGCGCGGCGCATGTTTGTGCCGGTATTGTCTTCTTCCCTAACCACCATTTCGGCTTTTCTACCCTTGATGCTGATTAGCGGCATTATTGGCAATATCCTGTTCGCCATTCCACTGGTGATTATCTGTGTCATTCTGGCCTCTGTGATTGAATGCTTTCTGATTCTTCCCGGGCATTTGAATCACGCCTTTCAGCATTCATTTAAGGCAACGGAACCCGGTTCTTTCAGAGAAAAACTGGACTCAGGTTTTATTCGTTTTCGTGAACACTCTTTTCGACCCTTAGCCGAACGCGCGATTGAGAATCCTGGAACTGTTCTCGCTCTGGCCACAGGCATACTTTTGGTTTCAGTTGCTTTAATTATCTCCGGCAGGATCCAGACAGACTTCTTTCCGCAACCTGAGAACCATATCGTGCTGGGCAACGTCAAATTTGCATCTGGAACGCCACCCGCAAAAGTAAAACAATTTGGCAGACAGATGGAACAGGCCTTGCGCAGGGCAAACGACGAACTCAAAACAGACAAAGATCTCATCGTGCACAGCGTACTGCGTATTAACCAGGCAACCTTTGATGGCGGACAATACTACTCCACCGGCGAGCAATATGCTTCATTACACGTTGAGCTACTGACGCCCGATGCGCGCGAGGTGAGAAACCCCGAATTCATAAAAGCATGGCGCGCACAACTGGCACAACCAGATGGCATCGAACAACTCAGTATCACCAGCCCTCGGGGCGGCCCTCCCGGAAAAGACATTGATATTTTCCTCTCGGGCCAGCCCCCCGAAATACTCAAACTGGCAGGTGAAAAAGTTGCTAAAAAATTGAAGAGCTTCACGGGCGTCGACGATATTCAGGATGACCTGCCATTTGGTAAAGACCAGTATTTGTATACTCTAACGCCTCTCGGAGAATCCCTGGGCTTGACGGTCGCTGAAGTGGGTAGCCAGCTTCGTTCAGCTTTTGATGGCCAGTTGTTGCAAGTATTTTATGACGAAAATGAAGAAATTGAAGTTCGAATTTCACTCCCTGACGATGAGCGAAATTACGTTCGCGCGCTTGATAATCTACCCATCATCACACCCGCTGGTGATATCGCGCAACTTAGCAATGTCGTTAAGCTAAAAGATCGTAAAGGTCTGGAGCTGGTGCGTCACACCGAGGGCACACTGGGTCTTCATATTACGGCGGGTGTGAACCCCGCTTTAAACAATGCCAATGTCATCGTCGCCGAACTCAGCGAGTCCTTTTTGCCACAATTAAGCACCGAGTTTAATCTCAATGTCGAATTAAAAGGCCGAGCAGAAGAGCAGGCGCAAACGGGTAAAGACATGGCGCTCGGAGCAGGCATCGGTATGACGCTAATCTACATTATTCTGGCCTGGGTGTTTGGCTCCTACAGTTGGCCTTTGG
>Ga0316207_10002473_pt1 | contig 18879 bp, 17 predicted proteins | sample 6weekpyrite_MG_FD_204943 | JGI IMG/M metagenome (GOLD analysis project Ga0316207, IMG submission 204943) | Microbial mat bacterial communities from mineral coupon in-situ incubated in ocean water Damariscotta River, Maine, United States -... | ecosystem: Environmental > Aquatic > Marine >...
GATACCGTGTGTACTCGCGTAGCCTGTCCAACATGTCTGAAAAACTACGTGATAGATCGCCGATTTCATCACCTGCTGCAGAAGGTTTTATGATGCCCTGTATCCGACCATCCTCACTGATGGCTGATTCGGCTTGTTTGTGAAGAGAACGAATACGTCCTGACAGGCGTGTAGCAAACATGAGTAAAAATGCCATTGCCGAAATAAAAACCAGCAAAGTCATATTGAGTAAACTTTCGAGTGCATTGTTCTGCAAAGTTTGTATGTCATTACTGGTTTGCTCGACGACAACAGCACCAATCACAGTGTCATCATCCCATACAGGGTGGCTGGCAGACAGGATAACGGCACGCTTGTCAGGTGTGCGTCGCCAACGCAATGAAGGTTTACCTTCAAGTGCTGCAACAATATCAACACCCTCCAGTCGCGATACCCCGTCAAGTGTGTCGTCGAATTGTTCATTGGGTTGCTGAAGGATAAGACGATACAGACTGCGCATGATTTTACTGAGCGTACTGTCATCATCCGGGTATGTATCAGGAACGGAGTGCTGAGTGAGTGAGCCAGATAGCGCAAGTACATGCCTGTTGCGGTTAATTACCCAGATCCGTGAGTTACCTTTATCAAGGCCCTGCAGGATATTTTCAATCTCTGGCGACAAGGTCAGGATTGTACCAAGTTCTGTGACAGGTTTTCCGCCGCTGGTACTCAGGATATGTTTTGTTTCACGGCTGACAGGATCGTCTACATCCACAATGGCAAAGGCGATCTTGTCATTGAGCATGGATTGCGGAATACGTAACTCCAGATTATAACCGGTGTCTGTCTCTTGCCATTCACCTTTAATACGAACCTCAGGACGGACAGGCTGGATGCGACTACTGTCATCTGATAGCAGGTAGGCATTTACCCAACCCGGTGCCTGTGTCGTCAGGATGTAGCGATTGAGTTTTCCTTGCTGGTTGCGCATGGCGATCAATAAATGATCGCTTTGTTCAAGACGAAGGCTGTTTGGTGAACGGTAGACAACCGAATCGTCTTTGATTTCGAAAATCGTGTAAAAGTATTTCCCATACCGTCCAAGTAAATGACGGAATGAGAGCGATTGTTCAGAATAGGGGGTATTGCCTTGTATCAGGGATTGCCTTGCATGTGTTTTGGCGTGTGGAAGATGTTCAGCCCAGTCATCACTATAACCATCCAGCTGGATGGCACGGCTGAGTTTCCTTGCATAAATACTCGAACGTTTATTGATCGATTTCCTGATATCAGCACGTGGTTCAAACAGGTTTCTACGATTGTGCATGACGGTGGCGACAGCACGTGCATTATCGGCGAGGCTGACCTGTTTGCTTTCACGCAGGAAGGTTTCCATTTCACGGACATATTCATAGCCTGCCCAGGGAATAGCCAACAGCGCCAATGATACAAGTAGCAACTTGCTGCGCAGGCGAAATACAGATTTGCTAGTCATTTTCCTGCCAGCGATACCCCATACCATAGACAGTATCAATGGCATTAAAGCGGCTATCTATACTGGTGAATTTCTTGCGGATACGTTTGATATGTGAAGTGATGGTACTGTCATCGACAACGACATTGGCTTCCTGCATCAGGACATCCCTGTTTTTTACATGCCCGGGAAACTTAGCCAGTGCGTGGACAATCCATAGCTCAGTCAGTGTCAGGTCAACATATTGCTCGTGCCATTCACAACGCATGCGCTGCATATCGAGCATCAGTCCATTCCGTTCCAGTATATCTTCTAAATCACCAGGAGATTTAAAGGCTTCGACGCGCCTGAATAATGCCGCGATACGAGCGGTCAGGTGTGGCAGGCTGATATCCTTGGTCAAATAGTCATCTGCACCAAGTCGCAGGCCCGAAACGGTATCAAAATCACTTTCACGCGCAGTGAGGAAAATAATAGGCAAACTTCGTGAAAGCTGGCGCAGTTCACGACACAGTTCAAAACCACCTTCAGCCTCATCACCCAGACCGATATCGAGAATCGCAAGGTCAGGCAGGCGTTGTTGAAAGGCATTAATGGCCGTTGGCCTGTCGGCATAAGCGACGATTTCATAACCCTGCTTTCTCAGGACATCTGAATAATTCTCACGGATGGCGGGTTCATCCTCAACAATGGCAATACGACGGCTCATAAACACACGAAATAGTAGTTATTGATGCAGGAACTTTACCTGAATGTTTCGCACAGGTCATGACACAGGTTCTAATTGCCATAATCTTGCCATATTTCATCCCCGGCTTGCCCTTTTACAACCCATTGGCGGACAGCTTTCACCGGTTAAATAAGTTTCGACAAAGAAAACCGGCGCGCACAGGGTGTGAATGATGATTGCCTCCTCAAGTCATTGTCCAGGGATGGGCACGCTGGACCAAATTATATACAGGAGAAATTTATGAAAGCAGGTCCAATTCTGATGTTTATCACACTGTCGATGATGAACACATTGTTACATGCAAATGAAACGAAGCCTGATGATGGCCCGGTTTCGAACCAGGAGGTGACAGGAACCGGTATCGGCGCGTTGATCGGGGCAATTATCGCAGGGCCACCCGGTGCAATCGTCGGTGGTATTACGGGTAATTTCGCAGGCAGCAGCCTGGAGGCCGAAGAAACCATCAATTCTTTAAAGACTCAGTTAGGAAATGAAAAAATGCATGCAGAAAATCTTCACCAGGAGACTCATGTCTTACATGGGCAATTGGCCGAACGTGAACAACAAGTTGACCAACTAATACAAACTCTTTCAACACCGAAATTACTACCCGGCAAGATGACGTTCTATATCCAGTTCAGACATGACAGTTCACAACTTGAGCCAACGTTTATAGAACAGATAAATTCAATTAGCCGAATGTTCGCCGTTTATGAAAATGTCAGTGTTGAACTTTATGGGCATGCAGATCGACGTGGCGCCTCGTATTACAACAATAAATTATCAAAGCAGCGCGTACGTACTGTTGCACGTCTGTTTTGTAATACTGGCTGGCCAGAACAGAAAATGACCGTTTTGGCATTCGGTGAAAGCCAGCCGTTGACAGAATCACATGACCCCGAAGGGTATGTCTTTGACCGACGTGTCCAGGTTGTCATTACAAGTGGTCAATAACAATGGTTGCCTGGTATGCAACGTCGATCGAAATGCTGAACTGTAATCCCGGGCGCGTAAATTATTTTTTATATACAGGCAGGAAAGTCAGCAACCATGAGATAGCGAAATGCTCACGAAGGATTAAAGCAAGCACATTGGGGTGTGCCACAACAAGCCTTGTCAAAAGGAGGTGGTGCAAAAAAAGAGGTCGCAGAGGGGTTACCCTTTGCGACCTTGATACCACCACGATATCACCGCATGACGCGGAGGAGGAGCTTGTTACTAGTGTGCGCTGTTACTGGCCATCTGGTTATTACGCACAGCAAGTTTGTTGATTAATGCAGTCAGTCCACGACGACGGATCTCACTTGAGAAACTGCGACGGTAGTTATTCACCAGGCTGATACCATCGATTGTGATGTCATAAATTTTCCATTCGTCATCCTTCTTGTGCATACGATAAGCAACCGGGATAGAAGGACCACTATTACGTTCAATGACTGTCTTGACGACGACGTCATCAGCATCATTACTGGCACGCAACGGCAGGTAACTGACTGTTTCATCCGTGTATTCGGACAACGCCGTGGCATAAGTGCGCAATATCAGGTTACGGAATTGCTCAGGGAAGCGCGCCTTTTCTTCAACACTGGCACGACGCCAATGCTTGCCGAGCACGAATGCAGACATGCGCTGAAAGTCAAAATGTGGAAGTACGATTGAGTTTGCCAATGCATAAACGTGCTTGGGGTTATCATTGATGATGTCACGTTCGCTACGCAGGGCGGTGAGCATTTTATCTGTTGCAGTGATAACAACCTGGTTTGGGGCTGTGGTTTCTGCAGCGTTCGCCTTGTTAGCAGAGATCAACAGGCCGGCGACGGACAACATTGCGGCAATGTACAGGCAATGGCATATATTTTGTGAGATGCTGCGCTTTGTTTTTGAGGGCTTATTCATTGTTATGCTCCTGACTACAAATTAATTATCGTGGTGTAGGTGCAGTATCCGTATTTGTGGCTGAACGGACTATGAACAGGTACACGCGACAAATGTGAATAAGTCACATCTACGACGTGAATGCGTCATAAGTGCTTATAAGTTATTGAAATAAAAGAAGTAGACAGCTTGTCCGTAGGATGTCTTAACAACGAAAGTTGTAATATTTAGTAGCTTGATTAGCACCTTTACGAAACAGCCCAGTAGCATTTTGGTATAATCGAGACCAGGAGTCTTATTAGCAGAATATGCCACGTGCCACGTCAAAAACGCCGTAAACGCCAATCTCGGAAACGTTCATCTAACAGCTCAGTGCGTCGCTGGAAGTTGCCATTACTGGTGCGTGGTTTGGCACTGCTGCTGCTCGCGTTAACGTGTTACGTGGTCTACCTCGACTACACCGTTCGTAGCCAATTCGAAGGAAAACGCTGGGCATTGCCCGCACATGTCTACGCCAGGCCACTGGAGCTCTATGATGGTCAGCTTCTTACTCATGCCAACCTGGCTAAGGAGCTTACCGAGATTGGCTATAAAAAAGATACTCGCCTGGCAAAACCTGGCAGTTATATCCGTAAGGGTGATCTCTATCACCTGGTCACCCGAACGTTTAATTTCTGGGACGGGCAGGAGCCTTCGCAAAAAATATCTTTCCGACTTAATAGCGGTTATGTCAGCGGCTTGCGACAACGTGACACGGGTGGTCCACTTGAGCTTGTACGGCTGGAACCCATAAAGATTGGTGGCATTTACCCGGCGCACCAGGAAGACCGGTTACTTGTTAAGCGAGAGAATGTGCCCGACACCCTGGTCGATGCCTTGTTGGCAGTCGAGGACAAGGATTTTTATTCGCACTTTGGTGTTGTGCCAACCGCCATCCTGCGGGCAGCCTGGGCGAATCTTCGAGCCGGTAAGGCAGTACAGGGTGGCAGTACGGTTACCCAGCAATTGGTTAAGAATTTTTATCTGAGTCGAGAACGCAGCCTTGTTCGAAAAGCCAATGAAGCCATTATGGCTTTATTACTTGAGTGGCATTATGACAAGGATGAAATCCTCGAGGCCTATCTTAACGAGGTCTACCTCGGTCAGTCTGGTCAGCGGGCAATACATGGCGTTGGCCTGGCCAGCCGTTTTTATTTTGGTCGCCCACTCGGTGAACTGAACACATCACAACTGGCGCTATTGGTAGGGATCATCAAGGGGCCATCTTATTTTGATCCACGCCGCCACCCGCAGCGTGCACGAGAACGGCGTGATTTAGTCTTAAGCCTGCTTAATGAACAGGGGAAGATAAATAACAAGTCTATGCAACGTGCACAAAAGCGTTCCCTGCAGGTGATCCCGCGGCCGCGTACCAGCATTACAGATTACCCAGCCTACCTTGACCTGGTGCGACGACAATTACGCCGTGATTATCGAGATGAAGATCTACGTTCAGAAGGCATGCAAATCTTCACCAGTTTTGAGCCCCACGTGCAGTGGCAGGCTGAAAAGGCATTACAGCGCCGCATCAAGCAACTGGAACGCCAACGTAAACTCAAGATTGGCAAGCTCCAGGCTGCAACGGTGATCACCTCACCGGGACAAGGCGAGGTACTTGCCGTTATTGGGGGGCGTGATCCAAAAACGGGTGGTTTTAACCGCGCACTTGATGCAATCAGACCGATTGGCTCATTAATGAAGCCGGTTGTTTACCTGACGGCTCTAGAGCAGGGCTATACACTGGCCAGTAAACTGGATGACAGCCCGTTGACCGTCAGGATAAAAGAAGGCGAGAACTGGTCACCCGCTAATTATGACAAGCAGTTTCATGGCCAGGTGATGTTACAGGATGCACTGGTGCGCTCTTATAACGTCTCGACAGTCAGGCTGGGTATTAAACTCGGTATGGATCGTATTGCAAATAGCGTGAAACGTGCAGGTGTTAGCAGGACGATGCACCGTTTCCCTTCACTGTCATTGGGCACGGCAGCAATGTCACCCATCGAGGTCAGCCAGATGTACCAGACGCTGGCAGCAAATGGTTTTTATTCACCCTTGCGTGCAATTCGTGAAGTGCTTGATAGCAACGGCCAGGCTTTGCAGCGTTACCCATTGACCGTGGAGCAGGCCTTTGAAACAGGCCATGTGCACCTGCTGAATACTGCGCTGCAGTCAGTGGTGAGGGAAGGTACAGGAAAAAGCCTGAATCGCTTACTACCTGACGGGCTCGGTGTAGCAGGAAAAACAGGTACCACGAATGACCTACGTGATAGTTGGTTTGCCGGCTTTACGGGTTCGCATGTGGCAGTGGTCTGGGTCGGACTGGACGACAACGGGGTTGCCGGGCTTACGGGTGCAGCGGGCGCGATGAAGATCTGGGGCGATATGATGGCCGGTATGAATACACAGCCATTATTGCTAACGCCACCAGAATCTGTCGAATCATTCTGGATTGATGAAATGACGGGGTTACTCGGTGGTGAACGTTGCGAGCAAGCACGTGTCATACCTTTTATTCGTGGCACTGAGCCAGATGGGCATGCAGACTGTGCCGGCGGTATATTCACTGATACCATCGAGCGTGTCTTTGATTTCTTTGGAACCGATTGATGCTTTTAAAACGAATCTTTATTGGCAGCCATTTATTGCTACTCGTGTCCGGGTTGACGGGGTGTGCCATCATTCATACTGAGACAACAGCGCCTGTGCCTGAACCTGGCCAACGCCCGGTTATTAAGCAAGAAAGGCCTGCGCCTACAATACGGCCCTCAAAACCGGTGGAGCAACAATCAAGGCCGGTAACACCGAACCGCACTATTGCCGCTGTGACGGGGTTAAAGCGTACCGCGGCCAAGCAGGTCAATTCCGGAAAATACGGCAAGGCCGCGGCCACCCTTGAGCGAGGTCTACGTATCAGTCCGGGTGATGCGATCTTGTGGCAGCAATTAGCGGCCGTTCGCCTTGAACAAAAGAAATGGCAACTGGCACTCAATATGGCCGCAAAATCGAACAGCCTTGCCGGGCAGCGCTACAAGGTCAAGGCCGATAACTGGTACATCATTGCCCAGGCCTGGCAGGCATTGGGTAACCGCGGCAAGGCCAATCATGCCCATGAAAAGCGACGCGCCCTGTTACGTCGCTGACAGTTTGATTAATATTCTGGTTAATCATATCCTTAGATAAACATTTTCACCCCATAATGAGGAGTTTCAGGGTACAATTGCGCACCTGACAACTCTTATATAAGAAAAGGGAACAAACTTGTCCGTTTTTGCCGTTGATAAGCTGATTAGCCAGGCGCGTGTACTTGCGAGCGATTACCGCAAGACGATGGGGAAACCCCTTGCCGGTATCAGTAACGAAATCGCTGAATATGACGCCGTGAATCTGCTTGACCTCGAGCTCTGCAAACCACGCCAGAGTGGTTACGATGCAGTGGGCAAAGGCAGCCGCGAAGGCAAAAAGGTTCAGATCAAGGCACGTGTTATTCCTGATGGTAAGTTGTCCGGACATCGCGTAGGCCAACTCAAACTTGACCAGGACTGGGATACCGTTGTGTTAGTGATTATGGATGAAAGCTACGAGCCTGTTGAGATCTATGAAGCGAGCCACGCGGTGATATCAGAAGCGATGGAAGAGACAGGTGGTAGCAAGCGAGGCAAGCGTGGAGCAATGTCCGTTGCAAAATTCAGAATCATTGCTGAACTGGCCTGGAGCAAGGACGGTGTCGCTGATGAACAAACCCGTTCTGGTGAAGCAAGCGCCTGACATAACGGTTAGCTATGCTTAACTCTGCTAAACAGCTGGGTGCGAGTGGGGCACTCGCACGTCATATCGAAAATTTCGCACCCCGTGAAGCTCAACAGTCGATGGCTGATGCTGTTGAGGATGCAATTCATCACGGTAATATTCTTATCACCGAAGCTGGAACAGGAACGGGCAAAACCTTCGCTTACTTGGTGCCAGCATTATTGTCCGGAAAGAAAGTCGTCATCTCCACGGGAACCAAGACGTTACAGGACCAGTTATTTCATCGTGATATCCCAACCGTACGTGCGGCGCTGAATGTCCCTGTCGATATTGCATTACTAAAAGGTCGTTCAAACTACCTGTGCCTGCATCGCCTTGAATTGGCCGGTGAGAAAAGCCGATTCCGAAAATCTGACTTACGTAAGCAATTGCAATCGGTACGTGACTGGTCAATCCAGACTAAAACGGGTGATATCGCGGAGTGTAGTCCAGTTGCTGAAGATGCGATGATCTGGTCGTCAGTGACAGCAAATGCCGATAACTGTCTTGGCCAGGAATGTTCATCTTACAATGAATGTTATATGTTCAAGGCGCGACGTCGTGCGCAACAGGCCGATATCCTCGTCGTTAATCATCACTTGTTACTGGCGGACATGGCCTTGCGTGGTGATGGTTTCGGTGAGGTGCTGCCGTCAGCGAATGCCTTTATTATCGATGAGGCACACCAGCTGCCCGAGGCAGCGGCACAGTTCTTTGGTATGCGCCTGAGTAGTCGGCAATTGAACGAGCTTGCTAATGATTCCATCGCAGAACACCTCAAGCATGCCAAGGAACATACCCTGATTCGTACTGCCGCACAGGACCTGCAAAAGGCAACGGCAGATTTGCGACTCGCAATGGGGCCTTCGGTACAACGCGGCGCATGGGAGATATTGCGTCACCGTAAGGAAGTCATTAAGGCCATTGATGAACTGGCCGAGACACTGTCGGCAATGGAAGCGGCACTTGAACCGGCGGTGGAACGTGAACGCGGTATTGAGCACTGTTTTAAACGTGCCCAGGCCTTTAGCCAGCTATTGCCCGGCATCACTGGTGAACCGGATCCCGATTTCATCCAGTGGTTCGAGACCCATAAGAGGGGTTTCAGTTTTCATATGACGCCAATGGAAGTGGCAGATACCTTTGACACTCATATCGGTGACAGCAAGGCTGCATGGGTATTCAGTTCGGCGACACTGGCTGTCGGTGACAGTTTTGATCATTTTGCCAAGCGGATGGGGCTTGATGATGCCGACACACACCGCTGGGACAGCCCGTTTGATTTTGCCGGGCAGGCACTCATGTATATTCCGACTGCGATGCCAGAGCCGAATGAACGACACTATACCCAGACGGTTATTGAAAAGGCATTGCCAGTATTAAAGGCCAGTGGTGGACGTGCCTTTATCCTGTTTACCAGTCATCGTGCCTTGCGTGAAGCCGAGCAATTGCTTGAAGGCAAGATCGATTACCCGTTATTGGTACAGGGCACACTACCGCGTAGTGAATTGCTGCGCCAGTTTCGAGAACACGGCAATGCGGTGTTACTCGGCACATCGAGTTTCTGGGAAGGTATCGATGTGCGCGGTGAGGCACTGACCTGTGTCATTATCGACAAGCTGCCATTTGCGAGCCCGGACGACCCGGTACTTAAGGCGCGCATCAATGCAATGCGCGAGGCAGGTGGTAACCCGTTTATGTCCTACCAATTGCCCAACGCAGTACTGACACTGAAACAGGGTGCCGGGCGACTCATCCGTGATGTAGATGATTACGGTGTACTCATGCTCTGCGATCCAAGGTTGTACAGCAAACCCTATGGACGCCTGTTTTTGAAAAGCCTGCCGGCGATGCCCGTGTCCCGAAAGCTGGAAGATATTGAAGCCTTCTTTAAGTTACGTTGTGAAGAACCTGAAAAAGTGACGGCCTGAGATTAATCATGAAGATACTCGCACTCGACACCTCAACGGAAGCCTGTTCAGCGGCGGTGCTTAATGATGATGTGATTGCATCCCGTTATACCATTGCGCCGCGCCAGCATGCCGAATTGGTTCTCTCTATGTGCGATGAAGTATTGGGTGAGGCCGGTTGTACACTGCAGGAAATCGATGCAATTGCCTTTGGTCGTGGACCCGGTGCCTTTACCGGCGTGCGCATAGCTACCGGTGTAGTACAGGGGATGGCCTTTGCGCATAAGCTGCCGGTTGTGCCGATTTCATCATTGGCGGCCATGGCACACGTTGCCTGGCGTAAGACAGGTGCCAAACACATCATGACGGCCATCGATGCACGTATTAACGAGGTCTACTGGGCTTGCTATGAATGCTCAGAAGAAGGGATTGTTGAAGTGATAGCCGAGCGTGTTTGTTTGCCAGCAGATATTGAACTCCCGACGGGTGGTGAGTGGTTGGGTGTTGGCACAGGCTGGCAGACCTACCAGCAAGCCTTGTCAGCAAAAGCGGCTGCACTCGTACATGAAGAAATACCGGAGTTATTTCCTGATGCTACAGATATTGCACAACTGGCACGGCATGAAGTGATCGCAGATAAAGCGTTACCGGCCGAGATGGCTTTGCCGGTCTATTTACGCGACGATGTCGCAAAAAAGAAATCTAATCAATAGAGGGGCTGTTATGAAACGTCTATTCACAGTCTTACTGGTGTCGTTATTGAGCATGCCTGTGTTCGCATCGGAGCGTGCGAGTATGTATGTTGCAGAAGTTAACGCCGACTTTGAGATGACATACAAGAAAGTCTACACGTCACTTGAGGACAACCGCTTCTTTGTCGTGTTAGAACCCGATATTGGTGCCAACCTGTCACGCTTCGGCAAGAACTGGGGTGATGACTACAACCAGAACAAAATCGAACGCATCAAGAGCATGGTGTTTTGTAACGGTTGGTATGCAAACCTGGTCAGTAATGCGGATCCTGACATGCTTGGCTTATGCCCATTACACGTAACAATGACGCACAAGGCGGGGGTTACAAAGGTACTCTTCGTCCGTCCTGATTTTGTTGCCAAAGGGACAAAAGCAGAAAAGGTTGCCCGCGAATTAACTCAGGGCGTAATAGAAGCCATCGACAAAGCCCTAAAATAACAGTAAAAAAACCGGCCCTGGGAGAGGGGCCGGTAAATTTTACACCTGTTACGCTGCTTCAGCTGCTGCAGTCTTCATAGTATCTGCCAATACATCATAGACAGTTGCCCATGCTTCCTTGACGTCATCGGTAAAAAACTCACCAAGCCCTGCTTCCAGGGTCCATAAAAGCGCTGCACCAACAGTGTCGTAGTGCTCATCTTTAACGCCATAGGCAACGTGACGTACGCCAAGCTCCTGTACGGCCGGGACAATTGAACCAAGGTCATCGAGGCCATTGACTGCAGTGCTGATCATCTTCATGAGTTTTGCACCCTGTTCAGTCATGTCACCTTTAAATAAGGGTTTCAAAGACGGGTCAAGCTCGAACAGTTTGGCATAAAACAGTTCTGCTGCTTTATCGGCAATGGGGACGACGCGTGCCCATGACGATTGAATCATGGTTATTTGTTCAGGTGTCATAAGTTATCTCCTTAATAAATGAGTCTTAGCTATCCATTGGGATACGGATAACGACACCACCCATCACGTCACCAATTTTGAAGTCAGTTTTTGGCGTGTCTTTATGATCGTTGTGGCAGGATATGCAAACAGGTGCAACACCTACATCTGGATAGATGGCAGTGAAATATTTTTTTCCACCCAGTGTTTCGGTACCGTAGAAATTTTTTCCTTTGTTATCGGCGATAAATTTCAGACCGGTCTTCTCGATTTCTGTTTTTGGTGCATTCTGTTTGTTAATTGGCCACAGTGACTGCAGTGAGTAACTGAACTCAACATCTGGAAGTTTCTTGGCACGCTTGGTGACAAGTTCTGAACCAAAACGGAACATCTGGGCTGGCAGCACGAGTGCTTTGTCATCTTCAAAGTATTCGCTGGCTTTAATGACTTTCTCTTTTTTAACAAGACGGTTAACGATTTTCTTGGTGTAAATCGCACGGTCTGAGTCCATCACCAGGTGTAATGCATCCGCCATTGTTTTAGCTGAAATGGTGGGTTTGTCGTAATCATTGGCGATGGCTGTGCCAACCCCGGCAACTGATGTGACAAGTGTTGCACCAATTAATAGTTTGCGTTTGATTGACATGGGTACTTCTCCTCTACGTGGTTTAATGTAATTACAATTCCGGTTTTCCCGGCGAGTTAAAAATAATCATTAGCGTCTTCGACTCTCTGCGCGTTTTTGGTCCTCTTCGGCAAGACGCATGCTGTCGACTTTTACGGACGGTTGGCCGTTAAAGTTGTTTTCGATTAATGCGGGATCGGCGAGGGCGTCAAGGCTGAAGCCAAGACCGTGACAATTCAGGCATGCAGGCCGAATCATTTTTTCGTTAGGTGAAAGCGTGGCACTCTGGTTGTGATCGACCATGATGCGGCTTACCCAGTCGTTCACGTCGAAATTTATACGTGGCATATGGCAGCTTGCACACGATACGCCACTGCCTGCCGGGGCTTTGCCATCAACCTCTTGTTGCCATATGTCGTAATGTGGTGAGTCCTTATAGGCAAGACTATGCGTATCATCATGACATTCAAGACAACTGTTGACGGCCGCCTCCTGAACATCGAAACGGTGAGATGAATGACAACTTGTACAATCAAGTTCATGATTAAACGAATCCTCTTTCATCGGTAAGCGAGCCTCGCCAGGTGTCATAGGCGGCAGATCAACCGCGAGTCGCATACCGTGTTTGCCGCGTTTGAAACGTTCCGCCTCAAGGTTATGACATTGATTACAGGTATCTGCAGCAGGCTTGTTAACCCAAACAGGCTTTTCATTTTCGCTGTTTGTAGAGGTGTGACAGGCACTGCAATTCACACCTGAACGTGCATGAGCAGTTTCCAGCCAGTCCTTAAAATCATTACCAATGAGTTGCGATTCTGTCGGTGCATCAGCATCGTTGGCAGCTAATTGCTTAACGGGGAAACGGTCATGTGGGTAGTCGGCCAGTTCACCGAGTATGCTGCCAAATTCACGCCCAGGTAATGTACGTCTCTCGAGCAGATCCGGCTCGTTACTGTGCTTGACCAGGAAGTCAGTGTATATAGAGCGGTTGTTATGGAAGTTATGACAACCTGAGCTATTACAGGTATTAAACTCCATCTCTTTGTGGCTGGGACGGTCCTCACCAATATCTTCGTGGCAATGAATGCAAAAGTCAGTGGGCTGGGTGACGCCGTTCATGCCTGTCATTTCTGGCTGGTGTTCGGTGTGACACGTGACACACAGTTGTGCATTGATGTTTTCCAGCGTGTCGGCATTACGCGGGTCGGTAAACTTGCTGCGTGGATGCGAGTCAAAGGGCTTTTGACGTTCATCACCATGGCATGAGGTACAGGCCTCCTGAATGGCTTCCTTGTCTGAAAATGAATCACTGTGACAGGACTCGCAGGCGACGCCGATCTGGTGGTGTCCATCAGTCATCGCGCCGGGTGAAAAAATAGTTTTGTCATCAGACTCAAGAAGACTATAAGCAAACCAGGCGATAAGACCCGCTGAAAGAACAAGCCATACCATGACCAATACATTGTTAGACAGGTTTGCCATGTGTCAGTACCAGTAACCTTTCAGAATATGAAAACCAAGCAAGGCAGGCAGGGGCCAGAGTAGAATAATGTGCGACCATATCGAGAGTTCACGCGTGCGTTGTGCGACCACGCGTGGCAGCAGGTGTTGCAGGCCGATACTGCCACTGGCAATCGCACCGGCCAGTATCAGGCCGGTAAAACTCAGCATCAGGTAAAGGTTGAGGTTGTCACCCAGACGTAAGCCGGTGTGTGCCACGAGAGTCGCAACAGCCAGTACACCCATGATGATATGGACAACACGCCAGCTGCTGAACGCACCAAGCGATACACGTTTTACACGTTTACGCAGGCTGATAAAGGCAAGTAGCAGGCTGAAGCCCAGTAGCGTAAATCCGCTTATTTGCTTTATCAGTTCATCGCGCCACAACAGGTCCCATTGAACATCTACTTGCACCGTGTCTGGAAAGGGAATGCCAGGTGCAAAAAACAGCAGCATTGCCATAATAAATGAGAGCGCACCACCGATGATAAGTGAACGTTTGCCGGGTTCAGGATCAACTGTTTTAGCACCGACCAGTTCTGCAAGCAGTGGTTTACAACTTCCACATACGCTCGATGCACCAGTCTTTTCGCATAACTGTTGAACACTGCAGCCACCCGCGCTGATTGCTTGCGAAAGGGTGCCTCGCGTTGTATTGGTACACTGACAGACAATCGCACTGGCGGGCCAGTCAACAACATTGCTTGCATCTGCATCCGGCCACAGGTTACCCGTCTTTGAGAACCGACTGATTTGCCATGGCCATACGTAACGGTTATGTATAACAGATTCCTGTACGCGATTGCTTTCTGTCCACTGACCATAGGCAATTACACCTATAAGACGGTTGCGTCGCAGAATGATTTTGCGGTAACTGGAGTTATCCGGGCTGCGCCAGGTAAGAATCTTTAGTTTCTGGGTGATATCGCCTTCGCTGATATCGCCAACACTAAATACATTAACGCCAATCACTTTAAGTCGGGTTGTGACCTGTGATCCTGTATAGCTTGACTGCCCACCTGAAATGGAGTGTGCAGCAATCGCGGCCTGTTCAAAACCCGGTGCAACAAGGCCATATACATTACCGCGGTGTTCAGCACATTCACCAATTGCGTAGATATCTTCAATGTTTGTTTGCATTGAGTCGTTGACACGAACGCCGCGGCCAACTGAAATACCAGCGTTCAGTGCCAGTTCGATATTGGGCTTGATGCCTGCCGAGATAACGAGGGTGTCACAGGCGATCTTTCTACCCGATCGCAGTTCGAGGTATTTAATGCTGTCACCACCAATTACTCGCTTGACTGAGTCGTTGAGGATGACGTCTAGATCTGATTTAACAAGGTGTTCATGAAGTAACTCACCTGCATTATCATCAAGTTGTTGAAACATTAAATGCTTGGAGTGATCAACAATGGTCACAGACGTATTGTATTTTTTAAGGCCATGTGCCGCCTCGATACCGAGTAATCCGCCACCAAGAACGACTGCATGTCGGCTACGCGTGCGGCGGGCAATCAGGTTTTGCGTATCATCCAGGTTTCTGAATGTATATACGCCGGCTTTTTCTACCCCTGGTATCGTGGGTATGTGTGGAGATGAACCAGTTGCGATAACCAGTTTGCTATAGCGTTGAACGCGACCTGTTTCATCACAGACGGACCTGTTTTCAGGATCAATAAGTGTTATTTCACAATTGTGATGTTGTTTAATGTCACTATCGGCCGTGGATTTTAAAGGGTTTTGGATCGAGTCGAAATCGACTTCACCCGTAAGCAGGTTCGACAAGCGTACACGGTTATAGGGTTCCCAGGGCTCATTACCGTAAATCACCACTGGCGTGTCAGGGGCCTTTTTTAAAAGTTCTTCGACGAACCTTATGCCGACGGGACCGGTGCCGATGACAACGATGGGCAGCTTAGCCTCATCATGTTGTTGTTCTACGACTTGTTTAAGTACTGCTGCCATACCGGGTTCACTTCATCATGCAAAAAAAAACGTCCTTCTCGGTGGATTAATAACCCACCGGGAAGGACGTCGTTGTCTTGTCGTGGTTGCCGCCGTTGGCAACCGCTTATATATGCTAACCACTTACATAGTGGCAGTAGCCCAGCACCCTGGCATTGCTACTGTTAACATGTTGTAGGTAGTGCAAGCGGCATGCCAACAGGGTTAATTAGCGCACTTCTTATGCTTACGTGCGTAGTTATAGGGTTTATAATAAAACTTTATTAAATAACGATGTTCATACAACACTGTATTGGTGCATTAGAAAATGCGCATGTTCAAAATTGGTGCATTTGTCACATCACTGACGAAAATGCGAGGCGCTCTATTAAGGGCATGTATATATAGAGTATCGTGATCTTTGCTGTGCTCAGGTCATTTAATACCCGGCTATAGTCAGACTAAATATAATGATCGAGTCAATTCTCCAAACGATACAATCACATGAAGAACTCCTGTTTTGGTCGGCGGTCTTTTCTGTCGTGACATTTATCGGTTCTTTGTTGCTCTTGCCATGGTTCGTATCGCGCATACCTGAAGATTATTTTTGCCATGACCGGCGTGAACGTACAGAGTGGGCGGAGCATCATCCCGTTATACGGGCGGTACTGCTTACGACCAAGAACCTGTTCGGCTATGTCATTATCCTGATGGGTATTGCTATGTTGGTGTTACCTGGACAAGGCCTGCTGACGATTGTTATAGGACTGATGCTGGTAAACTTTCCTGGTAAGTACCGACTGGAACGCTGGCTTGTTTCACGTAAACCCTTATTTAACTCAATCAACTGGCTGCGAAAAAAATCCGGCAACAAACCTTTGAGACTCAGCGAATAGCCAGACAATGTGCCAGTAAGGTACTTTTATTCGCGGATTTGTTTGAAAAAAGCTTGTTAGCCACTGCTCTTGTTAAGCTTGCCTAGCGTAGCTTCAATTTTTTTCGATGTGAGTTTTAGTTTCTCTTGCAGTAGTCGTTGGTCACTGTCTACATCATCAACTCGCTTGAGCAGGGCGTCGGCATCAGGGGCGGGGTCTTCATTAATCAGGTCACGAAAACTCGAAAGCGTATTATAGGATTCGACCAGTATCTCTTCAGAGTCCTGCAGAAGCTTATTCATATCACCGATACTCAAAATAGCTGACTTTCGGTCCTGCTGCAGCTTTTTGAGTTCAATGTCCTCTTCTTCAGCGTATTCGCTGTCGACACTGGCCCAGTAGGCATCTTCATCAGAGGATGAGGAAGAAATCCTGGCTTCTGATTTAAGCACATCAAGTCGACTCTGGGTGGCTACATGTTGTGCTGCATCTTTGTCAGAATCGAGTGATTGGAGTCGTGCTTCAGTGCGTATCGTCAGTTCCTTGAGGAAATGATCGAGGTCGAGTTGTTTGATGGGTTTGGCTTGCTTGGCCTCGGGTGCAGGTGCTTTTTTGGCTTTCAACAGTCGATAAGTGAGAAACCCGGTCGCGATGATAAGAATCACGGCAAGCTCTGTTACTAAAATGCTGTAGGTTGTGAGAAATGTGTCGGACATTATTTAAACCTTTATTATTACAGGCATTATAGTACAGAACGGGCAAGTGAACATCCTCGCGTGATAATAAGCTAAAGCATGATAATCCTGCTGAATTGATGGTTTTTTCGTTTACCGTCGGTCAAGTAGAATTTGTAGGCGGTCGGCTTGCCTGTTGCGATCAAGTACTCGCAATTCAAAGATAAAAGCCACCCATTGTTCGGCAGGGAGTCTCACTTTGGCTGGATCAGCCATAGTCAGTTTCTCACCGAAATATAGGTCCATAAAGGCATCTGCGACCTGGTTGGCCTGTTTGAGGTTACCCGCAAGACGGTGTTGCCGGATTAAGGCGACACTCGGTAAAGGGACTGCGCTGCTGGTCAGCGCCGGTGCTTGAGCAGGTGCAGCCTGGGGTGTCGCCCGGCGCTCAGCGACAATTTTGGCCGCCTTTTGTTTTTCCTTAGTTTTCGACTCATCGCGTTCTGCTCGCCTTCTAGCTTGCTCAGTAGACAAAGCGTGTCGAGTCGAGGTGCTCATTTCATCTTGAGATTTCATTGCCGGTTTGGGCAGGGCTTTTACGAGCTCAGGATTTTCTTCTCGAATAATGCCCTTATCGGCCATCATTGTTGAAGGTTGGCGTAATTCGGTTCCATCAAAAGCGCTTGAGCCAAGATCATCGGTTGGTGCAATGTCATTTTCCATCAGGGTCACGAGGCTAAAACTTATTACGACCACAGCAGCAACGGCAGCCGGCATTTGCCAACTCCCTGAGAACGGGCTAAAGGCCGGGCGAGGGCGCGATGCCGTCTCGCGTCTGGCTGCAGCCAAGATGGCCTCGTCGACATGTGCCGCGGGCATATCCTGTGCTGTTTCTTTATAGATAGAAGACAGCTGTTCGTCGTTGGGCAGGTTGTCGTTTTCAGTACTCATAATAATCCTTGTAAACAACGACGCAGTGCAGTGAGTGCATAACGCAGGCGACTCTTGATGGTTTCACGGCCCGTACCGGTTAGCTCGGCTATTTCCAATAGCGACAGGCCCGACTCTTCCTTGAGCAAGAAACTTTCTCGCTGTGCCTCGGGTAACTGGCCAATGCAGTCGAGTAGTTTGTCGGCCTGGCGACTGCGATTGACCTCGGCAGCCGGATCAGTGGGACAGTGGTCTTCAAGTTCGTCAATGTATTCATCCTCATAGGAGACGGGCAGTCGGCTGTGCTTGCGGTAATGGTCAATCAGCCGGTTATGGGCGATACGGTATAACCAGGTGGTGAACTTCGCCGAGGCCTGGTAGCGCTCACGCGCATGGACAATCTTCATCCATACATCCTGGAATAACTCTTCGGCAGTGGCCTCGTTACCACATTGTCGTTTCAGGTAACGATAGACAGCGCCCTTGTGCCGACTGTAGAGGCTTTCAAAGGCGCCGGCATCGCCCTTGCAGTATGCCAGCATCAATGTTTCATCATTCATTGACTGATCCATACGTTGCATAATGGCACCGCTTCAGGATGATGTGAAGCATACCTGTCATTGTGCTGACAGGCTTTTTGCGAGATTAACGAGTTTGACAAACTCACCGCGGTAACCGAATGGGTCATCACCGCGAGACTGACGTGCCAGGTTCAGTATGTCGTCATAGCTATAGTCCTTCAGGTAATCTGCACCGCGTAGCTGTTGGCCAAATGCCGCGACCGATGCAGCAAAGCGGAAACGGTCACTACTCCCGGTCAGCTCGGTCTTGTGTTGCTGGTCAATAGGCTGTTCAATCAAGGTGCTGGTATCACCACCTGGTTGCTTGTAACGCAGC
>Ga0316207_10002474_pt1 | contig 18872 bp, 17 predicted proteins | sample 6weekpyrite_MG_FD_204943 | JGI IMG/M metagenome (GOLD analysis project Ga0316207, IMG submission 204943) | Microbial mat bacterial communities from mineral coupon in-situ incubated in ocean water Damariscotta River, Maine, United States -... | ecosystem: Environmental > Aquatic > Marine >...
TTAAAATGCTATGTAAATAATCAATTTTAATTGAACGAGTTTTTTTGCCTGGTAAAACAATAATAATGCAACAGGCAATTATTATAAGATAGTAAATTAACTGTTCAATCTCAGGATCAAATACACTTAAATGAAATAATCGTGGTGTAAGAGTAATACTTAACTGTAAAAATAAAATGACCGTTGCCAGTGCGTACAAAGTTCTTTGTAAACCACTAACCAGCGCACTTCCACTGGTTAAACCTATTAATAAAATAATCCATAAAGCGATAAACCAGTCACCTAGTAGAAGATATAAGCCGGTGTTAAGAATGAAAACCGCTAACAGGGTTTTTAATTGTACTTCTTCTGTTGCATTTAAAGCGGGTTGCCAAAGCAGAAAAAAACCAATATGGGCAAGTAACAGTGCAGAAACAAGGAAGTCACTTTCAACTGATTGATGTAATGCGAGCTGTAACAACAGTAACATAAAGCCCAGGTTGATAAATTCGAAACGAGTGCTTGAGGTAATAATAGAAAAGTTTTGCAAATTAAACATAGCTTGTTAAACCTGGCGCATCAGTCGCCTGAAAAGGGCGCTGCTAACATACAGTAAATATGCCCGAAAAGTAGCACAATATATTTCACGTATTGGCATTCTTGTTGACAAATAATTGAAGTACTTGGCACACTCCTTAATCACTCGACTGACTAGAATAGTTAGAATTATCCCCAAATGTTGATTTTTCAACAGAACCTAACTTTAAACTGTTGAAATATCAACAAAAATTACAGCAGGGAGTTATATCTATTTACTAAGCTGTTGAAAAATATGCACTAACTGTTCCTGGCATGGGCTGTGCATTAAATACAATAATTATTATATTTTAGAACAATTTCTCATGGAGTTAGCATTATGAAAAAACAATCAGGTTTTACTTTAATAGAAATAGCCATTGTACTGGTTATTATTGGTCTACTGTTAGGAGGTGTGTTGAAGGGTCAGGAAATGATGACTAATGCGAAGATTAAACGCGTGTCGAATGATTTTAATGGCATTTCAGCTGCGGTTTTTTCATACCTTGACCGATATTCATTTTTCCCTGGAGATGATGCAAATGCGAATGCTCGCTGGGGTGCGCCGTTGGCATCCGGTAATGGAAACGGGTTTATTGATCCTGGCGAGCGTCCTGACGCCTGGGAACATTTAAGAGCATCTGGTTTAGTTTCGGGTACGGGAACAAATAATCCAACACATTCGTTTGGCGGCACGATTGTAATTCAACGTAATGGTGGGGGGATTTCAGGTACTGTAATTTGTATGAATAATATACCAGGTAAAACCGCAGAAATTATTGATAGACAGGTTGATGATGGCGTTGCAAATGCGGGTGATTTTAGGCAAACAGCTAATTCAGCTAACTATGACCTGGCTGCTACCAACTTAACGGTATGTAAAAAACTTTAACTAAACAAAAACCGTAATTTAAAAAGGCCTGCATATGCAGGCCTTTTTATTATTATATTATTTATATTGAGTGATTGTTTCTTTTTAGTTAATGGATAAGCCCTACTAAAGTTTAGAATTAATACTTATTTATACGGTTCTACTCCATTTCTAGTTCTTTAATTTTTCGAGTCAGGGTATTTCTTCCCCAGCCCAATAACTTGGCAGCTTCTTGTCTCTTACCATTGGTTTTAGCAAGTGCGGCACTTATTAATATTTTCTCAAACTTTGGTTGTATCACAGCCAGAATATCTTCTTTACCCATATTTAACTGGGTTTCAGCCCATCGTTGAAGTCCGTCCTCCCAGTTGTCTGAAGGTTTATCTACTGGGCTTATGCCATCAGGGGATAGCTCTGGAGGTAGATCAGACATATGAATTTCACGACTAGAAGCCATCACAGTGATCCAGCGACAGGCATTTTCAAGTTGTCTTACATTACCTGGCCAGTCAAGGCATGATAAATAGGATTCAACATCATTTAGTAAAATTTTGGGCTCTACCTGAATTTCATCAGCTGCCCGTTGTAAAAACAAATTTAATAAAGCAGGAATATCTTCCTTTCGTTCACGTAAGGGTGGAATCTTGATGCGTATGACATTAAGGCGATGAAAAAGGTCTTCTCTAAATAGCCCCTCTTTTACTCTTTGCTGTAAATCTTGATGGGTTGCGGTGATAATTCGAACATTAGATGTAACAGGAGTATGACCACCAACACGATAAAACTGTCCATCAGCTAACACTCGTAAAAGTCGGGTTTGTAGATCTGCGGGCATATCGCCAATTTCATCTAAAAATAGCGTGCCACCATCGGCCTGCTCAAAACGCCCCCTGCGCTGAGATGTGGCGCCCGTAAACGCGCCCCGTTCATGACCAAACAATTCCGATTCTAATAAATCTTTAGGAATTGCGGCAGTGTTTATAGCGATAAAAGGGCGCTCAGCACGGGGGCTGTGCTTGTGTAGAGCACTAGCTACGAGTTCCTTACCTGTGCCAGATTCGCCGTTAATCAGTACAGTTATATTGGATTTTGATAAACGACCTATGGCTCGAAAAACTTCCTGCATTGAAGGTGCTTCACCAATAATATCTGGCGCGTTAATTTTTTGAGAGGCATTTTTATGTGCATTTTCATCACTTTTTGTACAGGCGCGCTGGGTTAATTCAACTGCATCATCAATATCAAATGGTTTGGGTAAGTACTCAAATGCGCCACCCTGATAAGCGGATACTGCACTATCAAGATCAGAGTGAGCTGTCATAATTATTGTCGGTATTTCAGGGTGCTTTTCATTTAAGATACCCAGGAACTCGAAGCCATCCATTCCTGGCATGCGTATATCGGTAATTAAAACATCTGGCTGAGAGTTCTTTAGGTACTCCATTGCAGCATCAGCGGTTTCAAAGCTACTAACCTGAAAACCTGCGGATTTAAGTGCTTTTTCAAGTACCCATCGTATGGAAGAGTCATCATCAATTATCCAAACATTATGCTCATTCATTTAAGTTTTTCCATTGCGGTTTTTTCATTTCTACTCTGTGGTGCGTTTGACAGAGGTAAAAACAGTGTGAAAACGGTTTGCCCCGGATGGCTTTTCATTTTGATCAGACCGCCATGTTGATTAATGAGTGACTGTGCAATAGATAGGCCTAAGCCTGTGCCTTCTGCCCTGCCTGTAACCATGGGGTAAAAAATTTGCTCCTGTAACTCGGCAGGAATGCCGGGACCATTATCAATAATGTCAGTTCGTAGAACCAGGCGATGGTGGGTGTGGCCAATAGTAAAATGGCGTAACGGGCGGGTTTTGTAAGTGATTTTTCCGTTTCCGCCAAGTGCCTGAACCGCATTTCGGGTGATGTTTAAAACGATCTGAATCATCATGTCAGAGTCAGCCATAATATCTGGCAAGCTAGGGTCATAGTCCAGTTTAAAGTAAATATGGGCATCTTTAGGAAGCTCAATCTGAATCAGTTGCCGTACATGCTCTAGTATCTGATGGATGTTTACATTGTGTTTTTTCGGTACATTATTAGGTCCCAGCATACGATCAACTAAAGACTGTAATCGGTCTGCTTCACCAATAATTATCTGTGTATATTCTTTTAAGTCGGTACTGGGTAATTCGCGTTCAAGTAGCTGGGCTGCTCCCCGTAAGCCACCCAGTGGGTTTTTAATTTCATGGGCCATACCACGAACCAGGTTTCGAGTAGCATTTTGTTCGTTTAGTAATTTCTCTTCACGAGCTATACGTATATGTCGATCCATATGCGCTAATTCTAGTGTTAACTGTGTTTTCTGATTGGGTTGCTGCAAAGGGTTCAGGTGATAATCAATAATAATTTCGCGTCCGTCAGGTAGTGTAAAGCTGGCTTCATGTTCCGTAATCGGATTTAGATTGGTTATCGCATCATGCAGACGATTAACAAAGTCATCATCTATATGAATTACCTTATTTAAGTTTGCTCCCGTGGCTTGTCTTTTGGATATTTGAAACAGGTTTTCACTTGCAGGGTTTATGTACTCAATACATAAATCAGAATTTAAGAGAACTACAGCAGTGCTCAAGTTATCCAGTATGTTGTGCTGGTAGTTCGGTTTAGAATCAATTTTTTTGACCATAATATAACGAAGAGCAAGAAGTGAACCAACTGCATTAGAATTGATTTGATTCCAGGGTTTGTGTTTATAAAGCTAGATAATTCAATGGCTTAAATAAACCGTAAGGGTTGAATCAGATAACAGATAAATAGCATATTCCAGTAATATGCTTAAGGATAATATAAAAATTATAGTGACGCACTATTTTGGTGCGAATTAAATAATATAAATTATGGATAGGGCTGGGTTTTAATTAAGTAAATTATCTTGGCTGTTTTCTTAAAATACTCTGGCGATGGACATGTACAGTAACCGGGCTCGATTTACGGATTGGTTTTCCGTCCTTACTATTGACAGTAACGCTAACTGTATGAGATCCACGATCAATATTAGTCATGCTTACGGATGTTGAAGAGAGTTTATCAAGTATAACTTTTCCATCCATGAGTACACTAAAATAATCACCTGCTTTGGTGTTTAAAGAAGGTTTAATGCTAATTGAGATCGAGAAATTGCCGTTATTATCTCGAATAGTGGCATCGTTTTCAGGTGAGGTAATACGCAGATAGGCGTACTTAGTTATTTTCTTTTCATCTTCACCGCTAGTTTCTGCAGCAGTCTCAGGCTTTTTTTCAGGTATGTCCGTCGCAGGAACAGATGATAATGCGGGTGCTTCTAATTTTTTAGCGCCTTTGTATGGAGGGTGATCGGAATAGCTGATATTGCCATCCTGATCGACCCATTTATACATTTGAGCCTGTGTGGCTGTTGAGTTGGATAACATCAATAATAATAAGGTAAAGAGTTTGAGCTTTTTCATAGGTGGATAGTAGATGTATTTAGGCATGCGTGTAAAGCATTCGTGTTTATTTGTGGATAAACTGCATTAATCTGGGAGTTTAGTTCCAGTTAATGACAGTGTAAAAAAAAGCCCCGCATAGCAGGGCTTTTTTAACTGTTTAAGCGATAAGCTTAGACAGAGTAGTACATGTCGAACTCACAAGGGTGAGTTGCCATGCGCAGACGCTGAACTTCCTCGTCTTTCAGTTCAATATAACCGTCGATCTGATCATCAGTGAATACACCGCCCTTAGTCAGGAATGCACGGTCTTCGTCCAGAGCTTTAAGCGCTTCGTCGAAAGAGAATGCAACCTGTGGAATCTCAGCTTCTTCTTCTGGAGGTAGATCATACAGGTTCTTATCCATAGCATCGCCAGGGTGGATCTTGTTTTCGATACCGTCAAGGCCAGCCATCAGCATTGCTGCGAAGCAAAGGTATGGGTTAGCAGTGTTGTCACCGAAGCGAACTTCGATACGACGACCTTTAGGGTTTGAAACGAAAGGAATACGGATTGAAGCTGAACGGTTACGAGCTGAGTAAGCCAGCATAACAGGTGCTTCGAAACCAGGAACCAGGCGCTTGTAAGAGTTAGTTGAAGCATTAGCAAATGCATTCAGTGCTTTAGCGTGCTTGATGATACCACCGATGTAGAACAGGGCCGTTTCAGACAAACCGCCGTACAGGTCACCTGTGAACAGGTTGCTGCCGTCTTTCGCCAGGGACTGGTGAACGTGCATGCCGTTACCGTTGTCGCCAACTAATGGCTTAGGCATGAATGTCGCAGTTTTGCCGTAAGCATGAGCCACATTGTGGATCGCGTACTTAAGCTTCTGAACTTCGTCAGCCTTCTTAACCAGCGTGTTAAATACCGCACCGATTTCACACTGACCCGCTGTTGCGACTTCGTGGTGGTGAACTTCAGTTTCAACACCCATGTCTTCCATAACCAGACACATTGCAGAACGTAAGTCCTGTAGAGAGTCAACAGGTGGTACTGGGAAGTAACCGCCTTTAACACCTGGACGGTGCCCCAGGTTACCTGTCTCAGTCTGAACGCCTTTGCTCCATTCCGCTTCTTCAGAACCGATCTTGTAGCTAACCTCGCCCATTGAATCAGACCAGGTGACAGAATCGAATACGAAAAATTCGTTTTCAGGACCAAAGTATGCTGTATCAGCGATACCCGTAGATTTCATGTACTCTTCAGCACGCTTGGCGATAGAACGTGGGTCACGCTCATAACCCTGCATAGTTGCAGGCTCGATAATGTCACAGCTGATGTTCATGGTAACTTCTTCACAGAAAGGGTCCATTACAGCTGTAGATGGGTCAGGCATCATGATCATGTCTGATTCGTTAATGCCTTTCCAGCCTTCGATAGAAGAACCGTCGAACATTTTGCCTTCTTCGAAAGTGCCATCATCTACAGTGTGTGAAGGTACAGAAACGTGCTGCTCTTTACCGCGTGGGTCTGTGAATCGAAAATCAACGAATTTAACTTCATTGTCTTTCATCATTTTTAGTACGTCACTAGCTGACATATCTGACATGTGTTGTCTCCAAATGTTTGATCATAAAAATATCAATAAAATAATAGTGTGAACCTGAAACTTGTCGGATTTAAGTACTCGGCCAGGATGATGTATGCTTAGCCAGGTACTCAAATGCGACAGGTCTCTCATGACACAATTGCTCAGCGGACTATTTTGCACAAAATATGCCACTTGTAAAACCTATTCGCAACGTGTTTTTAAACTAGTTACAACAGTGGGTTGCACCTCTGCGGTGCATTGGCATGTAGATTGCACCAAAATAGCGCTTATTTGTATAAAATATCTACAGAGCCAATGTAATCCAGTTTCTTACTGGCCTCTTCTATTTGTTGTTTTAATTGATCGGCATTTTTCTCGGGGCGAATTATTTTCAGTGGCAGTACTATCTCGACGATAATGCTGCCATCTAAATAATGCAGGGTAGTGTGCAGCAATTCCCGGGTTTCCGGGATGGTTTGCCAGTGCAATTTCAAGTTAGAGATTACATCAACCCTTAGAGGTAGGTGTTTACAGCTATTTTCCGTATGTTCATCATCCTCAGGGTCGATATGTACCGTAATATCATTGACTTCGCCAAACTGACTGGTGAGAGCCATTTCTACTGCTTCAGATATCTGGTGCCCTTCTGACACACTGAGTTTGGGGGAAACAAGGATATGCACATCAGCCAGAACACTATGCCCCATTCTGCGTGTACGCAGCATGTGCATCTGATTGACCCCATCAACAGCAAGTATGGCTGCTTCCATAGCCTTGAGGGTTTCAGGTTCAAGCCCTGTATCAACTAGTTCCTGAAAGCTCTGGTGGCCCAGGTCCCAGCCAATTTTACAGATCATCAGTGCGACAATAATTGCAGCAACTGAGTCAAGCAAGGGGTATCCCCACATGGCACCGGCGATACCTGCGAACACCACAATGGATGAAATCGCATCACTACGATGGTGCCAGGCATTAGCTTCGAGTAATTTGGACTTAACTCGGCGGGCAATCAGCATAGTGTACTGGTATAACACTTCTTTGCTTAAAATGGAGACACCGGCAATGATCAGGGTTATTTGAGTCGGTGTGGCAATGGTCTGATAATCCATCAGTCGGTTAATGGCGTCTACGCCAATACCAATGCCTACCGCTGTGAGTAGCACGGCCAGGGTGATGGTAGCAAAGGTTTCATAACGAGCATGACCATAGGGGTGGGCTTCATCGGCATCAATGCTTGAATGATGGGTTGCCAGAAGCACCATGCCATCTGAAACAAGGTCAGATAAAGAGTGCAGGCCATCTGCAATCAGTGCCTGGGAGTGTCCAATAAAGCCTACAAACAGTTTACTGATAGACAGTAGTAAATTAACAATTAGCCCCCACCAGGTGGCTTTGTCCATGGCTGATTTGCGTTGGTTATTATCTAATTCCACGTGCGAAATAATATCAAAAATTAATAAAGTGCTATTGTCCTGTGTTGTGGCATTGCTTGCAAGTCGTCAATTTAACGAAATAAAGGCATAATGAAATCAAATGTAGTTGAGATTAGTTGGGGCAATTTATGAAAATTGAAATTCAGGTAGAAAATATTAAATGTGGTGGCTGTGCCAGTACCATAAAGAAAAAGCTAATTAATGACAGCAGGGTTAAGCATGTTGATGTCGGTATTGAAAAGGGTGTCGTATCAATAGATGTCACAGATGGTGCCCGCAGCGATTTTATTGAGGCTTTACATAATATGGGGTATCCGGAAACGGGCACTACTGAAGGGATGGATGCGACAAAAGCTAAGGCCATGTCGTTTGTGAGTTGTGCTGTGGGTAAAGTGGGTAATATGGTTAACAAATAATGTTTAAGATTATTTTTGTAAGCTATTTATAACACCTGGCCTGTTAATTAATTGCCTGTGGTGGTTAATGGGGTTGTAATGTTAATAATAAATACAAACGTATATTATAACGTGAAGTCACATAGGTTAAGGCGGGAATTAATTATCAATGGTAGCATGCAAAGATTCGATAGTGGGCAAAACACCAGTCGTGTTTTGTGGCTTAAGAGTTTAAATACCCTGACTTGCAGGTGGGTAAGGATTTAGTGGTGCAGGCTTCAGGTTACCTGGTGTCGGTAATGTAAAAGATTGCTCATAAAATCAATCATTTACAGTTGTTTGATTAAATTTGAACTTTAACCGTTAAATAGTTCATCTACTTTTCATTTTTATGTAATACATTTGTCAAATATTACCTCGATAATTCGATCATGAAGTCAGATATGAAAGAGGAAAAGAAGATGAAATTTTGCATACGTGAATGGAGTGAAGATACCGTAGTGTTAATGACTGATGAAGGGCATGTGTTGTCTTATTTCAGTTCAATAAGTGAAGCCCTGGATGCATGTTCTCAGTGGTATAGCAGTAATAGTGGTGAGTTAAAATACAGTGTTGTGATTCAGCATAAACATGAGCAGGCAGGTAAAAATTCTTTTGCGGCTGTTGCCTGATTACACATCACATACTTCAATTAAAATAAATACTTCGTCTTCGCTGTCGCGGGTTTTTAATACTTTATGCCCATTAATTCGACACCAGGCAGGTATATCATTCAAGGCACCAGGGTCAGTTGAGATAACTTCCAGTGTGTCACCAATATTCAGGTCTTTGATTTTGTCCTGGGCTCGAATAACCGGCATAGGACAGAACATGCGCCGTGCATCAAGTTCGAAGTGTGCCATTATACATACCATTCCGGGCTAATATCCGATGCTGGCATAGGTTTCACCTCATGAGTTGTAGTATCGCCATTAGTGCGACGTGCTTCAACAGTGACACTGTTGGTGTTTCTTCCCTGGGAAAATCTTGCTGCAATTCGAGCGGCAAATTCAAGGTCTTTGTCTGTCGCAACCCCATCAAGTAAGGTTAAAGGCCCGGGGCAGTCAACGGTTTTAAATGAAATATAATTATTTTTATAACCCTGTAAAAATTTATTTTCACCATCTTCTCGGCCAATAATTAATTTGTAGTGGGGTGTTGGGCGAATATGTCGGCCAACTTTAAGCAACATGATGTCATCCATTTCATATTCACGATTGCCACGGGCATCCCATAAATCAACCAGTTTAGCGGAGTAGTTTTCATCGGTTAAGAAACAGCAACCCCCTGCAGGTTTAGCGTAATCTTCAAAACCAAATTTAGCCGCCAGTTCCATTTGTGGTTTTCGATTGCGGCCAGAAAAGCCATAAAGCTCATCACGATTTACCCAGCCCTCTAACTCAGGCAGTGTTTCCGGCAGGTTCTGTGCACACAGGGGGCGCAACAGGCGATCATCTGCACCTGATTCACGGGATATAACGGGCATAGTATCTTTTCGTTGGGACATGGGGCGTTGGCCAATCACTTCACCGGTGATAATAAAATCAAAACCGTTTTCTTCTGCCCATTGCTTTGCCTTGTTGACCATAAAAATTTTACAGTCCAGGCAAGGATTCATATTTTTACCATAACCATGCTTGGGGTTAAGCAGTACATCTTTGTACTCTTCGACAATATCAATGATGTGAAGCTTAATGCCTAATTGTTCCGCAGACCACAATGCGTTGTTACGCTTGGTTTTAGATTTATCTTTTTTGCGAATAGCGTGGGTATGGCCTTCAACACAAAATCCGGTGAAGAAATTAATGCCCTCTACGTGTATGCCCTGTTCGAGCATAACTTTAGCGGCAAGTAGGGAGTCGAGGCCGCCTGATATTAAGGCGACGGCTTTGCGAGGTTGAGACATGGTGGTAAAGCTTATTTTAAATTGAACTGGACTGAGTATTTTAACAGTAAACAATTCATTTTGTAATTTTACTGATTGCTGGTGTTATTACCCAGTAAATTGACAAAACCAGACATGTCAATTAATGTTGCTATATGGCTAATATAAAAATCAGTTCGAAAGTTGATGAGATGGTTTGGGAAGAGCTAAAAGCGGCTGCCCATGAGTCTAATCAAAATATTTCCGGCATGGTTAACGAGGCAATCACTGAATACTTGCAACGTAGGCGTGTGCGACCCGCAGTATTGTCACACTTAGATGATTCAATTCGAGAAAATGAAGAGTTGGGTGAGCTATTGGCTAAATGAGTAATCTCTATCTCACTTTAGATGAAGTGTTAGAGATGCACTCTATATTGATTAAGCGGTTTGGTGGTGCGCAGGGTGTTCGAGATCTGGGCTTGCTGGAAAGTGCATTGTATAGACCTCAGACAGGTTATTATCATAGCTTGTTTGAAATGGCGGCAGCCCTTTTTGAGTCCTTAATAAAAAATCATCCATTTGTAGATGGTAATAAGCGTGTTGCTTTTTTTGCAACCGATGTATTTTTGCGAATGAATGGTTATAAGTTTGTAGTAGAGGGTAAAGTGGCGCACGGTTTTCTGATGAATTTATTTGAATCTGATAGTTGTGATATGGCGCATTTGCAGCCCTGGATCGATGGGTCTGTTAAGCTTCTGTAGCATGTTTAAAATAATTTAATATAGAATTTTCAATTGCTTAGCGTTCTATCATCTTGAAATTCTGGATGAGGCCGTGAAGGCCTGCGATCATTATTGTAAATATTTTGATGGATTAAAACTTACAGGCGATTTCCCGTCTAATTCGGTATACTAGCCGGCTTGTAAATTAGACAGAATAATATTTAAATGGCATACGACGTATCAACATTTCAGGGTCTGATAAATGCCCTGCAGGATTACTGGGCGAAGCAGGGCTGCGCAATCATTCAACCACTGGATATGGAGGTAGGGGCGGGTACCTTTCACCCGGCAACCTTCCTGCGCTCTATTGGGCCTGAGCCCTGGCGCGCTGCCTATGTACAGCCCTGCCGCCGTCCCACTGATGGTCGTTATGGTGAAAACCCGAATCGTTTACAACATTACTACCAGTTCCAGGTGGCGCTTAAACCAAATCCTGAGAATATCCAGGAGTTGTATTTAGACTCGTTGAAGATGCTGGGCTTTGACCCTTTAGAGCACGATATCCGTTTTGTTGAAGATAACTGGGAATCACCCACTTTAGGTGCCTGGGGTTTGGGCTGGGAAGTGTGGCTTAATGGTATGGAAGTAACCCAGTTTACCTATTTCCAGCAGGTGGGTGGATTAGAGTGTCGTCCAGTTACCGGTGAAATTACCTATGGTTTAGAGCGTCTCGCCATGTATATCCAGAATGCAAAAAGTATTTTTGATCTGGTGTGGACCAGGGGGCCCCAGGGTGTTGTGACCTACGGTGATGTTTTTCATCAGAATGAGGTTGAGCAATCCCATTATAATTTTGAGCAGGCCGATACAGAATCTTTGTTTGCCTGGTTTGATACCTGTGAAGAAGAAAGTGCCCGCTTAATTGAAGCCGGCCTGGCTTTGCCCGCCTATGAGCAGGTTTTGAAAGCATCACACACTTTTAATTTGTTAGATGCACGTCATGCCATATCAGTTACTGAGCGTCAGCGATTTATTTTACGAGTTCGTACCTTATCCCGTGCTGTTGCAAAAGCATATTATGACGCACGCGAGGCATTAGGTTTCCCCATAGGTAAGTCAACAAGAGGGGGAGAAAAATAATGAGTACCCGAGATTTATTAGTTGAAATTGGCACAGAAGAACTACCTCCTAAGGCACTAAATAAACTATCGGATGCTTTCGCATCGGGTATTGAAACAGGTTTAAAAGATGCGGGTATTAATTTCGAAAAAATAAATATTTATGCATCACCTAGAAGACTGGCGGTGTTAATAAACTCAGTCGAAGAATCACAGGCAGATCGTGATATTGAAAAACTGGGTCCAGCGGTAAAAGCAGCTTATGATAAAAATGGTAACCCAACGAAAGCGGCTCAGGGTTTTGCACGGGGTTGCGGTGTTGAAGTTGCTGAGTTGGCGACGCTGGACACAGAAAAAGGTGAGCGCCTGGTTTTTCGGATTGAAGAAAAGGGTAAGGCAACAACGTTACTAATACCTGAAATTGTTAGCCAGTCATTAGCAAAACTTCCCATTCCAAAACGAATGCGCTGGGGTGATAGTGATGCAGAATTTGTACGTCCAGTTCACTGGATTGTGTTGTTGTTTGGTAAAGATGTAATTGATGCAGAAATTCTGGGAGTTAAATCGGGTCGTGATTCACGGGGGCACAGGTTTCATCATCCAGAGATAATTAATTTGCAGACGCCAGGTGATTATATTTCACGTTTGCAGTCACCCGGTTATGTCATGGTTGACCGCAAAGAACGTAAAAAATGTGTAAGAAGCCTAGCTGAAGCCGCTGCAAAAAAACTGGGTGGAAAAGCGTTAATAGATGAGGCTTTGTTGATGGAAGTGACAGCATTAGTCGAGTGGCCTGTAGCTGTATCCGGTGATTTTGATAATGAGTTTCTAGAAGTGCCAGCTGAAAGTTTAATTTCATCCATGCAGGATCATCAAAAATATTTTCCTGTGGTTGATGCTAAAGGAAATTTGCTGCCGCATTTTATTACCATCAGTAATATTGAAAGCAAAGATCCGGGCAAAGTAAAAGATGGTAACGAACGTGTTATCCGTCCGCGTTTAGGCGATGCAAAATTCTTCTGGGAACAGGACAATAAAAAGAAACTGCAAGATCATATTGAATCATTAGATAAAGTGGTTTTTCAAAATAAACTGGGTTCAGTGGGTGATAAATCACGTCGCATAGCCAGTATTGCAGAATCAATTGCAAAAGATTTACATGAAAATACTGAGTATGCGAAACGTGCAGGCCTGTTAAGTAAATGCGACCTGATGACTGAAATGGTATGTGAATTTACTGACCTGCAGGGGATTATGGGGCGCTATTATGCGATTAATGATGGCGAGCCTGCAGAAGTTGCAGATGCACTGGATGAACAATATATGCCGCGTTTTGCGGGAGATAAGTTGCCGAAAGGTAAAACAGGCCAGATAGTTTCTTTAGCGGATAAGTTAGATACACTGTTAGGTATATTCGCGATAGGTCAGAAACCAACGGGTGAAAAAGATCCTTTCGCACTGCGTCGAGCTGCTTTAGGGGCCCTGCGTATTTTAATTGAATGTAAACTGGATTTAGATTTAAACGTACTACTTGGTTATGCAGCTAAAGCCTATGCGGATAAGGTAGAGGGAAGCAAAGCTATAGATGAAGTTGTAAGCTTTATGTTAGACCGATTAAAAGTTTATTACACCAGCCAGAAAATAAGTGTAGATGTGTATGAAGCGGTTATAGCATTAAAGCCAACTCGACCTATGGATTTTGATAGAAGAGTGCATGCGGTTAATGAGTTTAGAAAGCTCGATGAGGCTGAAAGCCTGTCAGCAGCAAATAAGCGTATTGGTAATATTTTGAAAAAAATAAAGGGTGAATTGCCAATGTTAATTGATATTAACCTGTTGCACGAGTCGGCTGAAAAAACTTTAAATGACCAGTTACAAAAAATATCTGTAGAAGTAAATCCATTGTTAGATGCCGGCGAGTACTCTAAAGCACTGCAACAGCTTGCGGGTTTACGTGACTCAATAGATGCGTTTTTTGATCATGTTATGGTAATGGCAGAAGATGAGGCTTTAAAAAATAATCGCATTGCAATATTAAATCAACTGCATGGTATGTTTATTAAAGCGGCTGACCTGTCCCTTTTGCAATCTTAATTGCTCAAATGTAATAATTAAACAAGCTGGTTATTTATAGATAAATAAATTAAGGATCTTTGTGTGGCAAAACATCGCAAGCCTTCATTAGTAGAGTTATATATGCGCTCTGCAATATTCTGGTTTTTTCATTTTGTTAGTATGGTTGTAGTCGTTAGCCTGGTGTTAGTGTTTTTCTGGTTACCCGTTAATCAGCGATATGCGATAGGTTCCAGTTGGGCAAAAATGAATATATATTTTCTTCGTTGGTTTTGTGGGCTGGATTACCAGATAAAAGGTAAAGAAAATATTCCTGATGAAGCCAGCCTGGTTATATCCAATCACCAGTCAACCTGGGAGACCTTGTCATTCCAGCATTTTTTACCAAATCAACTTTGGGTACTAAAAAAAGAGCTTTTTAGAGTTCCTATTTTTGGCTGGGGGCTTGCACTAATGAGTCCTATTGCAATTGATAGAAGTGCAGGAAAAAAAGCTGTAGATCAGATTGTGGAACAGGGAGAAGAAAAGCTGAATCAGGGGCGCTGGGTTATTGTGTTTCCTGAGGGGACACGTATCTCAGCGGGTGTGGAGAGTAAATTTAAAATGGGTGCATTTATTTTTGCTTCTCGAATTTCACATCCTGTATTACCCATCGCCCATAATGCGGGTGAATTCTGGCCGAAACACAGTTTTATTAAATACCCGGGGACCATTACGGTCTCAATTGGTAAGCCTTTTAATGCAAATGGACTGGATGCTTCAGATGTTAAACAAAAAGTAGAAAGCTGGATCAGGAGCGAGTTGATAGAAATTGGTGATTCGAGCCGCTGGAATCGATAGTTTCATTTGGGTTATTTATTTTTAATAAGCTATTCCCACGAATATTATCTAAAAGCAAAAAGCATTTTCTCCGTAAATGAACGCCAATATACGCAAATAAAACAAAAGCTTTATACAGTGTGTAGTGAGTGTATGGGTGCGCAGGAATTGCCATTTGCAGACAAAATGCTTTATCTTATGATAGTACCCGACTCTATATCTTTAATGTGTGTCGGTTGCCCAGATATTTCAATTGAGTCATCCAGATACAAATCGATTTGATTAGTAAAATAATCCTTGCTTTGCTGGCAGGATATTGCCGGTTGAGCACCAGCAGGATTTGCACTTGTAGATATAATTGGCTGATTGATTTCATCGCATAAGGCTATGATTAATGGGTGGCGAGAAATTCGTATCGCAATTTTACTGTGCTTGCCACTTACCCACGGTGGGGTCAGTTTTGATTTTCTTACCAGCCATGTCATAACGGATTTTTCATTTAATATTACCTGTCTCTCCTTGGGGCTTATTTCAATATATGGCTCTAGTTGTAGCAAATTACTGGCGATAATAATTAAGCCTTTATCAACACTTCTTTTTTTAAGTTGAAGAATTCGTTCAACAGCCGGTTCGCAGAGTGGGTCACAACCCAGGCCAAAAACTGATTCTGTTGGATAAGAAATGACCCCGCCATTGTGAATAATGGTTGCTGCTTGTTTGATAGGTGAACTAGAAGGCATGGGCGATAATTTAGTGTTATAAAGTTTTAAAGAAAAAGAAAACGCAAATGAACGCTAAAGTCCTTGTGTAGTGTGCCGTAGACACACAAGCTAAACATTTGCGGTTTCTTTTTAACGTAAGTGTTGTTAAGCAACAGCAGAATGGTGTTAGTGTCTATATATGCGTAGTTAATTACTCAGTCTTTTTCTTTTTAACGGCTTTTTTCCTGGCGGTTTTCTTTTTAGCGGTTTTCTTTTTAGCCACTTTCTTTTTCGCGACCTTTTTCTTGGTTACTTTCTTCTTGGCAACTTTCTTCTTTTTGCCTTTTCGTTCAGGTGCTTCGGCAATTAGTTGCTCACATTCAGCCAGGGTTAAACTGGCGGGTTCCCTGTCCTTAGGTATTTTGGCGTTTTTATGACCATCAGTAATATAGGGTCCATAGCGGCCATTTAGTACCTGAATGTCAGAGTTATCGAATGTTTTAATATATTTATTCGCCTCAAACTCTTTCTTTTCCCGTACTAATATCATCGCAGTTTCAAAATCGATGTTATACGGGTCGATACCTTTGTCCTGAAATTCTTTGCGAATAGAAACAAAGAATTTGCCAAATTTAACATAGGGTCCAAAACGACCCACATTAGTGGTGACTTCTTCATCTTCATCGGTAAAGCCCAGGCTACGAGGCAGTACAAATAAGTCATAGACATTGTCCATGGTGATGTCGGCCATTTTTTGCCCGGGTTTTAAACTGGCAAAGCGAGGTTTGTCTTCATCGTCTTTATCACCGATTTGGGCGAAAGCGCCATAGGGGCCCATGCGAACCGTAATAGGTTTGCCGGTTTCTTTATCTATACCTACGTCACGACTTTGTGCGACATCAGCACGACTAACATTTTCATCAATGTCTTCAACCTTCTGGATGAAAGGTGACCAGAATTTCTGCATTAATGGCAGCCACTCTTCTTCATCACGGGAGATGGCGTCCAGCTCATCCTCAAGGCGTGCAGTGAAATCATAATCAACATAGTCAGTGAAATACTGGGTTAAGAATGTGTTTACAATGCGACCCATATCTGTAGGAGTGAAACGTCGGTTTTCATTTACAACATATTCACGGTTTTGTAATGTAGAAATGATGCTGGCATAGGTAGAAGGACGGCCAATGCCATATTCTTCTAATGCCTTAACCAGACTTGCTTCCGTATATCTTGGTGGTGGTTTGGTAAAGTGCTGGTTGGTGATGATATCTAATAACTTTAATTCTTCGCCTTCTTCTAATGCGGGCAGAAATTTTTCATCATCGTCTTTTTTACGATCATCTGAATCAGTTTCTGTATCATCCTGATCTTCCATATAGACAGACATGAAACCCGGGTGCTTGATAGTGGAGCCATTAGCGCGAAACTGGTGTGTGTCGCCACATTTTAAATCAACAGCAACCGTATCTAATGTGGCCTGTACCATCTGGCAGGCAACTGTACGCTTCCAGATAAGTTCATATAGTTTGAACTGATCAGGCTTTAAAGCACTTTTTATGTCTTCAGGAATATGGTTTGCTGAAGTTGGGCGAATGGCTTCATGGGCTTCCTGCGCATTTTTAGATTTGTTTTTAAAGATACGGGCTTCATCAGGTAGATTGTCATTACCATAACGATTTACAATTAGTTCACGTATCTCATTTAATGCATCCTGAGATAACATTAATGAATCGGTACGCATATAGCTAATTAAGCCAACTGTTTCGCCATGGCCTATGTCTATACCTTCATATAATTGCTGTGCGGTTCGCATCGTGCGTTGAGCAGAAAAGCCTAATTTCCTGGATGCTTCCTGCTGTAATGTTGATGTTGTGAAGGGAGGTGCTGGGTTTTTCTTTGTTTGTTTTTTAGTTATCTTAGAAACAATAAGCTTGCCATTTGCCGCATCACTCAAGGTGTTTTTTGCGGTTTCGGCCAGTTCCGTATTGTTGATTGTAAATTGTGAAACTTTTTCATTATTGTAAATGCGTAATTTACTGGAAATTTTTTTACTGTCTTTTTCTGTGTCTGCAAATATCGTCCAGTATTCTTTTGAATCAAAAGCTTCTATTTCTTCTTCTCGACTCACAATCATACGTAGAGCAGGGCTTTGTACACGTCCAGCAGATAAACCGCGCTGAACTTTTTTCCATAATAATGGAGACAGGTTAAAGCCAACTAAATAGTCGAGTGCGCGTCTGGCCTGTTGTGCATTGACCATGGGCATAGATAATTCGCGGGGAGAATCTACTGCTTCTTTTAATGCGCGTTTGGTGATTTCATTAAAGGCAATTCGGTGAACAGTCTTATCTTTTAGTGAGCCTGCATCTTTAAGTAACTCATATAAGTGCCACGAAATGGCTTCACCTTCGCGGTCGAGGTCGGTTGCGAGATACAGGGTATCGGCTTTTTTCAGGGCTTTTTTAATTGCATCAACATGTTTCTCATTTTTTTCAATGAGCTGATATTTCATACTGAAATTATCATCCGGATCAATCGCGCCAGTTTTTGGAATCAGGTCGCGAACATGTCCATATGATGCAAGTACATGAAAGCCCTTGCCCAGGTATTTTTTTATGGTTTTGGCTTTTGCCGGTGATTCTACAATTAGCAGGCTGTTACTCATGTAATACTCATGATTATTGTTATATTTTATAAATTGGATTTTATGTTAGTAAATATTTGCCAACATTGTGTAATTTGTAATAAATTAATTCAGGTAGTCACCTGTATTCGTATCGAATATTAAGTTTTCCATCCAGACATACGCATTTTCTTCACCAGGTTGGCTGTACAATACAATCATAATGACCCATTTTAGTTGCTCCAGCTCGAGCTCTACATCCAGCGCAATGACACGGTCAAGAATAACTTCACGACTAACAGCGCTAATTACCTGATTTTGTTCAAGGTGTATCAGAAAGCTAATACATTCTGGCTCCAGTAGCATTTTTTCAAGTTCACTATATATTCGTACTGACTGGGTTTTAATGACTGGCTTACTTTTAGAAGAGGATAGTAGGTCAGAGTGAATTTCAGCTAGGTCTTCTAGCCAGTCAAAGGCCAGTAGAATGTCATGCTGTGGGAAGCCTAAATCTTCCAGGCGATCGAACATGTGTTCATTTTCCGGGAAAACAGGATTTTCATCAGTAATGATGTTTTCAAACAGGTACATCAAAACATCAACAACATTTTGTTTCATTCTATCTC
>Ga0316207_10002475_pt1 | contig 18871 bp, 13 predicted proteins | sample 6weekpyrite_MG_FD_204943 | JGI IMG/M metagenome (GOLD analysis project Ga0316207, IMG submission 204943) | Microbial mat bacterial communities from mineral coupon in-situ incubated in ocean water Damariscotta River, Maine, United States -... | ecosystem: Environmental > Aquatic > Marine >...
AGCCAAAGGTTTTTCCTGCTTGAGTCAACATAGTAAAATCGCCCATACGATTTTTACCAAAGTGAAAATCATCACCAACAATTAAATGTTTTATTCCAAGCTTTTCAACTAATAAATGCTCAATAAATTGTTCAGCACTTTGGTTGGCAAATTTACGAGTAAAGTTTACACAAATGAGGCGTTGCACACCTAATTCAGCCAACAGTGAGTACTTATCACGTAGTCGGCACAATCTTGCTGGCGCTTTATCTGGCGCAAATAACTCTTGAGGTTGCGGCTCAAAAACTAATACTGCAGCAACACAGTTTAAGGCTTTTGCTTTGCTAACTAGCGCAGAAATTACACGTTGATGACCTTTATGGACACCATCAAAATTTCCTAGGGTTAGTACGCAGCCGTGATCTTCAGGCTGAATATTATGTATACCGCGAACTAGCTGCATTAAGCGAATAAACCTTTATATTAATTATCTATAAAAACTGTTTATAAAAATAAATCGCCGAATTATATATTAAAGAGCAATAATAATCAGTACTTCGGTGGTTTTTATTTCAGCTTTTTATGCTAGTTTTTCACAGTAAAATCATTAAGGCGAATACCGAGAGAGATAATCACCAAAAAGTAACTTAAACAACCTGCACTAATACAAATAATTAACTGCAAAATTTGTTGAACAAAAGTCATTAAAAGCCAAGCATCGAAACTTGGTGATAATTGAAAAACTACCAATGCCATGACAATAGCAGCGAGTATTAATTTACTAATATAAATTTTGGTGCTTGTTGATAATTGATAAACTTGTGCCTTTTTCAAGCCTTGATATAACATCCAAGCATTTAATGTTGCCGACATAGTAGTTGCAATAGCTAAACCAACATAACCAAAAAATGGCGCTAGCATTAAATTAAAGGCCATATTAGCAACCATGGCTTTAATGCCAATTTTCACTGGGGTTTTAGTGTCTTGTCTGGCGTAATATCCTGGTGCTAATACTTTAATAAACATAAAGCTCAATAAACCAGTAAGATAAGCAAATAATGCCATTGAAACTTGCATAACATCGGTTTGGCTAAATTCTCCGCGCATAAACAGCACCATAATAATAGGCTGCGCCAATACCATAAGCCCTGCTAACGCAGGCCAACCAAACAAACAAATGACTTTAATGCCCCAATCTAAGGTAGCGCTAAATTGCTTAGGATCATTTTTACTGTGTAACTTAGCTAGACTTGGCAGCACTACGGTAGCAATACCAATACCAAATAACCCTAGTGGAAATTCTAACAACCTGTCAGCATAATAAAGCCAACTAATAGAGCCCGTAACTAAAAAACTGGCAATTAAAGTATCAAGCAATAAATTAATTTGCGTAACAGAAACACCAAATAAAGCTGGCACAATTAATTTTCGTATTTTAGTAACACCACGGCTATGCCAAGACCAAGTCGGTTTAACCAATACTTTAGCTTTGTAAAGAAAAGGTATTTGAAAGGAAAATTGAATAAAACCACCTAAAAATACCCCCCAAGCTAAAGCATAAGCAGGGCTTTGCGTATAATCTGCGCCGTAAATAGCCATCAAAATAATAGCAATATTTAGCAGTACAGGCGTAAATGCAGCGACAGCAAAGCGTCCCATGGTATTAAGAACCGCTCCAGAGAGTGCGGTAAAACTAATAAACCATAAATAAGGAAAGGTAATTTTTAGTAAACTTGCGGCTAATTCAAACTTTTTACCACCAACACTATCTGCACCATGATTTAACCAATCAACAAACCAACCACCGCCAAATAAAATGACAAACAAGGGTGAAGCCAACATGCCAAAAAGTGTTACTAAGGTAATAATAACACCCAATGTACCTGATACTTGGGCAATTAAACGTCGTGTTTCATCGAGAACAATGGTATGAGTGTTTTGCGCGTTAATTTCATCTTTAGTATGATATTCACTTAACACAGGCACAAAGGCTTGCGCAAAGGCGCCTTCAGCAAAAAGGCGTCGAAAAAAATTAGGTATTTTATTAGCAAATAGAAACACATCTGCCATTACACCTGCGCCCATCACATTAGCAATAACCACATCTCGTACTAAACCAAGTACACGAGAAACCAAGGTCATAACGCTAACAATTAGCCCTGATTTAATTAACTTTTTACTCAAAAACAAAACCCTTAAATGTTTAGCGCGAATACTTTTATTAAAAAGTAAGTCCGCCTACCTAATGTAAAAGCTATTTCTCGTCACAAAACAGCTCAAAAATAATTACTATTATGTGATGATTTTACCTATTTAAACAATGTATACTTGCGCCTGTTCACAACATAATACCAATCCACCTAAAGAAGTGTTCACTTAGAACAGCATGGACGAAATGAGAACAAACAAAATTTGTGGAGATATAGTTATTCTACATCAAATAAATTTTGTGCGGTTATCATGATGCCCATGCGTTCCCGAAGGGCGAATTTTAAAGGCTTATATGCTGCGTTATTGATTTTGACAAGGGAATAACCATTCTCTACAATCAATGCCTTGCCTATAAACCTTTAAATTTTCGCTAAGTGATACTTTCTTAGATGGAATGGTGTGACAAACAAAATTCTTTTTAATTGCGTTTTTATTTATATTTTATTAGGTAAGGCAATTAAAACATTTGACAATCAGCTAAAAAACAGGCATATTTCGTCGCCTTAAATTTAAGCTTATATATAACACATTTTAGGAGTTCACCTTGGCTAACTCAAAGCAAGCTAAGAAGCGCGCAGTACAATCTGAAAAGCGCCGTCAAAACAATGCAAGTCGTCGCTCAATGATGCGTACTTTAGTTAAAAAAGTATTAGCAGCAATTGAAGCCGGTGACAAAGAAGTAGCAACTAAAGAATTAGCGGCTGCTACACCAATTTTAGATCGTTACGCAACTAAAGGTCTAATTCATAAAAACAAAGCTGCTCGTAGTAAGAGCCGTTTAAATGCTGCGATTCAAGCCATTTAAGTTTTTTTGAAAAATATATTACCGTTTAGGTAAATGTAAAAACCGACTTTTGTCGGTTTTTTTATGCCCAAAAATCAAATTAGTGGTATTACTTTACACTCTCTTTTTATTTTTATTAGTAGCTGCTATTGCACTTAGTAATAATTTTTTTTAGTCTCGTAGCCAACCAATGTTATTCAGCAACAATTACGAGCTATTATGATCTTTCTAAAAACAAAAAAACTAAAAACCAAGCCGACATTAATCGCCGCGTTAGTACTGACAGCTATTTCTGCGTTAACCGCCTGCAATAATGACTCAAACTCAACGAGAACCGAGACCAGCGCAGTAGTTGAAAACCAGCAAACTGCGCCACAATTACTGCCAAAATTTAACGAAAGATTAGATATTTATAAAGAAGTCACCCTTTCTGCTGATTTAAGCCATTTATCTGCTAATCAAAGACAAATGCTAGCCTTGTTAATTGATGCTTCTAAAATAATGGATGATTTATTTTGGCAACAAGCTTTTTCACAAGACAAAAAAGCCTTTTTGGCGTCCATTAAAGATGAAAAAGTGCGCCGTTTTGCTGAAATTAATTATGGACCTTGGGACAGATTAGACGGTGACAAAGTTTTTTTAACGCAAAATAATGCAAAAGCACATGGCGCAGAGTTTTACCCAAAAGATATGACTAAAGCAGAATTTGAACAAGCAACATTAACAAACAAAGACGGTTTGTATTCTGTGATTGCCCGTAATGATGAAGGCAAGTTGATAACCATTGCTTATTCAGAAATGTACAGTGATGAAATTAACCGCGCTGCGGCAATTTTAGAAAAAGCGGCTAGCTTTGCTGATGATAAAGAATTTGCAAATTACTTAACCATGCGTGCAGAAGCATTGCGCACTGACAATTATCAAGCGTCTGATTTTGCTTGGATGGATATGAAAAATAACCCCATCGATGTCGTGATTGGTCCAATAGAAAACTATGAAGATCAACTTTACGGTTATCGAGCAGCATTTGAAGCTTATGTGTTAATTAAAGATTTATCATGGAGTGAAAAGCTAGCAAAGTACGCGCAATATTTACCTGAACTGCAAAAAGAGCTGCCTGTGCCTAAAAAGTACAAGGCCGAAGTTCCGGGCTCTGACGCTGATTTAAATGCTTATGATGTTATTTATTACGGCGGTCATTCTAATGCTGGCAGCAAAACCATTGCTATTAATTTACCTAATGATGAACAAGTGCAATTAAAAAAAGGCACCCGTCGTTTACAACTTAAAAACGCGATGCGCGCCAAGTTTGACACCATTATGTTACCGATAGCTGATACTTTAATTGTGCCTGAACAACGTAAAGACGTTACTTTTACCGGCTTTTTCGCTAACACTATGTTTCACGAAGTAGCGCACGGATTAGGCATCAAAAATACTCTTAATGGCAAAGGTACTGTGCGCCAATCATTAAAAGAACATGCTAGTGCGCTTGAAGAAGGTAAAGCTGATATTTTAGGTTTGTATATGATCCGCCAATTACTTGAAAAAGACGCGATTAGTGAAGGTAAACTTGAAGAATACTACACTACGTTTATGGCTGGCATCTTCCGCTCAGTACGTTTTGGCGCAAGCTCCGCACACGGTAAAGCCAATATGGTGCGTTTTAATTACTTCAAAGAAAATGGTGCTTTTACACGTAACGAACAAGGTTTATACAGTATTAATGTTGATAAAATGACAGCCGCTATTGACTCGTTATCGAAACTCATTTTAACACTACAAGGCAATGGCGACTATCAAGGCGTTGATGATTTAGTTGCTAGTAAAGGCGTTATTGGTGAAAGCTTAGCAGCTGATTTAGCACGATTAGAAACCGCTAATATTCCGGTAGATATTGTCTTTAAACAAGGCAAACAAGTGTTAGGTTTATAAACCTGCTTTACACCAAGTGAAGTAGTGAATAGATCGCTTAGCGAGAATTATTTCAATTGGTATTACACTAAAAATTAAAGCCTATCCTTTACGATAGGCTTTTTAATGCATCTGCCAGTGTTGAATAGACAAAAAAAGATTTTTGATCTGGTTTAAAACCTGCTTTTGCTAAGGTTTTTAACGGTTGAAATTGAAAGTCTGCTAATTTAACAATGGTAGCTGTTTTTTCACATTTATCTAAAAATTTCATCAACGCAGCAACACCTCCAGAATCTAAAATAGAGACACCATCAAGGTATAAAATCACACCGTCACATTCATCACTTAACTGCGAAAGCTCGCCAAAAACACCATCCGCAGCGGCAAAAAACAAAGGACCATTTATTTTATACACTCGCCAATTGTTAGGGAGCGTTTGAGTGACTAATTTTTTATGTTCTGTAATGTCGTGTACTTTGGTCATATCTGCAATTTGCTTCATAAATAAAAGCGATGCGAGCACAATCCCCGTTGAAATAGCAATCACCATATCAAAGAGCACTGTTAGTAAAAAACAACTGAAAAAAACAAATATTTCACTTGCAGGCGCTTTTTTTAACAAATGTATAATTTTAGGTGCTTCACTCATATTCCATGCAACAACAAGTAATAAGGCAGCCATACCTGACATAGGTAAATAAGCCAAAATAGCAGACAGGGATAACAATGAAAATAGAACAACCAAAGCGTGGATCATAGCGGCAATGGGGCTAACAGCACCGGCTTTGTAATTAGCAGCAGAGCGAGCAATAGCTGCAGTTGCAGTAATTCCGCCAAAAAATGGTGTGATAATGTTCCCTACCCCTTGCCCTAACAATTCGCTATTGGCACTATGTTTTTTTCCTGACATACCATCAAGTACTACCGCACACAACAACGATTCAATAGCCCCTAACATAGCAATAGCAAAAGCGGCTGAGAGCATATCTCTAGCCAGTTGCCAACTAAACACAAGTGCATGTTCACCAGCTTGAGCATTAAGCCAAGGCCAAGTAAATTCGGGTAAAATATCAGGAATTCCATAAGCTATAGAGCCATCAGACAATATAAAGCTAAAAGTTGAACCAATGGTTGCAACCTCTGCACCTTGTTGATTAAAAGCATAAGCAACCATGCTAGCCACAACAACGGCAGGTAAATGTGCAGGTATTTGCGTTTTTAATTTTGACCAGAGAATGATTATCGCTAGCGTAGTAACCCCAACGATAAGCGTTGGTGATGAAAAATCAGGTAGTAAAGCGGTGAGCAAGATTACTTTTTCAACAAAATGTTCTGGCATGTTTTCTACGCTTAAACCAAAGAAGTCTTTGATTTGTAACACCGCGATCACGACTGCTATACCGCCAGTAAAGCCTAAAGTAACAGACTCTGGAATATATTGAATAAAACGCCCTAGCCTAAGTAGCGCCATAATAATTAATATTACCCCAGAAAGAATACTGGCGATCAATAAACCGGCTAAACCATATTGTTGAACAATAGGGTAAAGAATAACCACAAATGCTGCCGTAGGCCCTGAAACACTGTAACGTGAACCACCAGTTAGCGGGATAATAAAGCCAGCAATAATGGCAGTATATAAACCATATTGAGGCGCAACACCAATAGCAATGGCCAGCGCCATTGCGAGCGGGATAGCAATAACCCCGACTGTTAAACCTGCCAATAAATCTTTTTTAAATAGCGTTGAATTGTACTTTTTTTCTTTGAAAACATCCCTTAAAGCGTGACCGATCCTAAGAGAAAATAGATGCTTGCGATACTTCATTTGCTTATCCTTGAAAATGTGCAGATATTATATAATGGCTTTAAGTATAAAAAAACAAGCCTCAATCAGTATTATCATTGTAATAAAAAACACTCAAACAATTATAAAAATAATTAACCGCAAGCGCATAAGCCCATGTTATGCGTGTTTTCATTATTTTGTTAGTTATTTACCGAAATTACCGGTCAATATTATCAATTAAAAAATACAGTGACGGATTAACTCGAATGAAAAGCTATTGAAAATTAACAGCCTTTACTTCATAGTGGTCAGACTTGTTTAACAAAAGAGAAGATTAAGATGAACAACTTTGATTTTATTATTATTGGCGGCGGCTCTGCCGGCTGTGTTTTAGCTGATAAATTATCAGCTTGCGGTAACTATCAAATTTGTTTATTAGAGGCGGGCTCTGCAGATAAGCATTGGAGCATTCATATGCCCATCGGTGTTATCGAGTTGATGAAGGATAAGATACTCAATTGGCAATTTAACTCTGAGCCTGAAGCCTCGCAAAATAATCGTAAAATATTTAACCCTCGTGGCCGAACATTAGGCGGCAGTAGCTCTGTTAACGCCATGTTGTATGTGCGTGGTCAAAAAGATGATTACGATCATTGGGCTGAATTAGGTAATGATGGGTGGTCTTTTAATGAGGTACTTCCTTACTTTAAAAGCACGCAGCATCAAGAGCGCGGCGAAAGTGACTTGCACGGTGTCGATGGCGCCCTCAATGTTGCTGATTCACGCTCAAAACCACCTATTCACGACGACTTTATTCTCAGCGCTCAACAAGCAGGTTTTCCCCTTAATGATGATTTTAATGGTGAAAAACAAGAAGGTATTGGCTACTACCAAGTTACCCAAATAAACGGGCAACGCTGTAGCGCAGCAAAAGCTTTTTTAACGCCAAATATGCACCGTGAAAACCTTACAGTGATCACAGATGCGCAAGTGCAAAAAATTATTATTGATCATGAAAGTGCTGACAAGATTGCCACCGGTGTTACTTATAAAGTAAAAGGTAAAAGCCATAACATTTTTGCAAAAAAAGAAGTCTTACTTAGCGCTGGTGCATTTAATTCGCCACAAATATTGATGTTGTCGGGTATTGGCTCAAAAGAAGAGCTAGGCAAACATGATATTCCGCTCATTCATGAGTTATCCGGTGTTGGTCAAAACCTGCAAGATCACCCTGATACTGTGGTAGTTACTCATCATAAACGTGACCACTTATTAGCTATTCGCCCCAAAGCCGCTTGGTGGTTATTCAAACAAGGGTTGCAATATTTTAAACAAAAACGCAGCGGCATTTTAACCTCAGCTATTGCTGAGTCTGGTGGCTTTATCAAGTCAAAACCTAATTTAACTCGTCCGGACTTACAGTTGCATTTTATCCCTGCCGCTTTTGATAACCATGGTCGAGATTTAAAGATGTTACTTAACTATGGTATATCAATACACACTTGTTTATTGCGCCCCAAAAGCCGTGGTAGTGTAACTTTACATGGCAACAATGCCAGTTTGCACCCAAAAATCACCTTGAATATGCTCAGCCATGAAGATGATAAAAAAGACATGATACAAGCGGTTAAAATTGCTCGCTCTATCTTGGCACAATCGCCACTAAGTGATCATAACGAGCAAGAAATATTCCCGGGCATTGATACACAAAGTGATGAAGAAATTCTAGAATTTTTGAAAAACAAAGCCAATACCATTTATCACCCTGTTGGCACCTGTAAAATGGGTAATGATGACTTGGCAGTGGTTGATAGCAACTTAAAGGTACATGGAATCAAGCAATTAAGAGTTATTGATGCTTCTATTATGCCTACGCTTATTAGTGGTAATACGAATGCACCAACGATTATGATTGCCGCCAAAATTGCAGATTCAATTTTGAAAGATTACGATTAAACATATTTATGTAATAAAAATAGAAGTGATGAGGTCTTCTAGGCACGTACCTTTACACATTGAAATAACAATGAAATCAATTTTTTTATTTTTACTCCAATTTTGTTTGCTTATTTTACTAGCTTATACAAAACCAACTATTGCAACTGATTACCCAACAGCACCTGCTTGGCAGTTAAAAACACAATCTGATGAGAATATCTCGTTGGCTGACTATAAAGGAAAACCGGTTATTTTACACTTTTGGGCAACTTGGTGCCCTTATTGTAAAAGGCTTCAGCCCAAGTTAGTTGAGCTAGAGAAAAAGTATCAAGACTCAGGTATTAAAATTGTTGCCATAAGCTTTAACGAAGATGATGGTGCAATGCCACAAGATGAAATAAATGCTCGGGGCTATGACTTTATTACCGCGGTTAACGGTGAGCCTGCTGTAGAGTTATATGGCGTTAGAGGCACCCCAACGACTTTTTTTATTAACCGTCAAGGTAAAGCTGTTTATAAGTCCACTAGCTCAAGTACTAAAAATCCAAAATTAGAACAAGCAGTGCAAGAAATTATTAAGCCTTAACTTTTCTTTAGGCAAAATACGCTCTTTGTCCTCCATGACACCGCGATATACCGTTCATCCTGAACATAAAAGGGAAGCATCATGCTTCCCTTATAGATCTTATATCACTCAATTCAATGACTAAAAAGCAAAATCATCGGCATCTAATGCCATCATCGAATCGGCACCATTTTCAACACAAGCAGCGTGACCATTTGCTCTTGGTAAAATACGTTGAAAGTAAAAACGTGCTGTTTTAATTTTAGCTTGATAAAAAGCAATATCTTCACTACCTGCAGCTAATTTATCTTGTGCTACTTTAACCATTTTAGCCCAAAAGTAAGCAAGGGTTAAATAGCCAGAATACATTAGGTAGTCAACCGAAGCAGCACCAATTTCATCTGGATTTTGCATCGCTTTCAAGCCTAAGGTTTGTGTCATTTTTTGCCAATCGCCACCAAAGGTCATAATAGGTTGAATGAACTCTTGCATGTCTTCATTGCCAGCGTTCTCTACACAAAAAGCCGTTACTTCCGCGCCAAATGGTTTTAATATTTCACCTTTAGAGCCGAGTATTTTACGTGCTAGTAAATCTAGCGCTTGAATACCAGTAGTACCTTCATATAGACAGCTAATCTTAGTATCGCGCATTAGCTGCTCCATGCCCCATTCTTTAATAAAGCCGTGACCACCAAAAACTTGTACGCCGTGACTAGTACACTCTAAACCTAGTTCGGTTAAAAACGCTTTTGCAATAGGCGTTAATAAGGCTAGCTTAGTTTCTGCAGAAGCTTTCTCAGCCTCATCAGTGCTTACATGCCCTATATCAACTAATTGAGCTAAGTAGGCAATAAACGCACGACCACCTTCAGCAATAGATTTTTGCGTTAATAACATACGACGAACATCAGGATGAACAATAATAGCATCAGCAGGCCCATCAGGGTTTTTAACGCCCGTTAATGAGCGCATTTGCAATCTGTCTTTTGCATAAGCTAATGCCCCTTGAAAAGATGCTTCTGCAGCGGCCACACCTTCACTAGCGACACCTAATCGAGCAACATTCATAAAGGTAAACATACAATTTAAGCCACGATTAACTTCACCAATCAAATAACCTTTAGCGCCATCAAAGTTAATAACACAAGTGGCGTTAGCATTAATCCCCATTTTATGTTCGATAGAGCCACAGCTTACTGCATTTCTATCACTTACCTCACCATCGTCGCCAATATTGAATTTAGGAACAATAAAGAGTGAAATACCACGACTACCTTCTGGCGACCCTGGAATTCTAGCAATAACAATATGAACAATGTTATCGGATAAATCATGCTCACCGGCTGAAATAAATATTTTAGTCCCTGTTAATGAATAACTGCCATCATCATTTAGTTCTGCTTTAGTGCGCAGCATACCTAAATCTGTACCGCAATGAGGCTCAGTTAAGCACATTGTACCTGTCCAAGAGCCTTCAACGAGTTTTGGCATAAAGGTGCTTTTTTGAAAATCACTACCATGCTCTTCTATAGTTGCTAGCGCGCCATGACTTAAACCGGGATACATAGCAAAACTATGATTGGCACTAGAAAATAATTCTGTAATTGAAGTGTTTAAAGAATGTGGTAAACCTTGCCCACCATAATCAACATTTTGCGCTAATGTTGGCCAGCCACCTTCAACATACTGTTGGTAAGCTTCTTTAAAGCCATCAGGCGTTGTTACTTCACCGTCAGTCCATGTACAACCTTGTTCATCACCACTTTGGTTTATTGGCGCAACAACTTGCTCAGTAAATTTTGCCGCCTCGCTGATAATGGCATCAACCATATCAAGACTTGCATCTTCATAACCTAATTTTTGATAATGACTATCACAATCAAATAATTCTTGCATGACAAATTTAATGTCTCTAATCGGCGCTTTATATTCTGGCATAAGGTTTCTCCAATATTTAATACCGTTATTTAATCAATCAAATAACTGGTCAGTGGTCAGACTTTCAAACAGGTGTTTGATTTAAGCATGTTATTGAACTTTTGAAAAGAAAAATTTATTTGAATTAATTAATATTGTAGATACAAAAAACAAAAAAGGAGCATAAATGCTCCTTTTTATTATATTATTTACGAGTATGCTCGTTACTTTTACTGAGATAATGTAACTAATTCTAGTTTAGAGTCAACTTCAGGGTCATTTGAATTGTCTACATTGAGCAGTAACCTTTGATCATCACCTGATAACTTAATACTGCTTGGTCGGCTACCTTGGGTTAATACTGTAGATGAAATAACTTGTTGGTCATTGTAAGTATCTAAATAAAAACCATTAGGGCTGGTTACATCAATACGTAAATAGTTTGGTTGACCGGCATTATTTTTTTCTAAAAAGAATGTTACTATATTTTCGTTAGTTTCTAGCAATCCATTGTCATTAAAAGCCTCACCATTAAAACTAATCCATTCACTGCCTGCACTTATAGCATAAATATTAGCTTCATCATTAGTCACAATAAAATCATAAATAGGCTGCCCTTCAGATAATGAAAAAGGGTGATACTCATGAGTCAATGTTGTTGTCACTCTATCATCACCAAAATCATTTACTTGCGGCAGATAACGCTTAAAGCTAACTGTATTATTATCTAAAGCAAATAATGTATTAGCTTGTGCCGCGATATCAATCTCAGTGGCAAAATAAGCATTTTGATTATCCCAAAACAAAACTTTTAGCTCTTCATCAGCAAATTCCAAGGTTTGAGTTACCACAAAATAACGACCTGATAAACGAACAATATCGGTTGGCTCAAACAAAATATCAAAATCCGCAAGTTCTGTAAAAGTGCTATCCATAAGATTAATTTTATAGCGGTGAACTACTTCAGTTGTAGTTTCTTCACCTGTTTCAGCGTTAGTTTCCGTAATTGTTTCAACTGCTTTTGCTAATAAATAGTCACCTTTAGGGTGTATTATAAATTGCTCTAACACAGTATTTTCAGGAGACACAACCAAGCTTGTTTCTACTTCACCACTATATTGTTGATAAGTAACTAATTGGTTATCAACACCAACATAAAACACAGGCTTTAAAGGTGACGCAACCATTTCATTATTATTAATGGCTAATGGCGTCAGCACTTTATTTTCAACAGTTGAATCAGTGTTATAAAAATTAACGCTTATAGTTTCGCTGATAACAGTTGTGCCTTCGGCCGCAGAAACAATAACATCCGCTAATGAGTTTTCATTCATTGGCGCAGTGGCAGGGTCTGCGGTAATTTTAAGGTAATTATCATCAACTACTGTTACCGTTAACCAGTCTGCTGCTGTTGAAGCTTGCCAGCTCACCGCAAATTCACCGTTATTGCTAAGAGCAACTGTTGCTTCTAGCGCTGAAACATTAGTGGTAGAAGTTAACGCAATAGCAGGATGTTCAGCAGATAGATAAACATTATCAAGGGCTAAATCTACCGGAATTGACTTAGTATCACCGCTCGTTGTTTCTGTTAATATGATATTGCCTTGCTGTAAGCCTGAAGCGACAAAGGTGCTAATATCAGGTGTTACCACAATGGCGCCATCACCAGTGCCAGAAGTAACATCTAATGATAGCCAACTCACATCACTACTTGCTGTCCATTCATTGGTTGCACTGCTAATGTTAAGTGTTTGTGGGGCAATAGCAGTATCACCAAAGGTGCCATAGTATTTAACTTTTTGCGTATTTACCGTTAAGTTCCAGATTAACAAAGAAACATCAATATCATAAGAAGCGAATTTACTGGCATCATCATTACTTACTGCTAAGCGTATTTTAGTCGTGTAAGTATCGGCTAAAAGAAATTGTCCATTAATCACATCAAGGTAAACCATCGCCGAATTTTTAGTCACATTCTCAGTGCGATACTCTAACCAAGGCACAGGATTATTGTCTGGCGCAAAACCAACAATTAAACCATCACCTTCAAAATTAACCTTTATGGCGATAGTTTCTGTGGATTCTTGTAAAAATTCATTACTAAATGCCACTTGGTTGACATCAGCAGAAATAGAAAAAACAGTTTCACTACCTGAGCCACAGGCTTGTAGCGTTAAAGTAATGATGACGAGTATTATTTTATAGAGATGACGCATTGGTTCCTTCATGGCACTTCCTAAAGCTTATTTTAATCTAAGTAATTTTTATTGTTTTATGTACTTTGCTTATAGCTTACAAAAGTTAGCATAAAGCTAGACACGATAACACTATTTTAACAACTCTCTACTTGCTACTTTCTACTTTTCACTTTCTATTATTTACTATCTACTTTCCAAGTAGGCAAATACAGTACCAAAGGCTTGTTCTTGGTATTGTTTCAAACCGGTATCTCTAAAGTCGATATCAATTTGGCTTTTGGCTAATTCTTTTTTAATAAAACTACCAGCAAGAATTTCAACCGTTAATTCTTGAATTAACTGAATAGCCGCTTCTACTTTAAAACCAATAGGACCGCCGGCAAACTTACCTTTTAATGCACGGCCTTTAATAAGCACATGAGTGACACCGTAATCTTCCATTAATTTAGCAAAAGTAAACTGGAATTTTTGCACTTCTGCTGCATCTCCGGCATTATCTAAACTCACTTTTTGTACTCGCGTATGAGGAATATCATACAAATTATTCTCTTTTGACATAATACAAATAATTGCATCATTACCTTTTATTTCAACACCACATGCTTTCATGGAAAACTCTCATTACTGTTAATTAACGCCATTATAGCGAAATAGTGAAAATAAGAAAATGGAAGTCGCGTTAACTTAGCGTTATCATTATAAAAACAACTATTTTTATAATGTCTGCAGGCTAAATTAATGAACAAAACATGTGTGATAACTGGCGGAAGCTCAGGCATCGGTTTAAGCATAGTTAAACTTTTTATAAAGAATAACTACCGTGTATTTAATTTGGATTTAGCTCAATCAAGCGTTGGCGAATTTCGTTATTGTGATGTCACTAATATTGAGCAAACAACTAAAACTATTCATGACATAGCGAAAAAGCACACGATTGATGTATTAGTCTCTAATGCTGGCATTCATTTTTCTGCCAATATAGAAAATACCAGTGAAGACGATTTAGATAAAGTATTTAGCATTAATGTTAAAGGCGCTTATGCTGCAGTAAAAGCAGTATTGCCCAATATGAAAGCCAATAGCAATGGTGCGATTATTTTAATGTCATCGGATCAGGCATTGATTGCTAAGCACAATTCTTTTGCTTATAACTTAAGTAAAAGCGCCCTCGCCTCAATGGCTAAAACAACCGCATTAGATTATGCCACTTTTAATATTCGCGCTAACGCCGTTTGCCCCGGCACTATTGAAACGCCTTTGTACCATAAAGCTATTGATAATTATTGCGAAAAATCTGGCGAAAATAAAGAAAAAATTCACCAAGAAGAAGCGAGTTTGCAACCGTTAAATCGTTTAGGGCAGCCGGAAGAAGTTGCTGAACTGGTGTTATTTTTAGCGTCTGATAAAGCCAAATTTATTACCGGCAGTTTACAGGTAATTGACGGTGGTTATACCGCACAATAGCTTAGGTAAAAATCACTATGAAAATTATTGATCCCCATATTCATTTATTTAACCTTGAGCAAGGCGACTATCATTGGCTGAAAACTGAAAACCCACCTTTTTGGCCTGATAAACCGCTTATCAATAAAACATTTACGGAAAACGATTTAGCGCTTAATCCACCACTTGAGCTTTCTGGATTTGTACATATTGAAGCTGGCTTTGATAATAAAAAGCCATGGCGAGAACTCACCTGGTTAGAGCAAGCATGTAAAAAACCTTTTCAAGCTATTGCCACCATTGATTTAACACTCTCTAGGGTTAATTTTCAGCAGCAGTTAGAGATGTTAGTAAAATTTAAATCATTCATTGGGGTGCGCCATATATTAGATAGCGAAGCATTATCACTGTTAAACTGCCCACAGGTTTTGAGTAATTTTAACGTACTCAATGCCTTTGCTAAAAGCAATAATCGAGACTTAGTATTTGAAAGCCAATTGCCACTTACTGAAGAAGTAACCATCAGTGCATTGTGCCAAGTTATTAATGATAACCCCAATATAAACTTCATAATTAACCATGCGAGTTTTCCACCTATACACACTCAACCCGCAATAAAACAAAAATGGCACAATAACTTAAACAGGCTATCGGCTTTTCCACAAGTAGCTATAAAGTGCTCAGGCTGGGAGATGGTAGACAGAAACCACCAACCAAACTGGTTAGAAGAAAGCTTAACTAAAATATTCTCGACCTTTAACTCTAACAAAATAATGTTAGCTAGCAACTTCCCACTTTGTTTGTTTTCTCAATACAGCTACCAAGCATATTGGCAACTAATCACCTCAACCAGTTCTTTCAACGAGCTAAACCAGCAAGAAAAAGTCGCATTGTGCTATAGTAACGCTTATCAGCACTATCAATTTAAAACCATAAAAACACCACTAGAGAATTAAGGAATTTAAAATTCACAAAGCGGGCAAAAGCAAGGAATAAAACTTGCAAATCATTAATAAAAAGCTTCAAATAGAAATATAATTTATTTGGAGTAGTGCTATGTCCACAGATATAAAAATACTAAAGCTAACTTTGACAACCTTGCTGTACCTAACACTTTTTGGCTGTGGCGGAGGAGGTTCAAGTAAAAAAGAGCCTATAGAAAGCCCATCAGTTCCTACCCCAGCTCCTGTAGTTTCCAAAACACCACTAGATAAGTTAAAAGACGAGTATCAGCAACTCGCTTTACCTATACCTGATGACAAAGCATTTATCACACAAAGTGACTATGTAGATCCCGGGCATTTTCCTTTTCAATCAGTAAGAAAAGGCGGGGATATCATTATTTTTTATATAGCACAACAGTTGGAAAATATTTATACAGACATTAATAGCCGATTTGCCAATGCCGATAACAGTGAGCAAAAAATGCAAGTAAATAGCGGTTATCGTCAACCTCTTTATAATCAATCTGTTGGAGGAGTTAGTAAAAGCAGTCATATGTATGGTGTTGCTGCAGACATTCAAACACCTGATTTAGATTTAGATGGGCACTTTTCATTTGGAAGTGACTCAGATTGGGAGGATAAACAGTTATTTTCAGATGCAGCAAGCATGCAAAATGCCTGTTTTATCCAAGCTTATTCAACAAAAGGGCATGTGCATATTGATTGGAGAAATTTAACCGTTGACGGAAAAGCAGTTACTGTGGCCGGCGGAACAAATTGTGCTATTTCTGGTTTACAATCACCAAAGCCACAAAGTAAGTCAGCAAAAAGAGTAAGCGCTAATCCAAGTTTAATACATGAAAAATTTGATAATAAGCTAAGTGCCGTTAACTTATTAATTGACGAATTAGATGAGTCTTTTATTGAAGAAATCACCACATTAGTTGAAAGCAATAAGCTCACAAAAAGCGTAGTAGCAAGCTTAATAAAAGCCTCTGCGTACATTAATGGTAATTATATTCCTGAAGTATTGGCTGCTTATCCCAATATTATTCCCTTAGTACAAGAACATTTAACATCACTAAATGATGACTATTTACCCGATACCAACATTAAAATAGCGTTACTCAGCACGCTAAACAAGTGGCTTTTGAAAAATAAGCAAACGATTAATGATGAACAAAAAGTATTAATTAAACAAATACTGATTAATGAAAGTCATTCTAGTTCTCCTTTTTCGCGTAAACAAGCTACTTTGGCATTAGGTCATTTCATTGAAGATTATGAGGTTAAACAACGCCTCAAAGATATAAGTATTCAAGATAATTACGCAATAAATCAGACAGGTCTAATGACAAAAAATTTAAAAGCGATAAGCACAGGAGAAATTAACTATTATTTAGTGAGAGAAGCTGCTAAAAAAGTTTTATCTCTAAAGCAGAAGCAACAATAAAATGATATTTTTACTTAAACAGCTTGGTATTTGTTCACTCATACTGATTAACACTTTTGTTATATTTTCCTGCTCTTCTCAATCTATAAAGGCAGAGAAGCAGGTAAATGTTACTGCTGAAAATACTGCTACTGAAAATATTACTTCAATAACGAGGGCAGATTTACTGGCGACTCTACTTAATATGTCACAGCCAACAACAAAGCAGACAATGTCTTTAATAAAACGTCTAACATATGAAAGTACAGCTGAACTTTCCCAAGTGAATGAAGCTTTACATGGAGAACTTTTATTAGCGTTAACTCATTTTATTAGTCAATACGCTAAGAATCAGGCTATTCAACCAGCGATCAAGAGTATTGTGTTAGCTATGCCGAGAATTTATGATCAAGCATTTATTGCGCTTCTTTCTAAAGATATACAATTTAGCCTAAATGAAATAATACTAGCCTACCTTTCAGTACCCACAGAGCAAAACAAAAGTAACTATATACAAGCCATTGGAGATATGGCTCAACACTTTAACGACAGTCAGCGTTATCAATCACAAACCTTTGTTATTGCTGCTACTTTTGATGAAAATCCATACAACAGAAACAAAGCCGTACTTGCGCTAGGAGAATTTAAAAGTGACTTGAGTATAGCTAGGTTAGAAAAAATAAGTAAATCAGATCCTTACTTTATTAATACCGCCCCTAGCAAACGTTTTTTAGTTAGAGATGCCGCTAAAAAAATCCTCGAACAATATAAAACAGCAAATTAAAACTACTTAATTATGACATGGGGTGACCGCTTCACCACCTCATCGTTTAGTTCAATACCTAACCCCGGCACCTCGGTGACTTCAAAAAAACCATCAACCGGTTGTGGGTCTTGCAAACACAATTCACGATTCCATTCTTTAATGGCATATGTATGATGCTCGTGAATTAGAAAGTTAGGAATAGCCGTTTCTAAATGCAGCGAAGCAGCTGTTGCCACAGGTCCACCACAAACATGGGCTTGAATACGAATATCGTAAACATCGGCGTAATCACACACTTTTTTAGCTTCAGTAAAACCACCGCATAAACCAACATCAGGTTGCAACACATCAATACTTTGATCTTCAAAATACGGTCGTACATCCCAGCGGTGATATAAACGTTCTCCTCCAGCAATAGGCACATTAACGTTATCAGAGACTTTTTTATGTACTGCTGAGTTTAAGTAGTTCACTGGCTCTTCGTACATCATACAGCCTACTTCTTCAACAATAGCGCCCATTTGTATGGCCGAGGCTGCGCCCATTAAAGAATGCGATTCAAAAATAATGTCAACATCGTCACCAACCGCATTACGAATAGCCCGTAATCTGTCACCAAATAAACGCATTTGTGGCTTAGTGAATAGTTTGGTTCTATCAAACGAAGAACTACCGTCTTTGTTATAAACAATAGGATCAACTTTTACCGCATCATAACCTTCACTGACGGCTTTTAATGCTGCTTGTGCGTATTCTTGTGGTTCAATCAATTTACTTATTTCACTATCCCAATCAAACTGTAATTGACTGGCATAAGTGCGTAACTTGCCATTGACCTTACCGCCAAGTAGTTGATAAACAGGAACGCCAAGGGCTTTCGCTTTTATATCCCAAAGAGCTGTATCTATAGCGCTCATGGCAGAATATAACACTGGCCCGCCACCTAAGCCCCAAAAGCTTTCACGTAGCATTCGTGACCATAACAATTCAG
>Ga0316207_10002476_pt1 | contig 18870 bp, 17 predicted proteins | sample 6weekpyrite_MG_FD_204943 | JGI IMG/M metagenome (GOLD analysis project Ga0316207, IMG submission 204943) | Microbial mat bacterial communities from mineral coupon in-situ incubated in ocean water Damariscotta River, Maine, United States -... | ecosystem: Environmental > Aquatic > Marine >...
CAAGACCAAATAGGGGAACATTCGGTGTGGCCCACACTGTTCCCGGGTAGGTTGCTTGAGGTGTGCGGCGACGCACATCCCAGATGAATGGTCGTCCACGACAGAACCCGGCTTATCGGCCAACTCCCACCTTATTTTTATGGCATTTTTGCCTACCCACTCACAATTAATTGCTTATGCATTATTCTTAATGTTCTTTCTAGTTAAATCATATAACTATCTGATTTATATAAAATCATAAAAAACGTAAAGTGTTGCTTTTATGCCATTTTTTGAAGGCGTAAATTTGCGCTAAGTGTTTGTGTGCAAAGAAAGAAATTGCTTCCGGAGTGGTTCTATATTGGTTGACAGTGGGCTATTTGAGGCCTATAGTGTCAAAAAGTGGTACAAAGTGGAATTTAATGGATCCAAAAAGAGATCCGGACTGGAGGCAATAAGAACAACAATGTTTCGCGGTGTTAACCAAATCACTCTCGATGCCAAAGGGCGCATGGCAATGCCGACTCGTTATCGAGAACGGCTGCAAGAGCGTTGTGCTGGGCAGTTGGTGGTGACCGTGGATCAAGATCATTGTTTGTTGATGTATCCAACGCCTGAATGGGAAGAAATCGAACGTAAGCTTGTACGACTGCCTAGCTTGAATAAACAAGCGCGCCGTTTACAGCGTTTGTTGATCGGTCACGCAACTGAATGCCAACTGGATAGTAATGGGCGCGTGTTGTTATCACAGCCACTACGAGACTTTGCAAGTTTGCAACGACATGCAGTGTTAATTGGCCAAGGTAATAAATTTGAAATTTGGGATGAGCAAATTTGGAATGAAAGGCGTGATGTTTGGTTGTCTGAAGAAGACGAGCTGGAATTACCTACGGAGCTGGAATCCCTGTCACTGTAAAGGTGAGCAGGCACGCTAACCATAATGCGTGATAACACAACAAACAATAACGTTTTTAAACATGCACCGGTTTTATTGCAAGAGGTGCTGGATGGATTGAACATTCGACCAGATGGTGTGTACGTAGATGCTACGTTTGGTCGCGGTGGTCATACACGTGCCATATTGGAGAAGTTGGGGCCAGCAGGGCAGTTGATAGGGTTGGACAAAGATCCTCAGGCTATTGCTGCTGCACAAACGCTGGTTAAGCAGGATGAACGATTCAGCATAGAAAGAGGTTCGTTCACAATGTTAGAAACGGTTATTCAACGCCGTGGTTTAGAAGGTAAGGTCGATGGTCTTCTCCTCGACTTAGGGGTTTCGTCTCCCCAATTGGATGACCCTTCCCGTGGATTTAGCTTCATTAACGATGGTCCGCTCGATATGCGTATGGACAATGAGAATGGCATGTCTGCAGCTGAGTGGATTGCAACTGCCAAAGAACGAGAAATTAGCCAAGTGTTATTTGATTATGGCGAAGAACGACATGGTAAACGTATTGCACGTGCTATTTGCAAGGCACGCGAGGAACAAGACATTACAACAACATTGCAATTGGCCGCAATTATTAGCGATGCCAATCCATCACATGAAAAACACAAACATCCGGCAACGCGTAGTTTTCAAGCGATTCGAATATTTATTAATGCCGAGCTTGATGATGTAAGTAGTGTTTTGAAGCAATCAGTTAACGTGTTGGCTAAGGGCGGTCGTTTGGCTGTGATTAGTTTCCACTCACTTGAAGATCGCATTACAAAACGTTTCATCCGTAAACAAGTAAAGGGGGATGATTTGCCTCGGCATTTACCCGTCACTGTTGAGCAGTTAAATCCTAAATTTAAAAGTGTTGGTAAAGCTATCAGAGCGGGCGATGAAGAATTGTCACTCAACCCACGTGCACGTAGTGCCGTGCTTCGTATCGCGGAGAAACTGTAATGCTATTTCGCATTAGTTTTATTGTTCTGAGTTTATTGGTGTTGTCATCGGCAGTGAGTGTTGTTCATAGCCGACATGAAAATCGGAAGTTATTTGTGGTCTTGCAAGAGATGCAAGAACAGCGTGATGCAATGAATGTTGAATGGGGCAAGTTGCAAATTGAACAAAGTACTTGGGCGACACATTCGCGTGTTGCAAGCAAGGCAACCAGTCAACTAAATATGATTGTGCCAAAAACTGAGCATATTCGGATGATAGAAAACAAATGAATGATTCGGCAACACAGCCTGTATCGCTATTACGCAACCACTTTTTGTTAAGTGTGTTGCTGATAACGGCTGCGTTGTTGGTTTGGCGGATGGTTGATCTGCACATTTTACGACATGACTTTTTGCAAGGTGAAGGTAATGCACGTTCCTTGCGTGTAGTTGGTATGGCTGCTCACCGAGGCATGATTACCGATCGTCATGGTGAGCCATTAGCAATTAGTACACCGATTGATTCTATTTGGGCAAACCCACAAGTATTGAGTTTGCACCGCGAATATTTTCCTATGCTGGCAAAACTATTGGGAAAAAACACAGATGATTTGCAACAGTTAATTGGTTCAAAAAAATCACGTGAGTTTGTTTATTTACAGCGCCACAGTCACCCTGATCGAGCGAATAAAGTGATGGCACTGAATATTCCTGGTGTCGCATTGCAACGAGAATATCGTCGCTACTATCCATCGGGAGAAGTGACAGGGCATCTTGTTGGTTTTACCAATATTGATGATATTGGTCAGGAAGGTATCGAATTAGCATTTGATAATTTATTACGTGGCGAATCAGGTAAGAAACGCGTCGTAAAAGATCGTTTAGGCCGTACTATTAAAAATGTCGAAAGTATTAAAGCATCTGAGCCAGGTGGTGAATTGGTATTAAGTATTGACCGACGTATTCAATACCTTGCTTATAGCGAATTACAAAAAGCAGTGATCGCCCATAAGGCAAAATCAGGTTCAGCTGTTGTGATTGATGTGAAGACAGGTGAGATTTTGGCAATGGTGAATCAGCCTGCCTTTAATCCTAATAGTCGAAAGAATTTAAAAGGGTATCGTTACCGCAATCGTGTTGTTACCGATGTGTTTGAACCAGGTTCAACATTGAAACCGTTCACAGTAGCGGCGGCGTTAGAGTCTGGAAAGTTCTCATCAGTTAGTCAGGTGAATACGAGCCCTGGTTTTCTAAAAGTCGGTTCGAATACAGTACGTGACAAAAATAATCTCGGCACGATTGATGTAGCAACGATTTTGCAAAAATCGAGTAATGTTGGTGTAAGTAAAATGGCTTTGTCACTGACAGCAGAACAACATTGGCACATGTTAGCGCGGATGGGATTTGGTGAAATTACGGGTAGCGGTTATCCCGGTGAATCAAGTGGCATACTTTCTAACTATAGCAAGTGGCGAGATATAGACCGTGCAACCTTAGCGTATGGCTACGGTGTATCAACAACCTTGTTACAACTTACACAAGCTTATAGTGTGCTTGCTAACGATGGCTTGTTACGTCCTGTAACACTTACACGTGTAGATGATATTAACAACGTTCATGAACAACAGCAGCGTGTGATGGAAGCGGCGACGGCAACGCAGATTAGAAGAATGTTGCAAGGTGTTGTTGAAGTAGGTGGCACAGGTACGCGCGCTGCAGTGAGTAATTATCATGTGGCGGGTAAAACAGGCACGGTTAGAAAATCGGGTGTTGGTGGTTACCTAGAAGATCGTTACCTTTCTTTATTTGCTGGATTAGCACCCGCGACTAACCCACGTCTCGCGATGGCCGTTATGGTTAATGAACCAAATAATGGTGTTTATTATGGTGGTCAAGTTTCCGCACCCGTATTTTCACGTGTTATGGAAGGTGCGCTTAGATTATTAAGTGTCACACCAGATAATTTACCAATTGATCAATCGCAGGTATTGAAAGTTGCTACCAGTACTGGGGGGCAACCATGATGGCTGTACAAAAAACAATAGGCTCAGGGTATCCACTTGATGAGTTACTTGATGGTTTTGTAACAGCAGATTGCGTTATTGATCCAATACATCAGGTCAGTGGGCTTAGTTTAGACAGTCGTCAGATTGAACATGGCTTTTTATTCCTTGCCTGTCGTGGTGAACAGCAGCATGGACTTGTTTTTGCAGAAGCGGCAATACAACGAGGCGCTAGTGCGATTGCATATGAAAAAGGTTTTTCTAGCCAGACAGATACCTCCGAATATTTAGATGGGCTATCGTCTATTGATATTCCACTTATTGCGGTAGATGAACTTGCGGTTAAAGTCGGTTTTATTGCAGATCGTTTTTATGGTCGGCCTAGTAAGGCATTAAAAGTCTGTGGCATTACTGGTACGAATGGTAAAACATCATGTAGCCATTATTTGGCAGGTCTGCTTTCGACCTCATCAAAAGTAGCAGTGATGGGAACACTAGGTAATGGTTTGTGTGGTGAGTTAGAAGCAACTAATAACACAACACCTGATGCGGTTACTGTGCATCGCTTTATGGCAAATATGGTAGAGCAAGATGCGAGTGATGTCGTGATGGAAGTATCATCACATGGGCTTTCACAAGGGCGTGTTAATGGTGTGCATTTTGACACGGCGATCTTTACTAATTTGACTCCAGATCATCTTGATTATCATAGTGATATGACAAGTTATGGACAAAGTAAGCAAAAGCTCTTTGTGACACCAGGATTGCGTTATGCCGTTATCAATGCCGACGATGAATTTGGTCAAAAAATATTAGAAGAATTACCGGACACAGTACAGTCAGTTGCATATAGCTTGAGCGATGCAATGAATGCCGATGCATCCATTTTACGTAGCAGTTTAATGCATCTTGGTTGCGTTCAAGGTAGTGACCTGCAGTTCACCAATAAAGGTTTAAGCATGCACATCAGCAGCCCATGGGGCGATGCGACCGTTAAAAGTGCACTGTATGGACGATTCAATGCAGAAAACTTATTAGCGGTTTTGAGTGCTGCGCTACTAAATGGCATGCGACTCGATGATGCGGTTAAAGCAGCAGAAACATTAACAGGTGTTGCAGGTCGAATGGAGCATGTTAGCGGTAATGCTAAGCAGCCAACAGTGATCGTTGATTATGCGCACACGCCAGATGCGCTTCAGCAGGCATTAATGTCCGTGCGCTCCCATAGTAAAAAGAAAGTGTGGTGTGTGTTTGGTTGCGGTGGCGAACGTGACACAAGTAAGCGTCCGCTTATGGGTGAAATTGCAGATAAATATGCAGATGAAATCGTTTTAACAGATGATAATCCTCGTTCGGAATCTGGTTCAGAAATAATCAAACAAATTTGTTCTGCAATCACACGTGAAAATAGTCTAACAATTGAACAAGATCGCGAGGCAGCAATTTCTTATGCCTTAACGCATGCGGCAGCAAATGATGTGGTTGTCATTGCTGGTAAAGGACATGAAGACTATCAATTAATTGGCGATAAAAAATTACCCTTTAATGATGTTGATGTAGCGCGCAAAGTACTTAAGGGGCTACAGTCATGAATGCTTGCCGTATGCCATTATCACAAGCCGCTGAGTATTTGGGCGCGCATTACAACGGCAGTGAAATTGAATTTCATGGTGTCAGTACTGATACAAGACAGGTTCGCACTGGCGAGTTGTTTGTTGCGTTACAGGGTGAGAATTTTGATGCCCATGATTTCATTCAGCAAGCTGTTGATGCAGGTGCTGTTGCAGTGGTGGTCAGTCGTCCAGTTGAAATAAATTTACCTTCATTATTAGTTGACGATACGCGATTAGCATTAGGCCATCTTGCTAGTGCATGGCGTGATCAATTCTCACTGCCGGTTGTTGCTGTAACAGGAAGTAATGGCAAAACAACCGTTAAAGAAATGATTGCGAGTATTTTATCAGTAAGTGGAAAGCCGCTAGTGACCAAAGGCAACTTTAATAACGATATCGGTGTGCCACTAACGCTCTTTAATATTGATAATCGGCACACTCATGCTGTGATTGAAATGGGAGCCAACCATGTTGGCGAAATAGCGTACCTAGCCGCCATGGCAAAACCTAATATAGGTGTCGTCACGAATGCAATGTCAGCACATCTTGAAGGGTTTGGTAGTCTTGATGGTGTTGCGCAGGGTAAAGGTGAAATGTTTGCGCAGCTAGGTGAGACAGCAACGGCGATTGTGAATGCGGATGATCATTATGCTGAACAATGGCGTCAACGCGCAGTACCTGCAAATGTAATTGAGTTTGGATTGAATGAAAGTGCGAATATTCGTGCGACAAAAATCAAGTTTAATCCTATTGATTGGTGTACTCAATTTAGTTTGCAGACGCCTGATGGTGAAATAGAAATTAATTTACCACTTGCCGGTCAGCACAATGTGATGAATGCGCTAGCGGCATCTGCCGCATGTTTAGCATTGTCGATTCCTCTTAAAGATGTTCAAACAGGGCTAGCCAAAATGCAATGCGTTGGTGGCCGATTGGTTGCTGCGGTTTCTCCACAGGGCGCAACCATTATTGATGATACGTATAACGCTAATCCTTCATCATTACAGGCGGGGCTTGAGGTATTAGCGATGATGCCGGGCAAACGTATTTTAGTGCTTGGTGATATGGCGGAGTTAGGTGAGGACAGCACAGCGTTGCATTCACAAGTCGCCGCATTGGCTCGAGAACATGACGTGCAATATTTATTTGCATTAGGTGAGCAATCCGCCTCAGCAGTTGAAGAATTTGGCAATGGCGGCATGCACTTTGCCAACCATGATGAACTCGCAGAATCATTACGGACTGAGCTTGATGAGCACAGTGTAGTGTTAATTAAAGGATCGCGCCGGATGCAAATGGAACGCATCGTTAACGCGATGCATGAGGAACACTAAGCGATGTTATATGCATTAACACAGTATCTAGCAGAGACATACAGCGGGTTTAACGTATTTCAATATCTATCGCTGCGAGCAATTCTTGGCGTGCTAACGGCATTGTTGATGTCATTCATTATTGGCCCCAGCATGATTCGTCGTTTAAGTATGAAGCAAATTGGTCAACACATTCGCGATGACGGACCTGAATCGCATTTAAGTAAGGCCGGTACGCCGACAATGGGCGGTGCTTTGATTATTGTCGCGATTAGCATCAGCACCCTGTTATGGGCAGATCTATCTAATCGATACATCTGGGTTGTCCTCGTTACTACACTGGCCTTTGGTGTGATTGGTTTCTATGACGATTACATTAAGTTAGTACGTCGTGATCCAAATGGTTTAAAAGCGCGTTACAAATATTTTTGGCAGTCGGTTGTTGGTCTTGCGATTGCAATATTTTTGTTTAAAACAGCGGTTACACCTAGTGAAACAACACTAATTGTGCCGTTCTTTAAAGAAGTCTCATTACAACTTGGTTGGTTATTTATTCCTTTAACTTATTTTGTGATTGTTGGCACAAGTAATGCGGTCAATCTGACGGATGGCCTTGATGGTTTAGCTATCTTGCCAACAGTACTTGTTGCAGGTGCGCTGGGTTTATTTGCCTTCTTAACAGGCAATATTAATTTAGCGACTTATCTCTTAATTCCTTATGTGCCGGGCGTTGGTGAGGTTGTTATTTTCGCGGGTGCGATTGCCGGTGCTGGCCTTGGTTTCCTTTGGTTTAACACGTATCCAGCACAAGTATTTATGGGTGATGTGGGTGCACTGGCATTAGGTGCAGCCTTAGGTGTGCTTGCTGTTGTGGTACGTCAAGAATTGGTGTTGGTGATTATGGGTGGTGTTTTCGTAATGGAAACAGTGTCGGTCATCTTGCAAGTAGCGTCGTTTAAGTTGACGGGAAAACGTATTTTCCGCATGGCGCCATTACATCATCATTATGAATTAAAAGGTTGGCCTGAGCCTCGCGTTATTGTCAGGTTTTGGATTATTACCGTGATCCTCGTTTTGATTGGCTTGGCATCATTGAAGATACGATAAAAAAATTATGAATATGGATGCATCACAAACATTGATTGTCGGCTTGGGTAAAACCGGTCTGTCCTGTGCGCGTTATCTTGCCGCGCAGGGGGAATCATTTGTAGTGACGGACTCTAGAGCACAACCACCCGGTTTAGATGAATTGGTGAATGAGTATCCAGAAACGCCTGTACATGTTGGTGGTTTCCGTGATGTTGATTTCTCAACGGCAAACAGAATTGTTTTAAGTCCAGGTGTCTCGTTACGTGATGAATATGTTGCATCAGCGGTTAGTCGTGGCACAGAAGTGCTTGGTGATGTGGAATTATTCGCACGTTCAGTAACAGCACCTGTTGTCGCGATTACAGGGACTAATGGGAAAAGCACAGTCACAACATTGGTTGCGGAAATGGCGACGGCAGCAGGTCAACAAGTACGAGTTGGTGGCAACCTTGGTATGCCTGCACTTGAGTTGCTAGATAGCGATGATACGGATTTATATGTATTAGAGTTGTCGAGTTTTCAGTTGGAAACCACGCATAGTTTGAATGCAGTTGCAGCAGTTGTATTAAATATTACGCCAGATCATATGGATCGATATGACAGTGTTGCGCATTACAGCAACACCAAAGCAGCGGTATATCGTGGTAATGGCATCATGGTTATTAATAAAGATGATGCGGTTGTTAATAGCATGGCGGATACACAACGTCAGGTTATTCGTTTTAGTTTACAGCAACCATCGCAAGGTGAGTTTGGTGTTGTGACAGATGCAGATAAACAATTTCTCGCATTTGGTAAAGAGAAGCTTTTATCCATTAATGAGTTAAAAATCCCCGGTCGTCATAATCAAGCAAATGCCTTAGCCGCATTGGCATTAGGCAAGGCAATTGGTCTGGATATGCCAAGCATGCTCGCAACACTTAAGGAATTTACAGGGCTTGCTCATCGTAGTGAATGGGTTGCAGAGCAAAAGGGTGTGCGATGGTTTAATGATTCAAAAGCCACCAATGTAGGCGCAACCATTGCAGCGCTACAAGGCATGCCAGGGCCGCTAATTCTTATCGCTGGTGGTGACGGCAAGGCCGCAGACTTTTCAGAATTACATAATGTCATTGCAGAACATGCACGTGATGTGATTTTACTAGGCCGTGATGCAGATAGTATTGAAAAAATAATAAATGGCACTGTACCTGTGCACCGCGCCGTTGATATGAAAGATGCTGTGCGCATTGCGCGTGACATTGCTCAATCAGGTGACAGTGTATTGTTATCACCGGCTTGTGCCAGTTTTGATATGTACAGTAATTACATGGAACGTGGAGAAGATTTTGTACAAGCAGTGAAACAGGGGGTGGCACATGGCTAGTTCAGCAACACAAGCTGTGCCACGTTCTTCGCAAAAACCAGTGCGGCGTGTTGATACGACAACGGCACAGTTTGATCTGCCATTAGTGTTGGCTGTATTTGCTTTGCTTGCTTTTGGTTTGATAATGGTCGGTTCTGCATCCATTGCTATTGCAGATAGAGAATTGAGTCAGCCATTTTATTATTTAATTCGTCAGGCTATTTATGTTTGCCTTGGTGTTGGTATTGCCGCAGCGATTGTCTTTATTCCACTGTATATGTGGGAGAGATTTAGCGCGTTATTACTGATATCAGGAATATTATTATTAGTTGTTGTGTTGGTGCCTGGCATTAGTCAAAGTATTAATGGTAGTACACGCTGGTTGTCACTGGGAGTGATTAATCTACAACCTTCAGAATTTATGAAGTTGTTTGTTGTGATTTATTTAGCAGGCTATTTAGTTCGTCGTGGCGATGAAGTGCGTACGCGTGTTTGGGGTTTTCTTAAGCCCATGTTGATCTTGATGCTGATTGCTACCTTGTTACTGATGGAACCTGACTTGGGGGCAGCAGCCGTCATTTTTGCAACAGCACTTGGCATGATGTTCTTAGGTGGTGTGCGCTTATGGCAATTTGCGGTGTTGTTGATGTTAGTGTTGTCTGCCATCGCAGTTTTAACAATTACATCACCTTATCGTTTAGAACGTGTGACCGCTTTTCTTAATCCATGGGCTGACCCGTTTAATAGTGGTTTCCAACTAACTCAATCGTTGATTGCCTTTGGACGAGGCGAGTGGTTTGGCCTTGGTTTGGGTAGCAGTATTCAGAAATTATTTTACTTACCAGAAGCGCATACTGATTTTGTTTTTGCAGTACTAGCAGAAGAAACCGGTTTGCTCGGTAGCATCGCGGTTGTTGCGTTGTTTGCTTTTATTGCATGGCGTGCATTCAAAATTGCCAATAAGGCACAGCAGCTTGGTTTGCACTTTGCAGCTTACACGGCTTTTGGTATCACCTTGTGGTTATGCATGCAGGCATTTATCAATATCGGCGTCAATATGGGAGTGTTACCTACTAAAGGTTTGACACTGCCATTAATGAGTTATGGCGGCAGTAGCATGTTGGCATCGTGCATGGCGATTGCGGTATTACTACGAGTTGATATTGAAACACGACTTGCTTGGTTGAGTTTTGCCGGCATTAAGCGTGGAGGTAAGAAATGATTACCGGCCAACAACGTATCATGATTATGGCTGGTGGCACAGGTGGTCATGTGTTTCCCGCATTAGCTGTTGCAGAAAAATTGCAAAGCGAAGGTGTCGATGTGATTTGGTTAGGGACACAACGCGGCATTGAGTCACGTGTGGTGCCTGATGCGGGCATTAAGCTGGCGACGATTCCTATTTCTGGTTTACGCGGTAAGGGTGTGCTTGGCTGGGTACTAGCACCGTTAAGAATTTCTTACGCGATTATTATGGCAATTCGGTTAGTCATTAAATGGCGACCACAGGCATTGCTTGGTATGGGCGGTTTTGTGACAGGGCCTGGTGGTATTGCTGGTTGGTTATTACGTAAACCTGTATTGATACATGAACAAAATGCAATTGCTGGAATGACGAATCGTATTTTGGCCCGTTTTGCACGAGTCGTCATGGAAGCATTTTCTGGTGCTTTTGCTGCACATTATTGTGCGCGCCAAACGGGTAACCCTGTACGAGCTGACATCATGACAATTGCTGAACCAGATATACGTCTTGTTGAGCGTCAAGGTGCATTGCGTGTCCTGATTATTGGCGGCAGTTTAGGTGCATCTGTATTAAATAAAACAGTACCTGAATCACTAAAAGGATTTTCTGAAAAAGATATTGAGGTTTGGCATCAAACGGGACGCCATGAGCTAGAGATAACTCAACAAAATTACGCATCAACAAAGATAAATGCGAAAGTAACAGCTTTTATTACAGATATGTCAGAAGCGTATCAGTGGGCAGATCTTGTTATTTGCCGTGCAGGAGCATTAACCGTTACTGAATTAGCGAGTGTCGGTGTCGCATCGATTTTAATTCCTTTCCCATATGCAGTTGACGATCATCAAACCGCCAATGCGCGTTTCCTTGAGCAAGCAGGGGCAGCAATACTGATACAACAAGATTGTTTTAATGCACCGTGGTTAGCTGATCGTTTAAAAGAATTTATTGTTCGCCGCGAACGACTATTGGCAATGGCTCAGGCAGCACGTTCGCAAGCACGTAATGATGCAACAAATGATGTATCACAATTATGCATGCAGGCAATAAGGGGGACGCTATGACACAAGATGTCTCGATGCAAACTGATTTGCCTCATGTGCATAGTCGGATGCAACACATGCGGAATATTCATTTTGTGGGTATTGGTGGTGCCGGTATGGGCGGCATTGCAGAAGTGATGTTAAACCTTGGTTTTGAGGTGTCAGGATCGGACATACAAATGAATCCGATGGCAACGCGTCTTAAAGAGTTAGGCGCAACTATTCATATTGGACATCAACAAGAGAATATCGCAGCGGCACATGTCGTTGTTGTATCAACGGCGATTGATCAAAACAATCCGGAAATTGTTGCTGCGCAAGAGAAACGTATTCCGGTTGTACCTCGTGCTGAAATGCTCGCGGAATTAATGCGTTTTAGATATGGAATTGCGGTTGCTGGTACGCACGGCAAAACCACGACAACAAGTCTTGTTGCTAGCATTATGGGTGAAGCAGGGCTTGATCCAACCTTTGTTATCGGTGGCCGATTAAATAGTGCTGGTGTACATGCACGTCTAGGTGAAAGTGAATACTTGGTAGCAGAAGCAGATGAGAGTGATGCGTCATTCTTATATCTACAACCAGTAATTGCGATTGTGACGAATATAGATGCAGATCACATGCAAACCTATGGCGGTGATTTTCAACAATTACGACAGGCATTTATCGATTTCTTACATCACCTACCATTTTATGGTTTAGCCGTACTTTGTATTGATGATGAGGCAGTTCGGGACATACTTCCAGAACTGAGTCGTCCTGTAATGACGTACGGTCTTCACCCAGATGCTGATCTACGTTGTGAAAATTTAGTACAAGATGTTGCTGCAACACATTTCGATTTGGTGAGAAAAGACAAACCCGCATTGAAAGTAACGCTTAATCTGCCAGGGCAACACAATGTGCTTAATGCAGTAGCGGCAATTGCTATTGGCCTAGAGTTAGGCGCAAGTGATGAAGATGTTTGTAATGCACTATCTCGTTTTGAAGGAATTGGTCGTCGTTTTCAAATCAATGGCGATATTGTAACAAGCGCTGGCACGGTATTGCATGTGGATGACTATGGACATCATCCGCGTGAATTGGAAGTAACGATTGAGGCAGCGAAAGCAGCATGGCCCGATCGTCGTCTTGTCGTCGTTTTCCAACCACATCGCTATACACGTACAAGAGATTTATTTGAAGACTTTACGCGAGTGTTATCAAAGGTAGATGTGTTATTGATGTTGGATGTGTATGCAGCTAGTGAAACACCGATTGCAGGTGCAGATTCGCGTAGTTTGTGTCGTGCTATTCGCACGCGTGGTTCGGTTGACCCAGTACATGTTGAAAATACCGATGAGTTACATAGCGCATTAGATGCTGTGCTTAAACAAGATGATGTTCTCTTGACCTTAGGTGCTGGGAATATCGGTGCGATTGCATCACAACTTGAAGAACAATTAGCAATTGTGAACGGAGGAAATGGCGCATGACACATTACAAAATGAACAGTCTGCACCTTGGTTGTGGTGAATCATTATCGACTTTATATCGACGTAATGAAAAAGCAACATCACAGCGCCAGCATCGTGTAGAGAAAACGACAACAAGTAAAAAAGTTAAACAAACGAGGCAAGTACGGTAGTGATGATGACTGCACGACAAGAAACAGCTTGGCAAGGTGAACTTCGTCACAATGAACCGATGACGAAGCACACGAGCTGGCGTGTCGGCGGCACGGCTGATAATTATTATCGCCCTGTTGATCTTGATGACTTGTGCTTATTTCTTGCAGCGCTTCCTGATAATGAACCATTAACGTGGGTGGGACTTGGTAGTAACTTGTTGGTTCGTGATGGTGGTATTCGAGGTACCGTGATTAGCACTAGTGGGATGTTAAATAACATTTTCTTACAAAAAGAAAACACCTTGTATGTTGAGGCGGGTGTTAGTTGTGCCAAGGTGGCGCGTTTTGCGGCAAAACAAAATTTAACCGGCGTTGAATTTCTTGCAGGGATCCCCGGCACGATGGGTGGAGCCTTGGCAATGAATGCGGGTGCCTTTGGTGGTGAAACGTGGGATCACGTTGCACAAGTCACCACGATTTCGCATGCTGGTAACTGCACGTCACGTCAACCGGATGAATATCAAATTGCATACCGTAGTGTCGTAGGGCCAAAGAATGAATGGTTTGTCTCGGCGGCATTAAGTTTAGAACAAGGTGATGTGCAAGTCGGTCAGGCAAAGATCAAAAAATTATTATCGCAACGAGGCGCGACACAGCCTACCAGTAAACCAAGTTGTGGTTCGGTATTTCGTAACCCGCCAAATGATCACGCTGCACGTTTAATTGAGGTGTCAGGTTTAAAAGGAACCTGTATTGGTGGTGCTTGTGTTTCAGAAAAGCACGCTAACTTTATTATTAATACAGGGGATGCAACTGCAGCGGATATCGAGTCATTAATTAAAAAAGTAGCTGACACAGTTAAGCAGCAACATGGAATAGAGTTGTTGCGTGAAGCACATATTATTGGTGATGCGAAATGAGTGAAGTGATTAACAATTCATCGCATCAATTTGGCAAGGTTGCCGTGTTAATGGGCGGTCTGTCAGCAGAACGTGATATCTCGTTACTCACAGGACAAGCAGTGCTTCAAGGTTTACTTGATAAAGGTGTCGATGCACATGCGATTGATGTCGATGAGCATGTTATTGAGCAAATAATGAAAGGTCATTATGACCGTGTGTTTATCGCTTTACATGGTCGTGGTGGAGAGGATGGGCAGATTCAAGGTGTATTAGAAACACTAGGTTTGCCCTATACAGGTAGTAATGTCCTTGGTTCAGCATTATCGATGGATAAATTACGTTGCAAACAATTGTGGCAATCGCTGGGGTTACCAACACCGGCGTGGAAAGTATTAAATAGTCAGCAAGATCTAGATGAAGTTACTGAATTGAAATTACCTGTGATGATCAAGCCAGCACATGAAGGTTCAAGTATTGGTATGAGCAAAGTGGGGAGTGCAGATGTTCTTGAGAAAGCATGGCGTGATGCAAAGCAATATGACGATTCGGTTATTGCAGAAGAATTTATTGCCGGAGATGAGTACACGGTAACGATTCTTCTTGGTAAAGCATTACCTGTTATTAGATTAGAAACTGATAATGATTTTTATGATTTTGATGCGAAGTATCAATCAGAACAAACACGTTATCACTGTCCATGTGGTTTATCTGATGAGGATGAGCAACAACTTCAGTCGTTGGCACTTAAAGCATTCGCAGCTGCCGGAGCAAGTGGTTGGGGACGAGTTGATTTAATGCGTGATGCGCAAGGACAAGCATGGTTGATTGAAGTGAATACTGTGCCAGGCATGACAAGTCATAGCTTGGTACCAATGGCAGCCCGTGTAGCGGGAATTGATTTTGCAGATTTAACAGTCAATATCCTTGAAACCAGTCACAAAGCGGTGGCCGTATGATGGCGCGCAAAAAGATAAATAAATTGCATAGTGATCGACGTGCGGAGAACCGTGCAGTGATGCGGTTTTTGTTAAGAGGCGTTGCTGGCGTAGCGATGATTGCACTAGCTGTTTGGGGCGTTCTTGAAATTCAAAGTAATGAAACGTTACCTATACAAAATGTTGAAGTTAGAGGCGAATTTAGCAAGGTGACAGAACAGCAGATTCAAACTGTGGTGTCACAGAATAAATTGCATGGTTTTTTTAGTACCGACGTTGATGCGATAACAGACAGTATGCGAAAAATCCCATGGCTTGAAACGATTACGGTACGGAGAGTTTGGCCAGACACATTACAACTAACGGTAACAGAACGAAAAGCGATTGCTCGTTGGAATAGCTCGACGTTATTAGCAGTGAACGGTGCGTTGTTTAATCCGAAGGTAGAAAGTTATCCAGAAGGATTGCCAAAGTTGTTTGGTCCAAAAGGAACTGAACACAGCTTATTGCGAAATTACATAACCATGTCTGCGAATTTGAAGCGATTAGAACTACAGATTGAAGAATTGATAATGGATGAGCGCAGGGCATGGGCTGTGAAACTCACCGATGGTACAACTTTGAATTTAGGTCGTAAGCAAACAAATGAACGGTTGCAACGGTTTGTAGATATTTATAAGAACTTTACTGTGGCGAATAAAGAAAAGCCTGCAGTTATTGATCTTCGCTATACAAATGGTTTTGCGATTCGTTGGGAAAAATCATTAAAAGAAACAGCCATAAAGGCGCAGTTAGGATAAGTCATCATGTCCAGAAAAACTGAGAAAAATTTAATTGTAGGACTTGATATTGGCACATCAAAAATTGTGGCGATTGTTGGTGAAATCACTGATGAAAACACAATAGAGATTATCGGTATTGGTTCACATGTCTCACGCGGATTAAAGAAAGGCGTAGTAGTAAATATTGAATCAACAGTGCAATCGATTCAGCGCGCAGTTGAGGAAGCTGAGTTAATGGCGGGTTGTCAAATTAACTCGGTATACACCGGCATTGCTGGTAGTCATATTCGTAGTATGAACTCTCACGGTATCGTGGCGATTAAAGATAAAGAAGTGACGCCAAACGATGTTGATCGCGTGATTGATGCAGCACGCGCTGTTGCGATCCCCGCTGATCAGCGAGTGCTACATGTGCTGCCTCAGGAATTTATTATTGATAACCAAGAGGGCATTAAAGAGCCTGTTGGTATGTCAGGTGTTCGGCTAGAAGCAAAGGTTCACTTGATTAGTGGTGCAATGAGTGCAGCGCAAAATATTTTGAAATGTGTACGTCGTTGTGGCTTAGAAGTCGATGACATTATTCTTGAGCAATTAGCGTCAAGTCATTCAGTGCTTACTGAAGATGAAATGGAGCTTGGTGTTTGTTTAGTTGATATCGGTGGTGGCACAACAGATATAGCCGTGTTTACAGAAGGTGCGATACGCCATACCGCTGTTATTCCAATTGCAGGCGATCAGGTAACAAATGATATCGCTGTAGCACTTCGTACACCAACGCAATACGCCGAGGAAATAAAAATCAAATATGCCTGTGCATTAACACAGCTTGCTGGTGCAGAAGAAACAATCGAAGTACCAAGTGTCGGTGACCGTGCACCACGCCGTTTAACTCGGCAGACATTAGCGGAAGTGGTTGAGCCTCGTTATGAAGAGTTAATTACTTTAATACAGGCTGAGTTACGTCGTAGCGGTTTCGAGGACATTATTGCCGCGGGCATCGTGTTAACGGGTGGTACATCGAAGATGGAAGGTGTGGTTGAGCTGGCGGAAGAGATTTTTCATATGCCAGTGAGATTAGGAGTACCGCATAGCGTATCGGGATTAGTCGATGTGGTGCGTAATCCGATTCATGCCACTGGTGTTGGTTTGTTGTTATTTGGTCATGAGCAACGCAAGACAGGTAGTTTGGAAGCGTTGTCGTCAGGTGACGTGAATGCGATCTGGCAGCGAATGAAAAGTTGGTTTCAAGGAAATTTCTAAAATGATTTTTAAAAATATCATTGCAGAAGTTGTTGTTAATAAATGTAGTTTAATAAAGTAGTTCTTAACTGGAGGGGCGAATATGTTTGAATTAATGGATGCGTATAGTCAAAACGCAGTAATAAAAGTAATCGGTGTTGGTGGCGGTGGTGGTAATGCTGTCGAACACATGGTTTGTGCAGATATTGATGGCGTGGATTTTGTATGCGCCAATACAGATGCACAGGCGTTGAAGAATTCTTCAGCAAAAACCATGTTACAACTCGGTACAGCAATCACGAAAGGACTTGGCGCAGGCGCTAACCCTGATATTGGTCGTGATGCAGCACTAGAGGATCGTGAGCGTATTCGCGAAGTGATTGACGGTGCTGATATGCTATTTATCACAGCGGGTATGGGTGGAGGTACAGGTACGGGTGCTGCACCAGTGATCGCTGAAGTTGCGAAAGAAATGGGAATCTTAACGGTTGCCGTTATTACTCGACCATTTTCTTTTGAGGGCAACAAGCGTAGTAAAATTGCAGAAGATGGTATTAAAGAATTATCTGCCAATGTTGATTCGCTTATTACGATTCCGAATGAAAAATTATTATCGGAACTTGGAAAGAATGTCAGTTTGCTTGAAGCCTTTAAAGCAGCGAATAATGTTTTACTCGGTGCGGTACAAGGTATTGCCGAATTGATTACACGTCCAGGTCTTATCAACGTCGACTTCGCGGATGTTCGTACGGTGATGTCGGAAATGGGTATGGCTATGATGGGATCGGCAATCGCGCGTGGTGAAAATCGTGCCGTTGAAGCGGCAGAACAAGCGGTTGGTAGTCCATTACTTGAAGATATAAACCTTTCTGGTGCACGTGGCATCTTGGTTAATATTACTGCAGGCATGGATCTTACTATTGGTGAATTTGAAGAGGTGGGTCAAACCATAAAACAATTCTCTTCAGACAATGCGACCGTGGTTGTAGGAACGGTTATTGATCCTGAGTTAACGGATGAGTTACGTGTCACTGTGGTTGCGACAGGATTAGGTAAACAACAAAAAGCACAACTTCCTCGTGATGAGGCAACATTACGTGTTGTCGATACAGAGGAAGTGACTGCGCAGGTTGATGAGCCTGATTACCAGATGTTGTCACGACCAACAGTATTACGTCAGCAAGCAGCAGGTGATAACACCGCTGCAGCTGAAAGTGAGGATTTGGAATATTTGGATATTCCTGCTTTTTTGCGACGCCAAGCTGATTAGTCTCCGTTTTATTATGTAGTACAGCAGTACAAGGCCTATGTCACGATGGATTCGCCCCCAATCGTGGCGTAGTGCCTTTTTCCTTTATATCAGTGTGTTATATCCTTTTTGTGCGTCAGGTCACTATGCATCCGTTTCAGGCCTGTGCTACTATCTGTTTAATTAAACACCATTTTAGATTTTAAAGCCGCCAAGACGAAACTAAGTAATTGAAATATAAAAAAATGATAAGGCAGCGTACCCTTAAAAATGTTATCCGCGCTACTGGTGTGGGTTTGCACACAGGTGAAAAAATTTACCTGACATTGCGTCCTGCTGCCATTGATACAGGAATTGTTTTCCGTCGAGTCGATCTTGATACGCCGGTTGATATACCTGCACGCCCAGAATATGTGGGTGATACAAAGCTTTGTACCACGGTTTGTCGTGATGGGACGCGTATTTCGACTGTCGAACACCTTTTATCGGCATTAGCGGGTTTAGGTATTGATAATGCCTATATTGACCTGAGTGCAGCTGAAGTTCCAATTATGGACGGCAGTGCTGGTCCTTTCGTTTTTCTTATCCAATCAGCTGGCATTGAAGAGCAAAATGCACCGAAAAAATTCGTTCGCATTAAGCGCCCAGTTATTG
>Ga0316207_10002477_pt1 | contig 18853 bp, 15 predicted proteins | sample 6weekpyrite_MG_FD_204943 | JGI IMG/M metagenome (GOLD analysis project Ga0316207, IMG submission 204943) | Microbial mat bacterial communities from mineral coupon in-situ incubated in ocean water Damariscotta River, Maine, United States -... | ecosystem: Environmental > Aquatic > Marine >...
GGCCAGCACATGCCGGGCCGGGCTCGGACCTCGCCCAATTGGCCGAAAGCATACGCTTGCAAGCCGATGAGCGGGCCAGCACAGCTGCATCCCACCCTGCTGCCCCCGCAGACCCTCTGGATATGGACGATGCTTTCCTGACCCAGCTGGAGCAGTTTTCCCTTCAGGCCATCCAATTGAGCCGCCACTTACAAACCCATGACGGCGCAATGGATTTGCAATGCATTTTCCGCGGCATGTCGGAAGATTCAGCCCTGAGCCTGGAAAGGCTGGACCAGGCCAGCACAAGCGGCGAACAGGCCCGCATCTACCGTTCGATTGCTGATCTCATGCGTGATGCCACAGAAATCGGCCCGGACGCCGACGCGGCCGAATAATCAGCGCGACGCCTCAGCAAGCGACTGGATCAACCCATCCTTGGTCAACATGCTCGGCAAGACCTGCGCATCCCCCCCATTGGCTGGAAACAGCAAATAGAGCGGAACGCCCGCTGCATCATGCCGGGAGATCAGCTCGGCAATTTCATCATTGCGATTGGTCCAGTCCGCTTTCAAACGCGCCACACCATATGTTTCAAAAGCGGTCATGACATTTGGATCATCCAGAACCGTCAATTTGTTGATCTGACACGTCACACACCAGGCCGCTGTCACATCAATAAATACAGGCTGTCCACTCGCTCGAAGCGCGGCCACCCGCTCTTCTGACCAGGCTTCCTCTCCCTGAGACAGGGTTTGCGTGCTCGCGGCCGCCGGCAAGCGGGCGATCAGCACCAGTGAGAAGGCTGAAATGGCGAACGCCAGAATGGCGATTAATAACCAGGCCACAGATTTCAGGCGCAAGGCCCAGATAGCCAGACTGAAGGCCAGTATCGAAATACCAATATACAACATGCCTTGCGAGCCTGATTGAACGGTCAGTACCCAGATCATCCACACAGCGGAGGCAAACATCGGAAAGGCCAGAGCCTGTTTGAACGTCTCCATCCAGGCTCCCGGCTTGGGCACAAACTGCAACAGGGCAGGAAACAGACTCAACACCAAAAATGGTATGGCTAAACCAAGACCCATAAAGGCTGAGACCAGTAACACCACTTCAGCAGGCTGCGTCAGTGCGACTCCAAGCGCGCCTGCCGCCAAGGGCCCGACACACGGCGCGGCAACAACAACCGCCAAAATTCCGGTGAAGAAAGCCCCTCGCCCGCCTTTTTGCGCGGCCAGTGATCCCCCCACGCCCTGTATTGATGTTCCGATCTCGAACATGCCCAGCAAGTTCAGACCAATGGCAAATAACAACAAAGCCAAAGCAGCGACCACAATCGGCACCTGCAATTGGAAACCCCAGCCCAAGGGCAGGCCAAATTCACGCAATAACACGAGCAAACCGGCCAAAAAGACGAAACTTAAAACCACGCCTATCAGGAAATACAAACCATGTCTGCGAACCCGGTTGGGGTGTTCGTGCGCGACCTCAACCACTTTCAAAATTTTGATCGACAGAACCGGGAAGACGCATGGCATCAAATTCAGGATCAAGCCGCCACCCAAAGCCAAGGCCAGAAGAACCAGCAAGCCCTGACCACCGACTTGCGCTTCCCCGGCAAAATCCGAGATGGATGGAATTTCTATGGTTCCGTCACCCGGCATTGCATCGATGGCAATAGTGGATGGAACCCAATCTCCAGCCGTTTCAAGATCGAAACTCAAAACACCACCATAATTTCGGGCCACGCCCTGATTGAGCAAATATCCCGGCGTCAAAACCAACAAGACATCAGCCATATCACCGCTCAAAACCGTCTGCGGAGCGGCATGCTCAATCAGGCCCTGATCATACGGAAAAAATGCCAGATTGCGCCATTCCATATCCTCGGCGAGCAATGTGCCACCGGATATGGTCAAAACCAGATCATCCCCCGACAAATCCAATGTCGCCTGGGCGTCTTCATCCAGCTTGGGCTCTGAGATCAGAGCGGAACGGATTTGCCAGACATCATCTGAATGCTCCTGGCTATCAGGACCCACGCCCAGAACAAGCTCGAAAGAGCCTTCCTCAGGAATACAAATCTCTTCACAGACCAGCCAGCTTATATCGGCACTTATGCTCAGCTCAGAACCGGAATAATCAGGCGATATATGAAACGGAACCGGCAAGACAAGTTCACCGTCATAGCCATAATCCATGATCGGCCCGAGTGGCAGGGCATGCGGCGCAGGCCAGATGATCTCCCCTGCCGTAACGCCTTCAGGCAAATGCCAGTCTATCTGGGCAGGAAGCCCTGCATCACCGGGATTGCGCCAATAGGTGTGCCAGCCCTCGGGCATGATCTGATGCATACCGACATGAAAATCCTGCCCCGGCGTCACGACCCGCATGTCAGAAATCAGCTTTGTTTCCGAAATCGTTTCGCCTGCAGCCCAATTCGGCTGGGCCTGAGAAGGAAGAGCTGCCAATACCGACAAAACAAATGCAGCAAACATCATTGTAACAGAACGCATGGAAAATCCTCTGAGTATTCAGTCCGGCAATCACATCAAGACATGCCTATAATGCGAAATGGTTGATGCGCTAACCGTCCTCGCGCACTCGTGATCTCAAATCATAAAAAAACGGCCGCACTTTTCAGTGCGACCGTTCATTTTACGCTTGTTTAGAGCGATTATTGAGTTGTTGCCGCCTCAGGCTGGCCCTCTGCACCTTGAGCAGATGCCCGGCGCAAAATGCGTTCCCAGCGCTGCAGGGAAATCAGGTGAGCCACAACGGCGAACAAATCGCCATTTTCGCGCATTTCAGCGAGCTTGTCGGCGGGCAATTTTGAAAATTTCTCTTCGGAAACACCAAAATACTCAGCCACTTTGACAGGATTTTCCGGATCTTGCGGATTAGCCAGCTTCACATCTTTTTTGTCGAAAAGGTCAAGCGCCTTGAGGCGTTCAACGAATGCCTCTGTCGCCTTTGCATCCGCTTCAAAAGCAGAGACAAAATCAACCGCCTGCTTGGTGTAATCAGAAGGCTCACCGTCTTCATTGAAGAAAGGACGCTCAGGATTTTCCGTCACAACAAAATCTGCATCAATATCAATGCAAACCGTAGAAGGATTATCATCCGGGTTTGACGCGCTCACAAATGGATAACGGCGGACATAAGCCGGAACATAATGATCTTGGTCAAACTGGCCGTCTTCACCAACAAACAAGTTCGTTCCCTGACGAAGGCCCATAACCACGACAGGCATCTTGTTATCGCCCAAGAAAATTACCGGATAGCTGCCGCTGGCCAATGTAAACTCACCCATGATGGCAGGAACAAAATGCCAATCCTTGAGAAAGTTGAACGGCGTCGAACTGGTCGACACGCCATAATCTTTATGCTTCTGCCGGTTCAGTGGCTCCACATTCTTGTAAAGTGGAACACTGCCTGTAAGGCGCGCTTCAGTACCTGTCGCGTCAGCCATGATTTAAAACCCCTTATCTCTGTTACGGCGCTAAATAACGGAAATGTCTACACGCGGCAACGCGCCGGTGCAGACATTAACTGCCCTTCACAAAGCAAAAAGAATGCCGGGAACAAAACCTGTGCCCGGCAAAAGTCAGATCAAGATTGATTCTGGTTGGTTACATCAAAAACTTCGACCAAAACCAATACCAAAGAGAACGGGATCAATTTCCACTTCCGCGGCAATGGCTCCATCAATCAGAACGTCTGTGTCTATATCCACATATTTGACATCCGCATTGAAAAACCAAGTGTCATTTATGGGTATGTCCACACCGGCCTGAAGCGCATACCCAAAACTTTGATCATACTCGATCGTGCTTAGCGCTGAACCTCCGGGCAAATCCTCATTGAAAAAGTGTGTGAAATTCACACCCGCGCCAATATAGGGTCTAAAATCACCGTCCGGGTTGAAATGATATTGCAGCGTCAATGTGGGAGGCAGCAAGGTGACATCACCCAAATCGATATCACCTGCAATCGTATCGATCGCTGAAACATCATGCGGCGTAACACCCAATATCAATTCCACAGCCCACTGGTCCTGCAGGAAATAAGTGATATCCAACTCAGGAACCACACTGGATGAGATATCAACACTCCCGCCAATCGGATCAATAACAGCACTTTCGTTAGGGCTGACACTGACAGCACGCATTCTGACAAGCCAATCCCCGCTCTCTGCCAATACTGGCGTTGATAACGATGTGGCCATAGCCAAAGCGGACGCAAACAAGACAAGGGTTTTCATAAACCGAATTCCTTTCATACATAAAAACTTTATGGCTATATGTAAGGAATTTCAGAGAAGAAAAATGGTGCGTTTTGTCGCGCGACAGCCTGTCGCGCGACGTCCGACCGCAGTCAGCTCATCAGAAGTTCAAAACCAAGGCCGCCCGCAAATTCCGGCCTGGCAATGGCACTGTTTCCTTCAACACCGATGTATGATGTCTGGCATCATTATCGAGAAGGTTTCGCGCCTGCAAAATGAGTCTGATATCGCGTGTCTCAAAGGGTTCCATTGTCCAACCGGCCCCGAGTAAAACATAGCCTTGTGTTTTCAGCTCAAGATCCGCTGTCTCGTTTTGAACATCCGCCCACTCGATTTGCGTGTATAGCGTGTGCCGGTCTGAAACCATTTCGACCCGCCCACTCAAACTCAGGGGCGGCATGCGCGGTAAATTTCCTCCGCCATCCAGTTCACTGCTGACATATTCAGCGGTCAGTTCACCCTCAATATCCCAGCGACCAATTTGACTTAGCGGACCGCTGGCCCGGCCTTCAATGCCGGACAGAACCACATCAGCCTGCCGGTATTGGAACAAGGGCAGCCCATCCATGGTCAACCCGGTGGGAAAGGAACCAATAAAGCCTTCATAATCCGCCCGGAAAGCAGCGGCCTCGACGCCCCAATCACCTATTTGGGTTCGCGCCGTCAATTCTATCGACAAGGCTTTTTCGACATCAATGGAGGCATCTCCTCGCTCATAACTACTGGTGGCGACATGGGGACCATCAGCAAACAGCTCGACATCCGTAGGCGCTCGCTCACTCGATGACAGGGTCAAAGCCAGAAAACTGTCAGTTTCTGGCCGGAAAAACACGGAGCCGGAAAGAGCGGTTGTATCAAAACTTCGCGACGCACTTGCCGTCCTCAGATCACGACTTTCCAATCGCAATCCGCCCTCAAGGCCCCACTGTCCGCGATCCCAGCGCTCAACAAAGAAAACACCCCAATCCTCAGTCAACGAAGGTGGTACAAAGGCCTCTTCACCACTGGCGACAAAATCACGTTCAAAGGCCTGGATACCCGCAGCGCTTTCCCAATCTCCGCCCCACACGGTCAGAGGTTTGAAACGCGCTTCAAAACGGCCTTCCCAGCCGGAATTGTCAAACTCGGTGCCGATTTCAGAGCCTTCCAATTCCCGGTGCTGATACTCACCCGTACCAACAGAAAGTTTGATCCGCTCAATAAAACCATCAGACAAATTCCATTCACCGCGCAAATCATAGCGCGTCTGCTCCATGGCAATGCGGACCGAGGCCTCTTCTTCCTCAGCCTCGCCCTCATGGAACTCGTCTTCCCCGTGGGGATGATGGCCGGGCACGCCGTACAAAGCCTCTGTTTGCTTGACCCCTATACCGACATAACCCCAGTCTCCCACATAGGAGATGCCGCCTGAAGCCGTATCAAACTGAAGCCCACTATTGGCGATGTGGCCTGTGTTTTCTTCCTCATCCTCATGATCTTCATCTTCTGCCGCTTCAAGCAGGTGAAATGCCTCAGATTCAGCCATGCCGGGTATTGAATAATCACCGGCATTACGGGTCAGGCCCTCCAGATGGACCACAAACTCTCCCAGATCAAAGCGCACGCGTGCCGCCGCCGTCTCACCCTCATCAACCGAGGTTAAACCGCCATAAAACCGGCCCTCAAACCCGTCATTTGCACGATCTTCCGGGATACGCCCGTCAATCACATTGACCACGCCGCCAATCGCGCCACCGCCATAGGCAATGGCCGCCGGACCGCGTAGAATCTCGACGCGTTGGGCTTCCAGCGCCTCTGAGGCCACGGCATGATCCGGGCTGGCAGTCGAGGCATCAATCAAGCCGACACCATTGACCAAGACCCGTACCCGGTCAGAGCCCAGACCCCGGATCACCGGGCGGCTGGCAGCCGGGCCAAAATAGGTCGTCGACACGCCCGGCTCATGCGCAATGGTATCGGCCAGGGAGCCGGCCAAATTTTCTTCAAGATGTTCCTGGGAGACCACATCATTGGAGCCGACCAGTTCATCAACGCGCAAACCAAGCGGACCCGACGTCACCACAATGACATCATCTGAGGCGGTATCCTGAGCCCGGGCCTCCCCAACAATCAGGGCCGACAAGGCAAAAACACTCATCAGGGCTGATGACGATGACAAAAACACGCTCATACGGGCAGGCTCCATCCAAATTCAGATAGTGTAATATTATAACAATGTCACACCAACAAGTGAGTAAAATGTAATATTATAACACGATTAATTCCGCGCACAGTGAGAGCTGGATACACAGCCGAACTACGCCTATATCTGTATGCGATGACAGACGATTCTCAGATTCGGGCCCTTCAGGCCGCAGAAAGCCTGTGCGCAGAGCGGGGCGAGCGCCTCACACCTGTGCGTCACCGCGTATTGGAGTTGCTTCTTCAGGCCGATACACCGGTAAAAGCCTATGATTTGCTGGAACTGCTCAAGCCCGGCCCGGGCGCAGCCAAACCGCCAACCGTCTACCGTGCCCTGGATTTCCTGATGGGTTTGGGCCTGGCCCACAAGATCGAAGCGCTGAACGCCTTCGTCAGTTGTGGCCATTGCCATGATGGCGGTGGAGCCGAGTTCTTCATCTGCACCAATTGCGATGCCGTCGAAGAGCGTCATGGCGTTTCATCCAGCCAACACACACCCGATGGCTTTGCCATCCATCGCTCCGTCGTTGAACATTTTGGCCTGTGCAGCCAGTGCGCAGCCTGATCAGGAACCCCCGATGATTGATTTATGGCGCGGCAATGCCAATGCCTGGGAATGCGATGAACTCGGGCATATGAATGTCAAATTCTATCTCGCCAAAGCCATGCAGGGCGTGGCCAATCTGGCGGAACAAGCCGGTCTGGGCTCCATCTACCGCAAAGACGCTGCCGCGACCCTGATCCCGCAAGCCCTGCACATCAAATTTCTCGCTGAATCAAGACCGGGAGCCCCATTGTTTATCGAAGGCGGCATTTCGGACATCAAGGACACATCGGCAGATTTCACCCTGATCATGAAGCATGCAGGCAACGACAAAATCGCCGCCAGCTTTCGTCTCAGCCTCATCCATTCAGCGCCCAACGGGGTCAGCTCTCATCCCTGGCCTCAGCGGTTTTTGGATATGGCCGACAAATATCGCATCCAGACACCTGAAGCCGCCCGGCCTCGCGGATTGAGTGAAGACACCCCCAACAATGATGTGTCTCTGGATCAGGCGGATGCACTGGAATTGGAAACCATTGGCATGGGCCGCTTTGTGTCCAGTGATATGGATGTCTTTGGCCGTCTCAGCCCTGAAACCCTGCTGGGCCGCGTGTCCGATTCTGTGGTCAATTTCATCGGAGCCTTCCCCGAAGAATGGGCCTTTCACAAGGGTGATACATCCGCCGGAAATATTGGCTCGGCCCTGCTGGAAACCCGCATTCTGCCGCGCCTTTGGCCCCAAGCCGGTGATGGCTATGTGATCCGCTCAGGGGTAAAGTCCTTCGGTCCGAAAATCCGCAATATCGTCCACTGGGTCCTTGATCCGGCTACCGGCAAACCCTGGTGGACCATGGAAGGTGTGGCAGCACCCATGGATCTCGATGCCCGCAAGCTTGTTGAACCCTCAGACGAACTCCGGGCCAAACTGGCAAAGGCTGTGAAACAAGGCATTGAGGCCTGACACACCCCACACCGTGCTCTAATCGCAACACACACCATCAATCTGCGATATTATCGACTCACCCCCTTGAGGTTGTGAGCCAAGCCAGTGTAACACGCCGCCTTGGATCAATCGGCACAAATGAGAGCAGACCCATGAAATCAACCCTCAAATAGGCGAAGGTGGTCGGACGACCCGCTTTCCCGTGTGATGACAAAGCCTGCATCCAGGCCCCACGCACACGACTCGTATCGTTCCGCAATCCCGTTTATTTGATGGCTAACTCATGAGGACGGACCGTTCGGTCCGATACTGCCATGTCCGACTTTGACGATGAAACACCCCGCATTCACACATTGAGCAATCTGCAAGTCCTGGCCTTTTTGCGAAAACAATGGTTACGCCGCCCTGTTTTGCTGGCCGGCATGGTCAGCTTCACTATTTTGGCCACGCTGGTCGATTTGATGATCCCCCTGGCAGCCGGTCGCCTGATCGATGCACTCGCCCTGGGACCGGATGCCGGAACACCCTGGCTGGCCTATTCGCTCTATCTCGGCGTGGTGCTTGTTTTCTATACCTTCCGCCAGATAGCATCCCGGTTTGAAGTGCCTTTCTCGTCCGCCAATATGGCCGATATGACAACGGATTCCTTTGCCAAAGTGCAACGGTTTTCGCTCGACTGGCACGCCAATACCTTTGCCGGTTCTGTCGTTCGCAAGATCACGCGCGGCATGTGGGCCTATGACAATATTACCGTGAATCTGTTTCTCGGGATCGCGCCGTCGATCGGTGTGATGTTTGGCATATCCCTGATCATGGCCTTGCGCTGGCCCCTGGTTGGTACAGTCGTCTTTTTGGTCGTCCTGGCCTTTATCACCTCAAGCATTGTGTTGAGCAGGTTTTATATCCGTCCTCAAAACATTCGCTCCAATGCCCTGGATTCAAAGATCGGCGGCGCTTTGTCGGACGCGATCGGCGGCATCGCCACGGTGAAAAGCTTTGGCTCTGAAAACCGGGAAGATGACCGCTTTCACGATCTGACCTGGCGCTGGCGTGAAGCGACGAAAAAGACCTGGCTGCGCTATGTAAATTCATGGCTGGTCAATATGATCACCGATCTGGCCATGCAGGCTGGCCTCGTGGGCCTGCTTGTCTGGCAATGGTCAAAGGGGGCGGCCAGTGCCGGTGATGTCGTTGCGGCAATCACCGCCTATATGCTGGTGTCTGGCTATATGCGGCGCTTTGGTGAGCAAATTCAGCAAATCCAGCGCGGAATGGATGAAATTCAGGATCTGGCGATTTTCGATCTGCACGAAAGTCAGGTTCTCGACAGTAAGTCCGCGCCTGACTTTCACCCCGGAGCCGGTGACATCCGCTTTGAGAACGTCAATTTCACCTATGACGGTCAGGAGCGGCGTTTATATGAAGACTTCTCACTTCATATTGCGCCCGGTGAGAAAGTCGCACTGGTCGGCCCGACCGGGTCTGGCAAATCGACCTTCGTCAAACTGGTTCAGCGCCTCTATGACATTGAGGACGGATCGGTAAAAATCGACGGGCAGGATGTGCGTGAGGTCAGACAAACCAGCCTGCGCCAATCCATCGCGCTGGTGCCGCAAGACCCGGCCCTGTTTCACCGCACCATTGCGGAAAACATCGCCTATGGTCGACCCGGTGCCACGGATGAAGAGATCATCGCGGCCACCAAAGCCGCCAATGCGGATGCCTTTATCGGGCGCCTGCCCCTGGGCTATGACACTTTGGTGGGTGAACGCGGGGTCAAACTATCCGGCGGCGAGCGTCAACGTGTGGCCATAGCCCGGGCGATCCTCGCCGATGCGCCCATCCTGATCTTTGACGAGGCCACATCCAGCCTCGACAATGAGACCGAGCGGGACGTTCAACAGGCCATGGATACAGTGATGAAGGGACGAACCACCATCATCATCGCCCACCGCCTGTCGACCATCCGCGATGCGGATCGCATCCTGGTGTTTGATCAAGGCCGGATCGTTGAACAGGGCACACATGCCGTTTTGTCTGCCCAGCCAGACGGCACCTATGCCCGATTGGCCGCTTTGGCTGGGTAATCTTTTCTCCCTCCCTCCCCTTGATTGGGGCCTGAGCAAGGAAGGTGGATCGCCGCAGAGCGGCGAGACGGAAGGGGTGACGAGAAAACAGAGTTTTTGCTTTGTCACCCCACCCCCGACTTCGCCGGACCCTCCCCATCTAGGGGAGGGAGGTTTTAGGTGTATTTTCGTCTTCCCCTGCTTGCGGGGGAGGACATAACTTTAAAAGCTGATATGAATTATTGAGTTAGGAAGATGTCCTCGACTAGGCACTCTGAGGGGTCGACACTTACTGTCGCTCCACCACCAAACGTACCATCTGGTTGAGAGAACTCTACCAATACGATGGAACCATCCTCTGATATTGTGTGATCAAGTTCCAAAAGGAAAGTAAGTTCGGGGCGGTTATCATGGATATAGCTTTCAACGCAGGTCATAGCGTCAATAGAATTTGAGGATGTTTCGGATGTCTTCGAGCACGCTGCCACAATTGCGGCGCATAACACCCCCAATAATCGTTTCTTCATTTCAATGTAACTCCAAATATGACCTGTGTTTTTGGGAATTTGAAAACCCAAAAATTGATGGAAAGAAGGGGTTTCACCAATCGAACCCGCAGGGTTCGCAAGCGCGACCGCGCGCCGGGCGAATGCCCGCCCCATCGGAGGCGTGAGCGTAGCGAACTGCCGCGAGATAAAAGAACCCCCTACGCCACTTCGAGATCGAAATTGCGCTGCCAGACCTTGCGGACTATGGGATTGGCCTCTGTCGCCCGCATGGCCCCTGAAAGACGGGGACAATGCTCGAAAAACCAGTCCCGCCGCGGAGACCAATGGCTCATCATGCTGACATAAACATCCAGCAAGCTCATTTGCTTTCCCAGCACAAACGGTCCGGGAAACACGCCCTCTTCCATAATCGCCCAGAGTTGTTTGCGCCGCTCATTGGATTGTTCAAGCAAGACAGCATGGGTGTCCGGGTCAGGATGATAACGCTCCGGCCCGTCCGTGATTGTGAAAGTCGGATAGAGATTGGAGGCCAGAAACAAAATCCAGCGCAGATAATCTGCCCGCTCGGGTGCATCAAAGGCCGGTGCCAGCCCCGCATCGGGATTTAAATCCCCGATCAGGATCAACATCGCCGCGCTTTCCGTCATCAGATCATCATTGGGCAATAACAAGGCCGGAATCTGCCCCGCCGGATTGATTGATTTCAGCTTCGCCCGCTCTTCCGGTGAGCCCAAGGCTTCAACATCAACCCGGTCATAGCTTTGCCCAACCAGTTCAAGAGCCGCCTCGATACAAGCCGAGCCATACCCATTGGCCCCGAATAATGTGTATGTCATGCCTTGCCCCCCCGGATCGCGGCCTGAACTTTCAACGCTTGAACGGTAACGCGCACATCATGGACACGCACCATGGACGCACCGTCCTGCGCGGCCCTTAAAGCCGCAGCCAAAGAGCCCCCCAAGCGTTCGGTTTCTTCAACCCCGTCATCAATAGCGGCAATAAAGCGTTTGCGCGAGGCCCCAAACAACACCGGATAGCCAAGCCCGATGACCTGATCAATATCCCGCATCAAAGCCAGATTGTGATCCAGTGTCTTGCCAAACCCGATCCCCGGATCGAGCCAGATACTGTCAGCCGTGACACCACCCGCCATGGCAATATCAGCGCGCTCGGTCAAAAACTCGCACACCTCATCAACTACATTGTCGTATTCCGGCGCGGCTTGCATCGTCGCGGGTGTACCCTGCATATGCATCAATATCACTGGCACGCCCAGCTCAGCCGCGGTCTCTACCGCCCCTTCAGCTCGCAAGGCCTGCACATCATTCCAGATATCCGCCCCGGCCTCGACCGCCTTGCGGGCAACATTGGGCTTGAAGGTATCGACCGAAATCCGGGCCGCGGTTTCTTCCCGCAGGGTTTTGATCAGCGGAATGATCCGCGCCAGCTCGTCCTCTTCGGTCACAGGCACGGCACCGGGACGTGTCGATTCACCGCCAATATCAATAATATCGGCCCCGTTGGCGAGCATTTCATGGCCCCGCGCAACGGCTGCAGCAAAATCAAAATGATCACCGCCATCGGAAAAACTGTCCGGCGTGGCATTGAGCACACCCATGACAAAGGGCCGCCCGCTCCTGCGGACGGCCCCAATGCCTTTGAACACAGTCGGCTTCACAGCGTCTCTTCCCTATGCGCCCTGAGGCTCAGGATCCGTTGATCCATCATCTTTTTTGACGGGCTCATCTTCGGTAGTTGGAACACCGCCCGTTGGGGCATCATCGGGAGAGGATGTGTCATCATCCGGACGGCTTGGCGGCTTGCCATTGAGCAAATCCTTGATCTCGTCACCGGACAGCGTTTCGTATTCGATCAAGCCCTGAGCCAGAGTTTCCAGCTCTTTATTGTGCTTTTTCAGAATTTTATGGGCCTGTTGATGGCCCTCATCAACCAATCGCTTGATCTCGGCATCAATTTGTCTGGCTGTTTCTTCCGAAACACTTTGCTGGCTGGCAAAAGGATTACCCATATATTGCCCTTCATCACTGGCATATTGGACATTGCCCAGCTTATCCGACATACCCCATTGGGTCACCATGGCGCGGGCCAATTTGGTCGCCATCTGGATGTCACCTGAAGCGCCAGACGTAACCTTGTCATGCCCAAGGATCATCTCTTCAGCGACGCGACCACCCATGGCAACAGCCAAATTCGCATACATTTTATCACGCGCATACGAATAGCTGTCTTCTTCTGGTAAGCGCATCACCATACCCAAAGCCCGTCCCCGTGGGATGATGGTTGCCTTGTGGATGGGATCAGATGCTTCACAGTGAAGACCGACAATTGCATGCCCGGCTTCATGATAAGCTGTCTTCCTTTTTTCTTCGTCATTGATGACCATGGAGCGCCGCTCCGGCCCCATCATCACCTTGTCCTTGGCTTCTTCAAACTCCGACATGGAGACAATGCGCTTATTGCGACGCGCGGCCAGAAGCGCAGCCTCATTGACCAGATTGGCCAGATCAGCCCCGGAAAATCCGGGCGTACCGCGTGCGATCACCTTGGAGTTCACATCAGAGGCCAAAGGCACATCACGCATATGGACTTTGAGGATTTTTTCCCGACCCATGATATCGGGATTGGGCACTGTGACCTGACGGTCAAAACGACCGGGGCGCAGCAAGGCCGGATCAAGAACATCCGGGCGATTGGTCGCCGCAATCAGGATAATACCTTCATTGGCCTCAAACCCGTCCATCTCAACAAGAAGCTGGTTGAGGGTCTGTTCGCGCTCATCATTGCCGCCGCCATGACCGGCACCGCGCGAGCGGCCGACCGCATCAATCTCATCAATGAAGATGATGCAGGGCGCATTTTTCTTGGCCTGCTCAAACATGTCACGCACACGCGAGGCACCCACGCCAACGAACATTTCAACAAAATCAGAACCTGAAATGGTGAAGAAGGGCACACCTGCCTCACCGGCCACAGCGCGCGCCAGCAAGGTTTTACCGGTTCCTGGAGGGCCAACAAGCAGCGCACCCTTGGGAATTTTACCGCCCAGGCGCTGGTATTTGGTCGGGTCTTTCAAAAAGTCGACAACTTCCTGAAGCTCATCCTTGGCCTCATCAATACCGGCAACATCATCAAAGGTTTTGGTGCCCTGGTGCTCGGTCAAAAGCCGGGCCTTGGATTTGCCAAAGCCCATCGCACCACCGCGACCACCGCCTTGCATCTGGCGCATGAAGAAAATCCACACACCGATCAAAAGCAGGAAGGGGAAGTAATTGACCAGCATGGTGACAAAAAAATTGCCTTCACTATCAACTTCTTCGACATCAATATTGACATTGGCTTCACGCAAAATCTGGATGGTCTGATTATCCTGCTCGGGCAATAAGGCCTCGATCCGGTTCCCCCCGGACGTGGTCGCACTGATCACATCCCCCTGGATGGTGACGGCCGAGACATCGGTGCCAACCCGTTCCATGAATTGCGAATAGGTCACTTCAGAGGCGACAGGTGCTCCGGTCTCCGTGTTTCCAATCAGGCGGAACAGAGCCATCAACAAAACAAGGACCACAGCCCAGATCAGAAAATTTCTCATTTGCATGCGTAAAATCCGTTCAATGTATCACTTAGTCAGAATTGATATGGGCATTCCTGAGCCGAAGTGCGAGTCAAACCAGCAGTGAAGACGTGCTCAGGGACTCACCATCCCCATATAACCATGCAGGCACCCCGTCTGGATAGAGGCGAGATGCCAATCTTGGCTGCATGAGCGCGCTTATCTTCACATTCGGGTTTTCCATCAGGCCTGCAACAGCCAAAACCTGGTTATCCTCTCCGCGTACGCACAATATTCCTGCCCGGGCATCACCCGGAATTGACTGCAAAATGCTTCGCTCAGCCAGCCCATCATAGGTTTTGCCCAAAGGTTCAGCCTTTATACCCCTCATTCGGGTTTCGATCTGGTAACGCCCATCCCAAAAATGTGACTGATCAACAGGCAAAGCGTCAGATTTGACACCCGGGCGGTCTACCCGGCCTAATAAATCACCCAAATCGCGCACCAGCCAGCTTTGACCCTGCCAGATCAAATGCTGCACACCGGCTCCCGCAAAGGTGCGGCCCTGCAAAACCGCCTGTATCAGATCAGACAGAACCGTTCGCTTTGGCGGTGTTCGCCGCCCGGACACGGCCAACATGCCCGCCTCTACCACCCGGCAACGCAAGACCGGCGGCAAATCTTTCAAGCGCTCTGCACCCAGGGCGATGCCGCCCCAAGCCTTTAAATCCAGCACACGCTTCGCAGCATGGGCCGCCAGATCACGTTCATGACGATCAATCGCCTGCACATTGTCAGCCCAGCTGGCAAGACGGGTTGGATCAAACCCCGCCGTTTCAAGTCGGGCCAGATGCTGACGTGTGACCACGCGCGTGTATTGGACATCCTCATTGGAAGGATCTTCCAGCCAGGTTTCATCCCGGGCCTTCAGATAATCCCGTAAACTCTCCCGGCGCTCTGCCAATAGAGGCCGCAATAAAACCACGCCGCGCCCCTCGGGCCACACCGGAGACGGTGCTACAGCGCTCATAGCCCGGCACGAGCGCCACCCCCCACCGGCTCCAAGCCTCATCCAGATCGTTTCCGCCTGATCATCCAGCGTATGCGCCAATAACAGATTTGAGACATCCAGGGCCTGACACTTTTGGGCCAGCAGAGTGTGCCGGGCAAGGCGCGCTGCCGCCTGAATGCCTGTCTTGGGCTTCTCACCGGTCCAGTTCAGGATATGCGGTGTGGCCCCCAACCGGCGGGCACAATCCGCAGCGATTTCCGCTTCATTGCGACTGTCCGCACGCAAGCCATGATCGACGATAAGCGCATGTAAAACCACGCCGGATTGACGGGCCCATTCTGCAGCAAGACACAAAAGTGCATGGGAATCGCCGCCCCCGGAATATCCCAAGGCCAGCGCCTCCCCTTCAGGAGCCCTGCGGTCAAGCCATTGAAAAACGCTTGCTTTAAGGTCTGCGCCCACGCCTATTGGCAATTGGCGCGAACAGATTCCCGCGCCGCCCGGTCTCGGGACGCTTGGGACGCATCGGGAAATTGCCGACCAAAGCGGGCCAAGGTTCCACACGCCTCATCTGTCCGTCCCAGCCCATGCAGTGAAGCCGCCAGTCGCACCAAGGCATCTGGCGCTTTTTCACCATCTGGCTGGCTGCGCAAGGAGCCGATATAGGCATCGGCCGCTTCAGCAAAATTATTGCGGACAAAATGGGTTTCACCCAACCAGTATTGCGCTTCACCGATACGCGGATCATCACCATGATCCGTCACAAAGCGCTCAAAGCTTGATTGCGCTCCGGCAAAGTCACCATCGAGAAGGCTGGAACGCGCCCCATCATAAAGCGCATTGGGGTCTGAAGCAGGCATGGCATCGTCCATGCTGGCCATAGACATGGAGCCATCCGCAATGGGCTGCTCTGCCGCTTCGGGCAGCTGATTAGTATCTGGCCCGGCTTCATCCAGGCCTTCATTCATCCAGGCTGTCGCCGCATCATCAACCAAGGGCTCAACAGGGGAAGACGCCGCATCCAGGCTCATTTGCAACGTGTCGAGCTGTTCACGCAATTGGCGATTTTCATAGCTCAATCGTTCCAACTCGCCCGTCATCTCGCGGACCTGATAGTCCAGCGCCTCAAGGCGCTGCAGCAGGTTTTCCGCCACCGGATCACCGGCCAGGAAACTGGCTTCCAGCTCGCCAATGCGAACTTCTGTGGCATCAATGCGTTCGCCAAGTTCGCGGCGAGATTGGGATTCGGCTGGAGCGGCCACGACTAGCGTGGTGGCAAGAACAGCAAGACTGAAAAATCGGATCATGGTTTGACCAAAGCAGTTGAGCGCGGCGAAAATGCGGCATGACGGCGTCTCACGAAAAATCAATCCGCAAAACACATCAAATATAATCAGGCGAAAACAGAAACGCCCGCGACTTTAAGGTCACGGGCGTTTCCATATTCCAGACAAACTAAATGATTAGTTTGTGTAGCCAGAGACGATTGTTGTCGTGGCATTCCGGTTCACAGCCCAGCAGGATTCGTTCGAGTCATTACACGTCGGACGTTCCTTGCCGTAGGACACTGTGGAAATCCGTGAAGGATCCACGCCCTGGCTGATCAGATAGTCACGGGCTGCATTGGCGCGGCGTGCACCCAGAGCCAGATTGTATTCGCGTGTACCGCGCTCATCGCAATTACCAGCCATCAGGATGCGCGCATCGCTGAATGAGGCAAGCCAGGCAGCCTGGCGGCGAAGTGTAGCACGACCTTCATCGGTCAGATCATGACGATCCAGTGCGTAGAAAACCCGGTCACCCGCAGTTTCAACAAAATGTTGAACAGAACCCGGTGTCGGACCCGGATCAACAGCTGGCGGCGTTTCAACGCGCGCCGGTGGTGGTGGCGGTGTGTTATCGACCGGCGGAGTCGAAGCACAAGCGGTGGCAAATGCGGCCACGGCTGCCATTGCAATCAGTTTAATATTCATGATGTTTACACCCTCATCCAGCCAGGATTTTCTATCCTTGGCTTACTCCCGTCCACGCCAACACGACGCAATTTAAGACGACGGCCCCCCCTTTGGCGCCGCGTTCAGTTTGAACGTTACCCAGAAAACACCTATTCAATCAAGGGCGACCATGCCGGATCTGAAGCCGCACCGCCCGTTGCAAGCCGTCTCAGGTTGAATCCAGCCAGGTCAATGCTCCAGATTTCGTAGCGTGTTCCATTGCTCCGACGCTCTCCGCGTGTGAACAAAAGCACGCGCCCATTTGGTGACCAAGCAGGTGTATCCACGAAGAAACCTTCGTACAAAATTCGCTCAATTCCAGAGCCGTCCGAGCGTACCACACCAAGGGAAAACGTCCCTCCGACCTGTTTTGTAAAGGCGATCAAATCACCCCGCGGTGACCACACGGGTGTGGTATAAACACCCTGCCCGTAAGTGATCCTTTGAGGGTCCGTTCCATCTGCATTCATGACATAAAGTTGTGAGCCGCCACCCCGGCTGGAAGAAAAAACAATTTGTTCACCATCAGGTGAAAAAGATGGCTCAACATCATCAGCCGGGTGTTGAGTCAAACGTTGCAATTCCCGGGTTTGCAAATCAAACAGGTGAATATCGTGTCCTGAGCGAGTTTCAACCGAGACTGCAAGTCGGGCTCCATCCGGCGAGAATCGGGCTGACAAGCTCTGACCGTCCGGATCGATCTGCGAAGCCGCTCCGCGACCACCGGAAGCAAACAGCGCCTCTTGGCGCCCGGTCTCCAGATCGTAGATATAAGTCGTGGCCTGACCATCGAGGAAGGAGACATATGTGATCTCCTGGGCGCTGGGTGAATAATTCGGCAATAAGGCCATGTAGGATCGATCCGTCAGGAAGGACGGATTAGCCCCATCCTGATCCATATAAGCCAATTGGCGCAAAGGCTCGCCATTGACGCCGCGCCCCTCAGACACATAGACGATCCGGGTATCAAAATAGCCCGCTTCACCGGTCAGGCGCTGATAAACGGCATCTGCCACCTTGTGCGCCACCCGGCGCCAGTTTTCAGGAGCAGTGACAAATTGCAGACCCAAGAGCTGATCTTCAAGTCGTGTATCCCAAAGCCGGAAGGCAACCAGCAGACGCCCATCATCCTGAACCGTCACCCGGCCAACAAGAAGCGCAGAGGAATTGATCACGCGCCAATCTGAAAAACGTGGTCTAAGATCAATGTTTTCAATGTCTTCAATGTAGGCAGCCTGATCAATCGGCGCAAACAGACCCGAACTGGCCAGATCATTGGTCACAACCCGCGTTATGTCATTTCCCCGAGAAATCGCCTCATCATCCATTCCGAGAAAATCAGGAATCGCGATCGGCATAGGGTCCAGATTGCCCTGAGTGATATCAACCCGAAGCGGTTCCTGGGACAGAGCAATAGAAGGCCCGACCAAAAACGCAATCAGTACTAAAAATAAGCGAACCATCAGGTCGTCTCCATATGAACTCAGGCGCTGCCTTAAGAGCGCGGTATGAATGTGGCGGTTATTTGACGCCACTCATTATAATTTTCTGGCGGTAACGGATATGGCTGACAAGCCACAGCAGCTCTTAGTGCACGCTCAGAAGCCACCCGCATATACGGGTTGGGTGAATTTAGGTATCTATTCTGATCAACAATTCGGGGTGGGCCAGACAAAGTTCCGTCTCTGTTTAACGTCAATTCGATTGGAACAGACAGTTCTTCAGGGTTGGGAGCATCTATCGAGTCACGCCAACAAGTTTCTAAG
>Ga0316207_10002478_pt1 | contig 18846 bp, 28 predicted proteins | sample 6weekpyrite_MG_FD_204943 | JGI IMG/M metagenome (GOLD analysis project Ga0316207, IMG submission 204943) | Microbial mat bacterial communities from mineral coupon in-situ incubated in ocean water Damariscotta River, Maine, United States -... | ecosystem: Environmental > Aquatic > Marine >...
CTTATCGCGCAGTGGGTGGGCGTGAGTTTGATCATCCCGATATTCTGCAAAAGACGATAGCTTTGGCTCAGTAGTGTATTTTCAGACTATAGGCTGCATTAATATAATAGCGGCATAATGTATATTACTGGTAAGTGGGGCGGTAATATTAGTTATGTTAAATTGGCTGGCTTCCACCTGCTGAGGGATTGTCATTGCCATAGTAAGAAATGCAGCCGATAAAGTTGCGCCCGTTTTCTTTAATGTATCCGCCCAAAACCCAGCTTTTTCAAGCTGCTCTTTTTCATAGCATTGTTCGAGTTTAATGGCTGCAATCACTTCCATCGGGTCAATGCCGAGCGCAGCCGCGACCTTGAAGCACATATCTTCATCAAATTTATTTCTGCCCGTTCTGTAACCGCTTAACCTGCTGCGGCTCTCATCAAGCAATTTAGCCACGGCATAATCCGTGCCTGATTCTGTTTTTTCTTGAAGTAAATCAAGGTACTTAGCTGATACATTCATGTTTAACGCCTCTGTTAGTTCTTGCCCCGTAGTCAATAATAGTTGTACGTTTACGCAATATCAACGGATATTTAAAATTGACTAGTATATTTAAAATACCCTATAGTCCAGATAACGCGGCGCGGCGTCTCTGTTCTTGACCCCATTCACCAGATGACCAGCCCCAGCCGCCGCCCTGCAAGGCACGCGACCTGCTTTGTGGGGCAACCTAATTTAATAAACGAAAGGGGGTGAAAGGGGAAAGATGATATGCACAGAACCAGACCTACACCACCTATCCAGCACCCGGATATTTTTAATGCATGCAAAGTAATTAATAAAAATTTTCTTAACCATGAAAGTCTTATTAAGCGTGAAATTGAAAACGGTCATGTATCAATGAAGCCCGATGAAAGCCACCCGTTTAAAGAGTGGGGGGCGAAATGATGAGCGCACCACAACATGCAAGCTAGAGGGGTGTGATATGTATTTATTTTTAAGCAACGTTTTTTTATTCGCCAATCTTTTTATTGCTGTGGTTATTAACGCGGCTAGTGTTACTGAAACAGAAAAAAATGATTTGCTTTGTTTGCAATTATTTTTTTTGTTTATACAAGTTATTTTTCTTGCTGTTCATTGGCATAAGGAGTGGAGATGAAAAAGAAAATATTAAACGGTGTCCGCAACTTCCCCATGAATGTACCCGTCACATTAATACGTGTCGATGATGGATGGAAAGCCGGGACGATGTTCGCAAGCGAACGCGGCAAAGTGTACGAGGCATACACCTATAACAAGTCCCCCGAGATTGCGATTGATGCGCTTTATAGAGAAGTGATGGGCAGACTTAATCGTGAAAGCCCGATCCAGTTGGTGCATTAACATGACTCCTGCAAAAGTAAAGTTGTATGCAAATGGAATGCTAATTGGTGAGTACAGCTTATGGGATTTAATTGATTTAGCTTATTACAGTTGTGCTTTTCCTTCAGGTTTTAACCGGTCTATTAATGCTGATCGTGTCGAAGTTCAGTTAGAAATAGATGATTACAAATATATTGAAACTCGACCGGAGCCAGACGAGGACGACGATCAGTAATGCAATATATAAATAATCTTATTAACTGGGCAGAGAAGTTTCCCGATGCAAATAATATTCCGTTGCACTTGGATCGTGATGTTCGCCTGGGCGAGGATTATTCCGCACTCGACAAAATGGATTTACGAAAATCCGTTAAAGATGAATTAACCGACATGATGGAGCCTTACGCAGAACGCAGACGTGCCGAGGTTCAGTTAGCCGGTTATATAGAAAATATTGCTAATAATCATTGTGATGATTTAGAACTCAAAGAACATTTAATAAACGTTGCTTTGCAAATGTATAACTGCCGTCAATCGGGTAGAACATTTAAAGAAGGCGACGAACTCTACACAGCATGGGATTACAAATGTTCACAGACGAAACTATGCCCTGATGAATCCCGAGAAGAATCACAACGACTCGCAGAGTTTTATTTACCTGAGTTAATGAACTATGCAAAAGAGGACGGACGTAACCGAGTTTTTTATTCTGTTTTTACTGATGAAAATTATTGTTTAGGTGATTTGAAACATGGAAAAAAAGACATCATTGAAAAGTTCAAACGATTTACAGCAACACTTAAATATTACGCGCAAGATGCCGAACGAAAACATGCAACAAATAAAAGTTGTAAAGCAACTTATGCAGGTGCTTTCTGCCCGGTTGAGTTCTATGAAGTTTACGGAGAACCAAAACGCACCCGAAGTTTCATTAAGGATATTGTCTACCCACCAGATGCCATTGATTTAAACGGCTCGCTCATTATTCAAGAAGATCCACTTTCTGCTAGCAATACCTGGAACGTTCACTTAAATGTTTTTCTCCTGGTTAAAGGCCGCTTTGATTGGGCACTGGCCAGAGACTTATGGAATAAAAACGTTTTCTTCACTGAGGTTAAAAAAAATGCATTCGACTTTAGAAATGCCTTGCTCGAGGCAATTAAATATTCAGCGCAGATTTTACCCGTTAAGTCTGAGAGCAAAACTAAACATGGTCAAACACTTGCACCGTGGATGTGCGAATGGCCGCCGGAGACATGGTTGGAGTGGTTCAATGCTAACAAGAACTTTAGACGAACGCGGGCTTATGGCTGCCTCTATAAAGTCCACGAGCGACGCTGGGATGAAATGTCGGGTATTGAACGTGCCAGAGTTGTCTCATGGGCAGATGTTGTTGAGAGTTTTACTTCCGTTAGCTTTGATACCTGTACTTGGAAAGATGTCTACAGCCTCCCTGAGAGCCTTACAGGCGAAGATAAGGTCGAGCACCTCAAAGAACGTAACAAAATCAAAGTAAAGCTCCGTAACGCAATGATGCACGGTGAGCCGGACAAAGACGGCTTCAATGCTGAATTAATAGGTAAAGTAATTTTTACCGAGTGTGGTTCCTATAACGTTGACTCGATACGGGGGAATAACTTTTTTAAGGATTCACGCAATTTACTAGCAGATAACTACTACAACGACCCCGGAGGCGGTTTCGATGAACAAAGCTACACAGAATATACAACGTTTAAAACAGATTAGAGACGAACTCAAGCCGGTTCGCGGGATGGCTTTGCTTTCAAAAAGTGAATTATTGAAAGAGGCCGTATTTTTAAATATTGAAACATTGGAGTTATTGAACGATGCCAAAGCCAATTAATAAAGATATCGGGACGTGCCCTTGCGTGACTAAAGGGTGTGAAGTTACAGCACATATCAGAAAAATAAAAAACGAAGGAAAACTTTATTTAGATTGTGCTGAATGTGGCTCACTTCGTTTACGCGGCCAACGTTTCCAGGATTATATTTTAGATAACGGATTATTTTTTACGCCTGATGAACCAACAGAAGAAAAAAAGGACGTTAAAAAAAATGACTTCCAGGAGGATGGAAGTGAAAATTTTAACTTCCACGAAGAACCACCAAAAGAAAAAGGTATTTTAAAATCATTAGATGATTGGGAGTTATGATGGCCGAAGAAAAACCAAAAGAAAATGAGACAGAGGAACTGGAAGGCGTTTTTATCCCGGCAGATGACATTAATTTGGGGGCAGGTAACGAAGGGCAGAAAAGTGCTTCACCCGGGCAAGAATTTGACCCGGAGATTGCCGGTATTGTTGCCGGTACCGTTGGAATGCTTTTTGGTGTAGCAGAAAAAAATCGGGGGGCGCATTGGCACATTGAGCAAGAACAGTGCAAGGACTACGGTGAAGTGTGCGCGACCTTTTATCAAAAACAATTTGGTGACAGTGAACTTAGCCCGGCATGGGCTCTGGTTGGGGCTTCGTTTGCATTGTTGTTAATGCCGGTCATGGGTGAGATTGAGTTGGCAAGTAAAAAGAAAAAGCCAGAGCAAAAAGGAATGGGCGAACATGGCGAAGAATGAACGGCCGGAGTTAGAAAATAAACATTGCATTTTTTTAGCGATATCGGGTGCAGGAAAAAGCCAGGCGATAAAACAAAATAAAAATATACCTGTTAAAGGCGTAAGGCATGTTTTCTTTGACCCGGACAAAGACCATAAAGTAAATTTTAGAACGGACAACCTGAACCTTTTTAAAAACGCATTAATCAAAGGCATTAAATCAAAAAAAGGATTCCGTATTGCTTACAGCGGCAAAGAAGATTACGAGCACTTTAATCTTTTTTGTGAATTAGTGTGGGCGGCATTGGATGGTGATTATTTACTTTATATTACGATGGAAGAATTATCGTCCAGCGTTGACAGTTCAGGAAAAGCGAAAGGACGGTTTGCAGATTTGTTAAAACGTTCTCGCAAGTATGGCGGTATTTTAATTTTGTGCGCTCAACGTGGCGTGGAAATTCCAAAGACGGCATACACGCAATGTAAAACAAAATACTTAGGCCAGCAAGATGACTACGAGTTGGTTAACGTAGCGAAAAGGGCAGGCATAAAGCCGGAACTTTTACAAAATTTAAAGCCGCTCGAATTTGTTGTTAAAGAAATAGGGCAAGAACCCACCTTGTTAAAACTAAAATACAAAAAATAATAATCCTTGTCTCGCGGGGCGCGTTCTTGCCCCGCTTGTTTTTTGTTCCCACCCCTGCTTGAATCCGTTACAGAACATAGTGTTTAATTATTTCAATCCATTACGGAGAGCATCACAATGAAAGGCATGAAAAAATATTTGGTTATCGCTGCGGTATCTGTTGTCGCCGTAGCAGTTGCAAAACGTGTTCCTGTTGTACAGGACTATATTTAATATTTAATTTTTCAACCGTCGTGATGACGGTTAAATCCCAAAAAGCTATAAGCTGGAGTTTTTAAAATGAGCAAAATTGTATTACCACCACTACAAGGCGTAGGCGCAGGATTAACTTGTGTTATGCCAGTCATACCACAGGGCGAAACATATGACATGATTATGTTAAAGCTTGGTGGTACTACAATGACAAAAGCCTTACTTGAAAATATTAAAATCAAGTTAGGCGGAAAAACCATCATGGAAGTGACAGGCACGCAGCTTGACAGTATTAATAGCTATCTCGGCCACACTGCCAACGCAAGTTATTTACCTATTTGGTTTAAGGAACCCGGCGCACGTACCATCACAGGTGAAGAAATCGGTGGTCTTGATACCTCAGTCGGTTACACATCTTTTTCAATGGAAATTAAAGTTGGCGCAGGCGCGCTTGCACCAACTATTGATTCATGGGCGTTACGTTCTGATCCGAAAGATGAATTAAACGCGGCAGGACGACCGAACGAAACGAAGAAAATGTTTCGGGCTTTCTTGAACTCACAACCACCTGCACCAGGCGCAGCAACTTACAATCTTGATTTACCTTTAGGCTCACGAACCGGAACGCTTTTAAAACGCGCTCACTTTTTCCATACAAGTTTAACAAATTTGGAAGTTAAAAAAGACGGTGTGGGTATCTGGGAATCAGAGTCGATTGCGGATGACCAATTTATTCAAAACGAATTAACACGCGTGACACAGGCCGGGCACTTTTGTTATGACCCGATTTTCCGCGATAACCAAAGTGATGCGATTCCCACTATTCGTGATAATGGTCAAACGTCTGTCTTTGAATTTAAAGGCACGTTTTCTGCTGCCGATGCGAATTTTACGGCGGTCACTGAGCTCTACACAACACTAGACCAAATTTAATTTTTTGATTTAGTTATTTTTTTTTAATATAGAGGTCAAGAGCATGGCAGAGGCAGAAAACGCATGGGGCAAAATTGGTGACAGCTTAACAAGCGGGTTTTCAACTGTTTTTTCAGAAGGTTTACCCAAGTGGGTGGACGCTGAAATTGACCAGCCGTATGAAGTTAATCAACCAACTCGACAATATGAGCAAGCACCCAACGGTCAAACTCAACGCGCCGGTGAAATTGATAAATCTATTACCGATAATCCTTGGGTTATTGGTGGTTTGTTTGCAGCCGGTGTCGTTGGTTTAATTGCGGCGGTTAAATAATGATTCCAGGAGTTGGTCCTATAAACGGCGGTGCCGGTGGTATAAAAGGCGGAAACGCCAAATCAGGATCAAGACAAACATCCAGTGTCAAGATTGACCAAACGGGATTAGGTTCTATTACCTTCGGCGGTTCAGCTTCATCAAACGCCATTGATAAAGCTTTTATCATTGTGCCGGTGTTGGTGGCTGTTTTTTTATTGGGTAGAAAATAATATGGGACTTTTTAGCTCTCGCTCTAGTTCTGCGTCGAGTACGCAAACGCAAACCACAACGAAAACGTCCACCGTAGGCGCGGATAACGGTGCGATATCTGCCAAAGATTCAACGGTAAATATTTTGGACGGCGGTGTGTTTGGTTTTGCTGAAAAGAATACTAAAGAACAAAGCAAAAATTTTTCGTCAATGCTTACTACCTTAAAGAGTGTTTTTAATTCCGCGTTATCAAGTAATAAAAGTGTTTTTAATTCTGCGTTATCAAGTAATAAAGGCGTGTTGAAAGAGTCATTAAACAATGTAAAAGCGTTGGCCTCTCAATCAGTAACTAAAGCCAATGAACGCCCAGGCGAAAATCCAACAAAATGGATTTTAGGCGCGGCGGCGGTTGTTGGTGTAGCAATGGTATTTAAAAAATGAATGAACCCGTTAATACGTCCGAGAATCTTGACAGCTTGCAGTACAGCTTTACCGCAGGACAGACACACGTTTATCGAGGCGGTAATTATATTTCTATCGCTTCTCTTGTTGATGAAATAGAAATCGAATTTTTTAAAAAAGGATCTTCTCTTGGTAAGGTTGGCAATATAGGAGCCGGGTTTTATGCGAATATATCAAAATTTGATTTAATAAAAATAACAAGTGCAACGGCACAGACTGTCAATGTTATTGTTGGAACGGGTGAATTTGGTGTCAACAAGACAAGCACGGTGATTACAGGCGGATTGCTTGATTATCCTGTTTTGGGAGACGGGTTTTATTTATCGTCTGCCTTGGCTGGCCTTACGACTGTTGTTCCTCCTGCCAGTAACACGAAAGGTATAATTGTTTATTTTTGCGGGATAAATATATCGGGCTCTGCTAAAGGCCGCTTTATGTTTAAAGAAACAGCTCCTACTTCAATCGACGACCCAGATGCGCAGACTCTCGGGGTCGTTGTTACGTCAGGAACAGCGCCTTACGGAAACGATTTTTCAGGCGTCAACGGAGAATTGATTGTGCCTCCTGGAAAAGGTATATATTTCCAGAAAGATACCGCTATTCAATCAACGTGTTTTATTGAGTTTGATATTAAAGTGTAATTCAAATGATTAAAAAAACTAACAGGCTAGAGATGTATAAAGCGTTAGCGAATCACTATATCGCTTTCCCCACGGGATTTATTGACGATGCTGCTCGCATTGATGACATTCTTGCAAAGAAGGCGGCCGTCGATGCAAAAATTGATTTGCTTGATGCCGAGCGCGTGACTCAATCCAATAACGACAAAGCTTTGGCCGATGCTAATAACCTTAGAGCATTAAAACCTGTTTGGGAGCAAGAACTTATCGACGAACGGGCAGGGCATAACCGGCCAGAGGTGATTGCGGAACTTGAAGCGAACATTACCAGCGTTCCGGTTTAAATGAATGGCAAATATTTTTTATTAATTTTATCAGCCTTGATCCTTTTTGGTGGGGGCGGGGTAGTGGTGTATAACATGACGCGCGGATTACGAAACAATAACCCAGGCAATTTAGAAAACAACGGTATCGACTGGGACGGCTTGAGCCGCTCTCAAACGGATAGCCGTTTTTATCAATTTGATGATCCGGTTTATGGCATTCGCGCCATGAATAAAATCATTAAAACGTATAAATTAAAATACGGCTTTACAACGATTGAGCAGCTTATTAATCGTTGGGCTCCACCATTTGAAAACGATACAAAAAGTTATATTCAGTCTGTTGCAAAACGTATCGGCGTTGAACCGGATGAAGATATCGACTACGAACAACACGCGTTTAAGATTAGCCAGGCAATCATTAAACACGAGAACGGCCTACAGCCTTATGATGATGAAACAATCAAGCAAGGTGTATCGCTTGCATGGGCGTAAGCAAATATTTTACCAAGATTAATACCACCCATCTTGTGATGGGTTTCGTCGTTCTTGGTGTTGGCGTTTATTATGTCAGTAAAAAAGCCGATGAAGTCAGCGAGGCCATTAACCCGGTGAACGACAATAATATTATTAATCGCGGTGTTTCAAAAGTAGTAACGGACTTAACGGATGGCAAGCATAAGAATTTAGGCTCATGGTTATTTTGTAAATTCAATCCGGACGCCGTTACCTGCAGAAGTCCTGTTTTAGATATCGTGGAGAAAGTTTAAATGGGTTTTATTAATTTAATCAGCGCGGGTTTTTCTTGGCTAACAGGAAATTCTAACAGCGCGAACAAGGCCGTTGACGCGGTGATCAATTCAGGTGATGCCTTGGTTTTTACTGATGAGGAAAAAGATAACAGCAATCATAAAAAACTCGACTTTATTATTCGCCATGCTGAAGCAACCCAAAGTCAAAGCGTGTCCCGTCGGGTTCTTACTGTCAGTATTGCGTTTTTATTTATTACCTTGTCTGTCGTGGTAGTTGTAGCAGGGTATTTCGATAGAAGTATCGGGTCTTATTCTACGTTTGTTTTTGATTTTATGAAGGAGGTTGTTTTGCAACCGTTTTCTATTTTATTGGTGTTCTATTTTGTGACGCCATTCGCTAAGAAAAAAGAGAAGGTAAATGCTAGTTGATAAAAAACAATTAACGACAATTCTTGTTGCAAACGTCTTGCTGGTCTTGATGTTGCCGTTGGTACAGAAGACAGTCGATAAACTTCGCAAGCCTTATGAGTAAAGTAATGGATCAATATGCTGGGATACTTCGTTTAATCACTTCATTGTTGTTGATGCTATCGTTATTTATTTTAAATAATATGAGCAATAGTTTGAATTCCATTAATTTACGATTGTTAGATTATGAAAGCCGTATTTCAAAAAATGAAACAAACGTTAATAATTTATATAGAGGCAAAGCACCATGAGTTCACGACTACGCGTGATTAAACGCAACCAAAACAAAAAAGTTAAAGCCGACAAAAAAGAACAGCGGCGCATTGCCTGGCAAAAAAAGATTGATGCCGACAACCTTCAGACCGTACAAAATTAATTAATGAAAACATTGAAGTTTATCGGGGCAACGGGGGCAGGGTTTGCCGTGGGTATTTTCTTAGGCATTGCCTGGGGGAAAAAAGCCAAGCAGAACAACTACGGTTCCCCGGTGTCAACCACGTTTAAGGATGGCATTATGAATGTGGCCGTCGATACAAAAAAGGCCGCTGCCAGCGGCCTGCCTGATGTGCTTAGAAGTTTGTTTTAACCAGCCTTATCGCATGTTCGGCTTGCAACTCTGCAATATTGGATAATCGCCTTAAAGAAATTTTTCGATTATTCGGTGCAATTAACCAGCCGTTCGATACCCGCCAGCCATGAAAAGCACTATCACAAAACCCTAAATCTGTTTTTGCCCTGATTGCGATATGGGCAGGAATGGGCGCACCCGAACTGTACCAGGTTAAAAGCGTTTCCTCGGTAATCCCGAACCAACGCACGATATCATTGTTTGAATATTCACTGTCACGAACCACCGAGGCGAAGCCCGGCCATGTTTTTTCTCTCATCCTTTACCACCTTATGATTATTATTTTAGATATATGCGGGGGCGTGGTGCGTATCGACAGGGTGAAGGTAGCCTTTAGTTTTTTGTGGGAATATATTGATAATAAAACGGCATAGCAATAACGGCAAACCAAAAAAGGCATAATGTATATTATGTTAATATAGATACCTAGTATGTCTATGTCACTTATGTCCAGTTAATAAGAGAATAAGTCATAGCTTTACAAAGTTCTTTTAATATCCTTACCATGTCATTTCTGTAATAAAAATGGCATTAAGGATGATGAAATCAGTAAAAATACGGTTACCTAATAATGACCTATCATGGACAGTCATTGATCATAATGGTAATACAATTCAAGAAGTTCGAGACTGGATTATTCATTTAGAAGAAACCAATGCTTCACCGAATACAATCAAAGCTTACTCAAGACATGTTTCCCGTTTAGGTAGTTATTTACAAGCACATAAGAAAACATTTAAAGATATTACGATCAGTCATTATGATGGATTTCTAAAGTGGTTGCCGTGGGCATTAAGTGAGTTACCACCGCCAAATGAAAATATTACTTCCTTTGATACTCAAAATATTACGCCAGTATCAGCTTCTTTAAAAAACCAAGTACATCTGTCTATTAAATCCTTTTATAAATACTTACATGGTTCTGAGGCCTTTAATTTTACTGTAGCTGACAACAAACACCGAGCTTATGATAGTCAGCAAGCCTATAAACCATTTTTAGAACACATAAACCATAGACGAACAACAAGAAAAAAAGAACGGTATTTAAGCGGTGATTTAATAAAAGTACGCAAAAATATATCTGATTACAGATTAACGCCGGAAGAAGTTCTGCTTCTTGTTAAAAACTGCCACTTAATGAGAGATGCCTTTCTTATTGTATTGCTCTACAACACAGGTATCCGCATCGGAGAAGCCTTAGGGCTGCGCCATACCGACTTTGACGTTACAAATGAGATTATATGGGTTGTGCCTAGGAATGACAATGAGAACGGTGCTAGAGCCAAGTCTAAACGAACTAGGGCACTTCCTGTAAATAAGTATGTTATCAATATGTATGAGGATTACATTACCAGTGATGAGTATATAAATGCCTTTGAATCAGGTACAAATTATGTTTTTTGTAATGTTCAAAAAGGTAGAATTGGCAGAGCATTGTCACAAAGTTATATTGGTAAGCTCAAAGAGTACCTATTTAAAAGAACTGGTATTAAATTTAATTGGCATATGTTTCGACATACGCATGCATCAGAGGCCATAGCTGATGGCTATAGTTTACTGGAAGTAGCAGAGCGATTAGGCCATGTTAGTCCTAAAACAACTATTGATTTTTACCGACACTTATTCAGCTCAGAAATACGAAAATTATACTTAACTGGACCAGAAAAACTCAAGCATCGTTTAGAGGAACTCAATGAAGTACAACTGTTTGATAAGGATATAAAATGGATGTAAAAAACAATGATGTGCAACTCAAAGTACTTGATGGTGCAAGTAGTAAACTTGAACAGTATTACAATAACTTAAAAGAAAAATTGAACAACGTACATCCTACTGTACTTAGCTGTGATACCTGGACAAGTAAATATATTAATGAAACATTGAAGTTATACTATTACATGGGGCGTTCCCTTGAATTTAATGAGCTACCAAAAATTCCAAAAGCTGAACTAAAACTCTATTGGATTAAATTATTATCGGATAAAAGGAAAACCAGTGAAGATCAACTAAATAATCGAATTCGTCCAACAATATGGTTAAGTGAAGAATGGGATAAACTATCGAAGCATTTTAATGTCTCGTGCATTGCTGATGTCCCCTATCCAACTTTTAGCCACTTTGATCACACGACAAATGTAATTAATAAACATAATCAGGATTTCTTAAATCTCTACCATTTATGGGTTAAAAAAACAAAAAAGCATTCATATCGACAAGTACAGAAATATGCAAAAGGTAATACCATTGTCAAAAAAGAATATTTTAGCAATAGAGTAAATATTGCGGGAGACGTCCATAGAAGAATTGTCATTCAACGAGAGCAATTCCCTCCTATACATAAACGAAATATCGTATTTTACAATGACCTTTATTCTGAAGAAACTACACGAAGTAAAGACCGCCAACGAACTGATGATAAATTTCTGAATTTTTATCGTTATCCATATTGGATGCGTGACGCAATGCGAATACACCTGTTTGATAAAATTGAACATGGTGAATTAGCGCCAAGTACATTAACAAATTATTTTGGGAATTTTGTTTATCTGGTTAAGTTTTTATATCAAAAATTTGATAATCCGTCACCCAAAGTAATTACATCATCTTTAATTGAAGATGACTACTTGTCATGGGGGAATGAAAAAAAATTAAGTGGTAAAAACTGGTTTACAAATAATGCGGCTCTTTTAAGTACTGCCTCAAAAGCCTTTCCGGATATTTGGCCATCATTAACGATTTCACCTAGAGCTACCAGAAAAATTACTAAAACACATTACAAAACTGGCCTTGGTCGAATGCAATATCATCAAGAATGCATAGGACGTTCCATTCCTGAAAATGTATTAAAAGAATTAATTAATAACTTAGAAAAATTACCAGCCCCTATTCCTGCTATTTTTATGCTTACATTAACGCTTGGTTCGCGATCAGAAGATACTCATGCCATGTTGTATGATTGCATTGAGCAAGATCCTCATGACGAAAAATTTATGTTGTTAACATTTTGGCAAAATAAAGTGAGCAAATGGAATACTAAGCCTCTTCTGAAATCTGATGACTCACATAATAAAATTATAGATATCATACTTGAACAACAAAAGCATATTAAAAACAAATACAAAAAGAAAACACACTATCTTTTTCCACAATTTGTTGGTGATAAAGAATCATTTTTAACGCCAAATTGGACTCGAATGGAGATGAAAAAGCTTATTGTTAAAAACAAAGTGGTTGATAAATTAGGTAAACCATATAAATTTGGCTGGCACCAACTTCGTCATCATCGAGGCACAGAAATGGCTGAACAAGGTCATGATATTGTTGCAATTATGATGGAGTTAGGCCATACCGCACCTGATATGGCAGCAAACTATGTAAATAACAGACTGCAACTAAAAAAGAAAGCGTTAATGGAAAAAGGTGGAGGTCGCTTTTATACCATCGAAGGTGAAGTTGATAATAAAATTGGTGATTTATTAATTAGGAAACAACAACTGGCAGCAACCAGAGTTTGTGGAGGTGCTTGTGCCCTGCCCGGCCAACTTGGTACTTGGTGTCATCATGCCAATGCATGCTTAACCTGTAAGCATTTTAGAGCGGATGAAAAAGATATTTCGTACTTTCAACATGAAAGGAATGAATTACTAAAGTTACTTGAAGATCAGGAAAATGAGGCCAAAGAACAGTTCGGATTAGGACATAATAGAATGGCTGATATTGTAAAAAACAGGCAATCAAAAAACAAAGGGATTATAAAATCACTTGATAAAATTATCCATGCCATTGAAAATCATAGAACATTTAAAGGCCAAGAAGAAAAATTAGAAAAAGATACTGAGAGTCCATCATGAGTGATAAACAAGCAGCATTAAAAAAAGCCCGCGCAGTAAGAAGTTTAAAAAAACGCAGAGACGTAGAGCGTGCGATAAATGAATTAAAAAGCAATCATGAGGCAATAACATTCAAATCTATTGCCATATTAGCGGGGGTAAGTCGTCAGTATCTCTATAATAATTTTAAAGATTCAATTTCCAGCGAACGTGATAAATCGAGAGAAACCATACAAACTATTGATGGTATTAAGATCCCACAACGTACTCCAGAAGAATATCGCCACATCGAAGCGCTGCTGAGAAATAAGATGGCTCGGTTAAAAAAAGATTTAACTAAAGCCAGAAGAGAATTAGCTACAACTAAACAAATGCTTGAGCGCGAACGAGGTCAAAGTGAGCATTGGAGACAGCTATGGATAAAAACAAGATCAGAATCAGATATATGATAAAGAGTATTAATTAGAGTGATTCAAATATGTCTCTATACATTAGAATACTGCTCCCGACAAAGTTCTCTACGTATTTAGCTTTAATTGTATCCAACTAGTTAATTAAAACCTCAAAATACTTCACCAAGAAATTCAAATACTATATAAATTTTATTAAGCCGTAGTCAATGTAAGCCCCTAACGAACCCCATCCACTTTACTCTATCATTTTGATTACCTTTAAACTTGCACAGTATTGTATCGTACGATACAATACTGTATGTCAAAGAATTCAGCGCATAAATCTGTTAGCGGTTCACCAACGAGTGAGTTTTATGATGTTATGACAAAAGCAATGGAGCACTTTAATTCTGAATTATTTGATGGCCTTCTTCCTAAATGCTTGTTAACTGTCCAACGAGAAAAAAACACAATGGGCTACTTTTCTCCTGATAGATGGGGAAACAGTTTAGGAAAAAAAATTCATGAAATCGCTATCAATCCCGCCTACTTCGCTAATCATAAAGTAATTGAGATATTCCAAACCTTAGTCCATGAGCAATGCCATATGTGGCAGCATATTTACGGCAAAGCAAGTCGATCTGGCTATCACAACAAAGAATGGGCAAAAAAAATGGAAAGTATTGGTTTAATGCCAAGCCATAATGGTGAACCAAATGGTAAGACAACTGGCCAAACTATGTCTGACTATCCAATTTCTGAAGGTGAATTTGTTAAGTCATGTAAGAGATTGATTGCTAGCGGATATAAGTTGAATTGGGTTGATCGAATTCCAGCAACCACCGTGTCAGCACAGGTGAGAGTTGTTGAAATAAATACATCGCTTAATCAAGCAGAGTTAATTCTTAATAGTAAAGTATCAAGCATTGTTAAAAACTTACGCTCCAAATCAGAGGTAACTAAGGAAAAGAAGCTCAAGTCAAAAGTGAAATATCACTGTAATGGATGTGGTGGAAATGTGTGGGGAAAACCTGGTTTAAAAATTATTTGCGGTACATGTTCAAGCTACGACCATCATATTAAAGAAAAATATTTTGAGTGTGAACAATAAATAAAAAGGATAAGATCATGAACAAAACTAAACATTTTAAATCATGGAAGTTTATTGATTTATTCGCGGGGCTCGGCGGTTTTCATGAAGCATTATCAAGCTTAGGAATGGAGTGCGTTTTTGCCTCTGAAATAAACCAGCAGTTACAAAATTTATATGAATGTAATCATGGCATTCGACCTCATGGCGATATTCGAAATATAAAAGAATCAAAAATACCTAAACACAATGTTTTATGTGCAGGATTCCCATGCCAACCTTTTTCTCTGGCAGGAAGAAAAAAAGGAAACAAATGTCCTAGTTCTGGTAAGTTGATTGATGATGTTATTCGTATAGCTAAATATCATAAACCTGATTACGTGTTCCTAGAAAACGTACCCAACATTTTGACTATAGATGAGGGAAAGTTTTGGTCATATATCAAGAATTCGTTTAAAAAAATAGGTTATACCATAGACTATAAAATTTACTCTCCAGTCGAATTTGGGATACCGCAAAAACGAAAAAGAGTCTTTGTTATAGCATCATTTAACCAGTCTGATATTATTTGGCCGACAACAGATTTAGAAAGTGGAAAATTTCCAGAATCGTTATTTAGATATATCCAAAATATAGTTAGTGATACAAATGAAAGAAAATTAGAAAACAAAAAGATTAAAGCGCTCAAAATTTGGCAACGAATAATTAAAAATATACCAATTCTTTCCCACCACTCAATTGTGGCATCAGAATTTGGGGCAACTTACCCTGTTGAAGGAATGCATAAAATCACACTTAAAGAACTTAGAACCTATAAAGGTGCTTGGGGAGAAAGTTTAAAGGATTGCAAAACATGGGCGCAAGCATTTAAACTTCTTCCTCATTATGTTGATCCTATCAAAAAGAGTCCCGCAGATTGGCTCATTGATTCAATAAAACATAGTCGAAAAAATTTCTCTAGTAATCCTAAATTATTCAAATCATTTAAGAAAGAGCTATCAAGCATGCCAAGAAGTTGGCAAAAAATGCAATGGCAAGGTGACCGCAATAGACGCTCTATCAAGAATCATGTAATTCAGTTTAGGGCTTCAGGGATTAGAATTATTAGGCCAGAGTTTGCACCTTCGCTTGTAGCAATGACAACAACTCAAACGCCAATTATAGGTCAGACAGGTATGTACATGAATGCTAGAGAAGCAGCTTCTTTGCAAGGTTTAGAGAAACTTAAAGCCTTACCAGATAATCGAACCTCTGCATTTCACGCCCTTGGTAACGCAGTCAATGCAAAAATTGTAAAAAAAGTAGCATTAAGCGTCTTTAGTCCTCACTAAATGCCCACTCGATAGCTTGTTGTGTATTTTGTAATAGATTATCAACTTCAGGTTTTATTACTGCGTAGTGCCCATGAGAGGCCAAGTTGAGTAAATTCATAAAGGGATTTTCTTCCAGAGCATGTGCTTTTAAATTTTTCTTAAAAGATTTATATGTGCTAGGTATAATATTAGAATTACTATGTAAGTAATAAAACAAGCCTACAACAGATTTTTCTTTTGCAATGTTGTAATGTTTTAGATCAACTTTTTTTAATTTATGAATGATACTTACTTCTATTAGTACTCTATAACATAAACAAAAAGGCCACCATCTACCTTCTCGATATAAGCGACTACATTCTTCAATGAAATTACTTAAAAGCAAAAAATCATCAGGAGCAACAATTTTATCAAGGATATCTACTGGTGATTTAGCTTTTTTTCGAGCTGCCTTTTTCTTACTTCTTTTTTTCTTTTTAGATGTACCTTGCTGTTTGGTGCCCGTTAATTTTTCGTAATCAGCAAGGTCTTTACAGTTGGTTACGTCACCTAAATCTACTAACCTAGCCCGATAATTTTCAGCTTGTTCAATATACTCTGGAACACCTTCTTGTTCGTATAACTTATCTAAAAATAGCTTTTCATCAAATACAAATTCCCCCTTTGAATTACTTATTGGCTGACCATCGAGATTAAGTTCTCCATAAAATCTGGATGGTGCGTGTTTATTGGCAGAGCCTAGAAGTGTCACTGGTCGATATGGCTTATTTTCAGAACCTTGAATAAGTCTACCGTATCTAAATAATCGAATACCAGGATTAGTCGTCTGACTTGATTTTTCTCTTAAAGAAATAAATCCATGAACAATTTTTCCATTAAATTTAAAATTAATATCTTTTTTCCATGTTATTAATTTTCCTATAGCATATAAGCCCTTTCCTGATTTAAATTTACATAAAGGGTATTTAAGTGGGGGAAGTTTGTTTGCTGAAAAATCTTTTTTTGGCAGATTAGTTTTATCAAAACTAAACTCAATTTCTAGTATTGGTTTAATTCTAGAGGTGAATAGTTGATATATCTCTTGTATTTCTTCCCAAGTGTGTTCAGCTACTCGACGATTAATCTCGCGTTTTAATTTAGATAAAGTAATTTTTACTCCTGTTTGATTGTTGCTTTTTGAAGTGACCTTAACAGGTACTTTTTCAGATTCTTCTAGAAGTAACTTATCTAGATCAAATAAAAAATTAAACTGTTCTTTGTTATTAATAGGGTAGCTTTCCATTACCCACTTTCGGCCAAACCATATTGAGGCAGCTTTCATCCCTATCCCAAATTCACTCAGAGATCTTTTTTTCGCTGCATAAGCAGGTTTCACTACTCGCTGTAAGTCTTGTAAGGTAATACCTATTCCATGGTCTCTTATCACTATTTCAGATTTTGAAAGAGATATTTTTATTTTAAGTTTGCCTCCTAACGCTTTTTTAACCTTAGCTGAAGATGACTTAAAAGCTTCTAAAGAGTTATCTATATACTCACATAAAGCACTGGTAGGGCTATATGGGTAACTCTCTAAAAGGTTATAAAACTGCATGTCTGGCGAAACATCAACGTCCATTTGTTATCCCTTTTTTATAATATTGAACCAACTAACAGGTAATTACATAATAATCATACAATAGATTAATGTAGTGGCATAGCTAATTTGGCCGCCTAACTAGAGGTGATGTCATATATCTCGTGACATGACCGGTGGAAAAATTAGCTATGCCACTACATGATGGAACCCAAAAAAATTTGGTATGGCGATGTTACTTATATTTGGGTAGGAAGACGTTGGGCTTACGTCGCTATTGTGATAGATTTGTTTTCGCGTAAACCAATTGGTTGGGACACGACTTACTAAATAAATTAGAAAGAATTAACAATATGATCGATCATCTAATGTATATAAAAAATATACAACTCGAGCTAGATCGGCTTAAGTAGACCAGCCCCTTTAAAAAGAATACACTTAATCACAGAGTAACTCTGCTGCTCCACACTTATGCGAGACGCATGCGCATTAATTTAATATAAGAGAAGAATGAGCTATCAAACTAATGAGATTTTTATTATGGAACATTCAGAGATATTAGCGGAAACATCGGTAAGTATCACGAATTTAAAGAAAGACCCCGTTAAAGCAGTTCATTCCGGTGGAGGTTTACCTGTCGTTGTGCTTAATCACAACAAACCCGCGTTTTATTGTTTATTACCAGAAGCCTATGAAATTATTTTAGACAAACTCGATGATTTAGAGTTAGCAAAAATTATTGGTGAGAGACTGGACGGGGATATGATTAAGGTAGATGTTAATGAGCTATAAACTTAGTTTAAAAGATTAGCTTTTAAAGAATGGAAAAAACTAAAAAAAATAATTTGTGACATTTGTCGGTATCTCCATTTCAAATTAATGATATCTTTTATTCATTAATTTCAAATGAGGTAATAAAACTATGAAAATTAGCAGAGCAAGACTAGGCGTACGTACACCTACCTACTACTGGAGTATCAGATCCACACATTGAATTGACACTGTAAAACAGCATAACTCTTACATAATCAATGGTTTATATGCTTTTGGGGTAGATATATGTTAAATTAAGTAATGTCATTTAAATCAATAATATAGAGACTTTATTTAAAGTTTATTATTTGCATTCAGAAAATACACGCGCAGTACATGTATCACAGATATTTGAATCAAGCCGTTTATATATCGTCCTGATAGCATCTTTTT
>Ga0316207_10002479_pt1 | contig 18844 bp, 19 predicted proteins | sample 6weekpyrite_MG_FD_204943 | JGI IMG/M metagenome (GOLD analysis project Ga0316207, IMG submission 204943) | Microbial mat bacterial communities from mineral coupon in-situ incubated in ocean water Damariscotta River, Maine, United States -... | ecosystem: Environmental > Aquatic > Marine >...
AGAATTCGTATATTGAGCGCTTTAACCGGACTTACCGAGATGAAATTTTAAATATGTATGTGTTCAGAACATTAAACGAAGTGCGCGAATTAACTGAATTATGGATGAAAGAATACAACGATGAAAGGCCCCATGACTCACTGAATGATCTCACTCCGTGGGAGTATTTGGCGATGCATGATAAACCGGAAAACTCTAATTTAATATGTAACTAAAATGGGGAGGTTTACAATTCACAGCCTTCGAGTCATTACTATCAATACCAAAGCGTTCCGCTATTTCTAAAAAAACATGCATCGGTGTCGGCATATGCATTAACTCATTCACAATTACAATAGACATCAGTATACCGACAGCCTATATCTATCAATAATAAAAAATGATTATGGAAAATGTTGAGAGATTACATTAACAATGGAAACTTTTTCTGCCAGGGTGGAAGCACTTTTCTGGTTTTGGTGGAACGACTTAATTACCACGGTGGAAACTTTGGGCTGGAATACGCAATTGCAAAAAACTAAACGCATAGCCAGTAACGAAAGCGAAATAGTTCTGTCTATAGTATTTAATTATCTACGCTGCAAAAAATAAGTTAGATAAATTTTTGAGTCTTCTAGCTAGAAACTTTAATAACCTCATAACTTATCCCGGTTTTACGGGTTAGAAATAGTGGCGCGTATTCAGGTGATAATAAATGACAGTTAAAATTGAAAACATGCACATTTAATAATGCGCATGTCTATTGTCGAAAACGACTCTAGTGCACAGAAACATTCGGGTTAGAGATTCCATTGCGAATTTCATCGGGGGTGGCATCCCTCACTTCCAGTATTTTTACTTTAAAGGTTGCGGTTTTACCCGCAAGAGGATGGTTACCATCAACGGTGAGTTTATCGCCATCGATTTTAGACACGAAAAAAGTTTTTGTTTCGCCTTCAGCATTGGCCATTTCAACCTGTGCACCTACTTTTCTGAATTGAGGTGGTACATTTTCCAGGTCATCTGTAAAAGTTAAATCCGCATCGTACTCACCAAATCCTTCAGAAGGGGGCAGTTCTACCTCAAAGCTGTCACCGGCGGCGCAGCCTTCCATTGCACGTTCAATTCGTTCGATTAAGCCCATGCTGCTTGCACCGTGAACATAATTAACCGGTAAATCGACCTGCTCGACGATATTACCCGCATCATCAGTAATGCTATAGGTGAACTGAACGGCTTTATTTCTAGATATTTTCTGTGCTGACATAATTGACTACTGTTACTTAAATTGTGGACATATTATACCTTTAATAGGGTTTTCACCCAAATTAGGGTGCTTAATGTGTCAATAGTCAGAGTCAATAAATGCAGGCTCAGGGGAGGTGTGGGCTAAGATTACGTGGATAAGTTGAGCTTCACCTGAAAGGCAATATTAGTGTATAATTATTGACCAGATTTTCAATTATTAAGAGACTCCCCCAATGGAAGCATCCTCCTGTAGCAAAGCCGAACCCTTCGCATTACAAGTTTTAGGCGATTCAATGCAGCCAGAATTCATGGATGGGGTGGTTATTGTTGTCGATCCGGAAGGGATCATTCGAGATGGTTGCTACGTGGTGGCGCTGGATTTGAAGGATGAATACACCTTTCGCCAATACAGAATACATGATGAAAAGCATTATTTAGTACCACTTAATGACCTGTATGATACTGAGGAGTTTAAAGGCCCATCACATATAAAAGGTGTGGTGATACAGCAGGCGGGTAAGCGACGTAAAGATCGTAAGTTTTATTGATTAGCGACTATTTAATCAATTTAATCTTCTAATTTAATCCAGGCAATTTTTATAAAAACTCTCTAAGCTTTGTGCTGACCAGCCGAATTATCGAAATTTGGTTAGCCACATGCCCGATACACTCAAAAATTAATCACTCCTTAAATTATGTGTTACCCTTTCTGAAAAGATAAGAGCGAGGGGAATCTAATGTCCAGAAAACTTAATCAACTTTTTTCTACGTGTTTATATTTTAAATGCTAACGATTATTTTTTCTGTATTGGGTGGCCTGGGCATTTTCCTGTTGGGCATGGTCATCATGACAGAGGGTTTGAAGGCGCTGGCCGGAGACTATATGCGCTCTGTTATTGTTCAGTTTACCCGTAATCCATCATCAGGTGCTGTAACCGGCGCACTAACTACAGCCGTTTTACAATCCTCCAGTGCTACAACGGTGGCAGCAGTAGGTTTTGTGGGCGCTGGATTATTATCGTTTTCTGAATCATTGGGTATTATTTTCGGAGCAAATATTGGCACGACTATTACAGGTTGGTTAGTGGTGCTGCTTGGTTTTAAATTAAACTTAGCTGATATTATGATGCCCGTTATTTTACTCGGCACACTTTTGAAATTATTTGCAGATAAGAGATTGGCAAAAATCGGTCTTGCATTAGCCGGCTTTGGTTTAATATTTGTGGGTATATCGGTAATGCAGGATGCGATGTCTTCACTTCAGGGGGTACTGACGCCTGACACTTTTCCAGAAGATAGTCTTGTGGGAAGGTTTAAGTTATTTTTTCTTGGGATGATTATCACAGTTGTTACGCAATCTTCAAGTGCAGGTGTGGCAATTGCTTTAACCGCATTATTTACAGGCGCAATTAATTTTGAGCAGGCGGCCGCAGTTGTTATTGGAATGGATGTTGGAACTACTTCTACAGCAGCTTTAGCAACAATTGGTGGCAACGTTAGTTCACGACGCACAGGCTTGTCTCATGTTATTTATAATTTAATGACTGGGGCGGGTGCAATGTTGTTGTTATCGCCCTACATTTTTATATGGCAAACTATTTCACCGGGTAGCATATATAACAATGCAGAACTTGCATTGGTTGCATTTCATACGACGTTTAATTTAATGGGCGTTCTATTAGTGTTACCAATAAGCGGACACTTTTCAGATTTTATTAAAAGAGTAATTCCTGAAAAAGAGTCTGTGTACACATCGGCGTTAGATAAATCGTTACTTAAAGATAATGGTATGGCAATCACGGCACTTAAAATTTCAGTACACCATGAGATGATTGCATTATTATCCAGGCTTAATTTTTTATTAGGAAATTCTTCAAATGGCAGTAAATATGATTTAGCTGAATTACAGCAGGCATTAAATAAAACACATGATTTTGCAGATCATATTCAAATTAAAGATGAAAAAGAATCTTATCGGTTACAGCTCTTATCTTTCATACATGTGCTCGACCATATGCAACGTTTACATGAACGACTTGATGAGGATGCAGATAGAGCTGAAACGGCGCTTTTATTAAATATACTAGATGAACCCAGAAAGAAACTGGGTCAACTTATTTCCATGATTATAGAAAATAGTGCAGTTGAAATAGAGTCCGATACACTAAATTTTTCAGATGACCTACTGATGTATATTAATGAAAAGGCGGAATTTTTACGTGATCAAACAATGGCGCAAATAGCGGCGAGTGAAATATCGGTTATAGAAGCTAACAGACATCTTGAAGCGATACGTTGGTTGAGAAGGGTCAGTATTCATGTGCACAAAATTATGCATCATTTGAATAACAGTCAGAAAGATGTGAATTATGCGGATTAGACTAAAGAAGTTGTTCGAACTTACAAGTTAAGCCAGATATTTTATAACAGATAAAATACTTAGTTCTCAGGCCCCATTTTTTCAGCACTCGGGACTTTGCTGAAATAGGCATCGGCATCATCTTCATCAACTTCCTGCTCAAATTCATTATATAAAGGCAATTCATAATCAAACCAGCCGCGTAAACCGGTTTTAAGTGAATGGATATTTTCAAACCCCATAAGTTGCATAGTAAACGCTGCAAGTGCACTACGATTACCTGAACGACAAATGACGATAACTTCTTTATCGCGGGCGTCGGCTAATACGGGTACGGTGTCTTCATAGCCCCAGTCACAGGCGGCTTCTAAAACGCCACGGGGAACGTTTATTGAATTTTTAATGTGGACTGTCGCAAATTCTGCTGGCTCGGTTATATCAATGAGTAGAATATTATCAGAATGGTTGAGTTTTTCCTCCAGATCCCAGGGAAATACTTCACTGATACTTGGCAGGATATCTTCGATAAGTGATTTAAATGTTTTCATATTAACTTTCTTTTGATTGCTTCTGTCTTAGCCCTTGCTCAACTGCAATTACGGCCGCTTCAACCCGCGAGTGCACTTCAAGTTTGCGCAGTATCGCTTTTACATGCAGTTTTACCGTACCATCAGATATACCTAAATTTCTGGCGATAACTTTGTTGCTTTGTCCATCCGCCAGTAAACATAAAATTTCTAACTCCCTCGGTGTTAAGGCAGAGAAGGGCGTTTCTTTCTGTTTAATTTCAATCGGGTCACCCTGTACCATTTTTGCGAGAACATCGGTTAGCCCGTGGGCGACCACACTTTTACCTTTTTCGATATCGCGTAATGCACTGACCAGCTCATCCGGTTCCATATCTTTTAACAGGTAACCCTGGGCACCGTTTCGCAAGGCCTCCACTAAATCCTGTTCTTCATTGCTGGTGGTTAACATGACGATGGGGATTTCGACTTTTTGTTCTTTGGCTTTTTGTAATACTTCTAAACCGCTCATGTCAGGCATGCGCAAATCGAGTAAAACAATATCGGGTTTTAGTTCATTAATTAATACTAACCCCTTTGAGCCTTCTGCGACCGCATCAATCACTTCAATACCGCGTTGCTCCAGGAGTCCCTGCAAACCGACTCTAAAAAGTGCATGGTCATCAATTATTAATACGCGCATACTCAAGAGTTTATCTCCGATAATCTTTGTAATGGGTCGTGATCTGTGTCGCTGCTGTAGGTAAAATCCAGTTCAATTCGGGTGCCTTCTTCCGGCTCGCTCTCCACACGTAAATCACCACCTAAATAATTAGCACGCTCGCGCATAATACTTAAACCCACGTGTTTTCCCGGATGATCACTGTCTTTGGGCATTTCAAATCCACGACCATCATTCTCAATTAGAATCTGGTGATGACCTTTTTCATCGCAGCGAAACAGCAAATGTACATTTTGTGCGCTACTGTGCTTACGAATATTGTTCATCGCTTCCTGTACAATTCTAAATACATGCATTTCAAGGTTCGGTGGCAGGTCAGAATGATCCCATTCTTTTTGAAGTAAAATATGTACACCAGAATCTTTTCGCATGCGTGATACCAGTTTTTCCACAGCTTCTATTAAACCCTGTTTATCAATCGGAGTGCGGCAGTGTGCGATCAGTTCGCGTAAGTCTGAATAGGCTTCATCGAGACTGTTTTCCACCTGCTCAATACCGCGTATCGACTGAAATTCTGCGGTGGGTTGCAGTGTTTCATCTAAAACCCTGACCTGAAAACGCAAGCTGGCTAAAGTCTGTGCAAGGGAATCGTGTAGCTCATTAGCTATTAAGCTACGCTCCTGCATAATAATCATGCGCCGGGATTCCTGGTCCTGTTTAGCTTTTTCTATTGAACTACAAAGCTGAGCCGCAAGTGTTGAAAATAACTCGTAAAGATCATTTTGATTAATCAATGGCATCTGATTTAGTTTTATTCGAATTACACCCAATGTGCGTTTTTGATGGTGTAGCGGTAAGTAAAATGAGCGATCATCGTCCGCAACATCACATTGAAGAATTTCTGCAAGACGAGTGACATGCTCGTTATCATGAATAATTGAATTATCAATTAAGGTATCAGAAAGTTCGCGGGTGATTTTTACACGTTTTTGCTGGGATACAATTTCCGGGTCGATGCCAGAGCCGGTGATGTATTCAAGCCAGTTATTTTCTGTGATTAACCACACGGAAACATTGTGAGCCTGTAATTCTGCATACGTTTTTTTACAGAATAAATTCAAAATCTCTTTTAATTCACGTCCTGCATTAATCGTAGTGGTGATGTTATAAAGTATCTGTTGGGCTTTGTGTTGTTGCTGGCTGTTGGAAGCCTGCTTACGCTGGTTAGATAATGCAATAAAGGAAATGCCAATAAAGACCAGAACAATTAAAGTTATCTGGATGAGTAATGCCAGGGTTTTATTTGTGTCTGTATTTGCCAGCCAGATGCTACTGAGAACTAAAGAAAACAGTAGAAAAAATAACGCGGAAATACAGTTAAACAAATGCCGGTCTGACATTTTTTTAACTTCATAATAAATGCGTTCTGAAAATGACATGTTTGTTATTAATTACTCTTAAAAAATTGTATCGTTTAACTTTATAAAGTAGATATATTGTCATTCCTGCGTAGGCAGGAATCTAGTGACTTTAAACAACTGGCAGACACTGGATACCTGCCTTCGCAGGTATGACGAAGTTATGATTGATTAGGATGTCGTAGAATTATCATAATAAATTATTCTGTGGGTTTTACGTAGCTAGGATCATTCGGATTCATAAAAATAAAATCTTTTTTACCTTCTTCCAGCTCAACATAATCAATTGTCATACCATTCATAAATTCATTGGCGGTAACCGATACAATTAAATCGACACCTTCCGATGTATGGGTAATATCGTCGGTTTTAACATCATCGAACCCCATGCCGTAATGAAAGCTGCCATCGGGCAATTTAGTGCAGGCCAGACGCAGGGGCAGGCCATCTAAATTGCCTTCTTTAGCGGAGTGCTTAATCATCTTGGCCGCAGCGGGGGTAAGTTTAATCATGTTCATGTTTGTATTTCCGGTTGAGTTTACATTGCTGCACAAATTGTATAAAACGTTGTGCCCAGTGATTGGCCGTAGTGTCACGTAGGTGAGCGTAGCTTGCCAGTGTATTGCTTATAACGATGCCATCCGCTTTGCCGTTAATGCCAGCACCGCGTTTCACCTGATAGGCAAATTTAACATCTGTGGGTAGATTTTCAAGTGCCGAATAGTGGAATTCGTGACCGGCAATAATGGTATCGGGTAATGGTTTGAAGGTACCCCAGGGGTGGAGCTGAGTTTCTTCGAGTTGGATATAACCCCGGCCCTGGGGGGCTTTGTGCATTACGCAGTCTGCGGGTATAAAGCCCACCATTTCGCCACTTTGATCCTGCCATTGCAGGTTGCGGCTTAAATACATCAAGCCACCACATTCAGCATAACAGGGCAGGCCATTTTCAAGTGCCTGTTTTATTTGAGAGCGCATCTGACTATTCTGTTGTAGTTCTTTAATGCGGGTTTCGGGAAAGCCACCGCCGATAAACAGACCATCTATTTCTGGTAGTGATGTATCGCGAATAGTATCAATGCTGATTAATTCAGCACCGGTTGCCCGTATTGCATCCAGATCATCGGGATAGTAAAACCCGAAGGCATCATTTTCAACGATACCAATTTTTAATGGCGTGCTTATACGAATGGTTTCCCGCTTTTGAAGTTTTCCGGCAGGTAAATCGCTGGCATTGTTTGCAATGTTACGTAGTAAATTTAAATCGACCTGGTCTTTTACGATGTCGCGAATTTGCTGTATTTTTAAATCCGCTGAATCATCTTCATTACTCGGCATTAAACCCAGATGTCGTTCATCAATGGAGAGTGCTGGATTTTTATAAACCGAGCCAATGACTTTTACATCCGTGTAATGTTCAATAACCGAATGCAATTTCTGTTCGTGGCGACTGCCTCCAAGCTGATTTAATATGACGCCGGCAATATTAATATCTTTATCAAAAGCCTGATAACCCAGAATTAAGGGTGCAATACCACGGGTCATACCCCGTGCATCCAGAACGAGAATAACGGGGGCCTTAAGCAAGGAGGCCAGGGCGGCATTTGAATTACTGCCGTCTAAATCGAGGCCATCGTATAAACCTTTATTGCCTTCGATTACGCTGATGTCAGCGTCTTTAGAATAGTGGCTAACCGTGTCGATAATTTCACGTTGTTGCATGGTGTAAAAATCGAGATTATGACAGGGGCGATTAGCCGCTTTGCTTAACCACATGGGGTCGATATAATCCGGGCCTTTTTTGAAAGGCTGCACGATGGCACCGGTTTCGGCGAGTGCGGCGCACAGACCAATGCTCAGGGTGGTTTTGCCTGAGGATTTGTGAGCTGCGGATATAAGAAAGTGTGACATGTGATTATTAAAAGAAAAAGAAAACGCAAATGAACGCAAATAAATGCGTTTTTAGTTAAGCTGCTACACAGCTTTTCCTTCGTAGATAACCACGTTAATATCTTGATTTATTTTGGGCAAACTTGCGAAGCAAGTTAACCCAAAAAAACATTTGCGTTTATTTGCGTTCATTTACGTTTTCTTTTTAACACCTCGCAGAATCTCAAAACCACAAACGGCCCGAAGTAACCTCCGAGCCGTTTGCTAAAAGCTTTATGACTTAGTAAAAAACTTACTCAGCCTTATGATGTGGATCAGCTACTGAATCTTCTAAAGAAGCGGGTAGGAAGCCCAGTACTTTTATGCCGAGCGCAATCATAATCAGTGACAGTGCAACACCACCCAGACCGAGTAGTAATTCTGGCAGGCTGGCAGAGTATTGTGATGTTTCGCCATCAAAGAAGGTTGAGCTAACCACTTCCATTCCAGGGAACATTTCCAAAGGGTAGGCTTGGCCAGCAATGATGATCGTGTACATCGAAGCTAAGCCACCCAGGATAACTAGCAAAGAGGCAGCGGTTAATGTCTTACGACAATTTTTAAGCGCCGGTGCGTAAATCAATGCAATTGGCAGTAGTGAGCCTAAAATAATCTGACCAACCCAGAAGATAGTTGAGTAAGTCGATCCACCGTTTTCACCCAGCAGGATGAATGCTTCATAGCCATGATGTTCCGTGGCATACAGGTTGCTCAGGTGATAAACAATCTGGAAGTACAGGGTAGCGAATACAAATGTACCTAACAGGCTACGCAAGCGGTTAACGACAACGTCGCCTAAAGGGCGGTTGGTGCCGTTGTAGGCCGCGAGCAGTACCAGAATGAAAACTGCCAGACCAAATGAGAAGGACATAATGATGAACATGGGTGCCATCATTGCCATGTCATAGGCAGTGCGAGCCACAAGGAAACCAAAGATAGAACCGGTACCTGTGGTTAGTGCTAAGCGCCAGACGAATGCGGTAATACCGGCATAACGGCTGTATTTTTTCATGGTCCGATCCAGCATAAACCAGGCGTATACACCCACAATGACGAAGAAACCGTTATATAAAATCATGTTCCATGCAAAGATAGATTTGAAGTTATAGTAGGTCATTGCAACGATCAGGCGATCAGGACGACCTAAATCTAATACCAGTACCATTAAGCCACCGGTTAATAATGCCAGAGCAACCAGTGTTGAAAGGGGTGAAAGTGGTTTGTATATTTTCTTCTGAAATACCGAAGAGATTGAGGCAACATTAAGTGCACCGGATGCGGCAACAATCAGGAATACCGCAAATACGTGGGGCAGGCCCCAAACAATCTGGTTGTCCATGCCAGAAACCCAGTGACCTTCGTGCTCCATATAAAGCATTGAGCCAATGGCACCGAGTATGAAAAAGCCTAAAAGAGCAATTAAGCCCATATAGCCTGTGCTTTTACCTTCAATCTGTTCTAAGTGTATTTTTTTCATAGTATTCAACTAATCTCTAATACCTGTAAATTTATTAAATTACTTTTATTCGGTTTTAAGAGGTCCACAGCGGCTCAAAAAGCCCTGTGGAAACAACCTTAAATGCCGCGATAACGAACGCCTGTGTTCAGGCCAAGGTCAGCACGTATCTGCTGGCCACCATGTTTAGCTAATTGCTTAGATATTTCGCTATTCGGATCTTTAATATCACCGAAAATCATGGCGCCGTGTTCAGCTTCTGAGCAGGCTTCAACACAGGCAGGTGTTCCACCTTCATCGACGCGATGTACACACATCGTGCAGGACTCAACCGTACCTTTACCACGGGGTGCGTAATCAACCGTTAAATCAACCGCTTCATGTGCAAATGAGCGTGCCTTATATGGGCAGGCCATCATGCAGTAACGGCAACCGATACAAATATGACGGTCAACAAGTACGATACCATCAACGCGTTTAAATGATGCACCCGTTGGGCATACATCAACACACGGCGGTGTTTCACAGTGTTGACACATTAGTGGTAATGAAATTTCGTGTTTGGTTTGCTTGTCTCGCAGGGTGACTTTGCGAATCCACTGCTGATCTGTACGGGGGCGGTCGTGGGATGCAATACCGTTTTCTGTATTACAGGCACTGACACAAGCGGTACAGCCGGATGCGCATTTAGCGGTATCAATTAGCATGCCCCAGCGAACAGCACTGGTAACCGCCTGATCTGCCGGTTTAGCTTCTGCAACCGTGTGTAAAAATACACCGGGTGCAATTGTTAACGCCGCTGCAGCGGTTGCTGTTTGACCAACAAAGCTTCGGCGCGAAACATTTACATCTTTACAATTCATTGCTTGCTCCCTTTGGTAGAAGCCGCATCAGTAGACGTGCTGGCAATTTCTGTAGAAACGGGCTTTGAAATATGTGCACCATGCGGGTTTTTGCCAAGTGGTTTTTTATCCATGGGTCTGTCCATATGACACTGGAAGCAATCAATGCTTACACCGACAAAGTTGTGGCAGCTGCTGCAAAAATGCTCGTCATCGCCAAAGCGTGCAGTAGAATCTTTAGGTACATGACAGTTTATGCATTCTTTAAGACTGTATTGCTTGGTGCGAATACCTTGATGCATCGTTTCATCACGTTGATCAAGGATGTAATTCATGTGATTTTTTTTCATCTCATCTTCAGGCTCTACACATTCCGTTGTCCCATTAGTGGGGTGGGGAATAATAGGCTTAAATGATAATTTTTCAGACGAATCTTCATCGGCAAACGCAAAAGCGGAAAAAGCCAATAGGGCTAATCCCGCGATTGTGATTAAAGTGTTATGCATGCGTTTCTGAAACTGCTGCATTAGTAACTCCAAAAGTTAAAATAATTAGAGAGCTTATATTTAAAGATTAAGTATTTTATAACTACTTCGTTATTTCAGCGTGTGTGGCTGAAATCGTGTGACTCTGTTTAAAGTCGCTGGATTCCTGCCTTCGCAGGAATGACGATGTTTGTTCTTATTTATACTTAATCTGTATATGTCTAAAACTTTTAAAAATCTAATAATTTTCCAGTTTGCCCCTGTGAGGCTTCAGGTCAAGGCAGAAAATGTGAGCTTACAAGTGTAAGTGTCCATTTTCTAACGAAGGCCTGGAGCCTCACAGGGGTGAAATGGAGAATTATTTATTCGCCCATGCCCATGTCTATGTATCCTGTTGGGCATACATCAGAACAGATATGGCAACCGATACACTTAGTGTAATCTGTGTCAACATAACGGCCGGTCGTCGACTGGTCTTTCTTAACACGGAACACAGCATCCTGTGGGCAGAAGATAACGCAGTTATCACACTCGAAGCACATACCACAGCTCATGCAGCGATTAGCTTCAGCAACGGCTGTTTCTTCAGTCAGGCCATTCATACGCTCAGCAAAGTGACCTAATACTTCATCTGATGTTGGAACATCTTCTGTACGCAGGTTACGTGCTTCAGCTTCGAAGTGACCCAGGAACATTAAATCAGTAGAAATAATCTCTTTGTTAGAACGATCTTCGTAGTTATGAATCGCGTAATCGCTGCTATCAGTGCCACGTTGATCATCTGAGCTCAGGTTCTTATCAGCAAAACTTGTTGGAACCATATCGGATTCAGTCAACTTGTCCATGATGTTGAAGTGGTGAACGTCAACTTTTGGACGTTTAACCAAATCTGTCTGATCGATAAACTGTTTGATGGTTTCCGCGACAACAGAACCCTGACCAATCGCAGTTGTTAACAGGTGAGGACGTACAATATCGCCTGCAACGAAGTGACCCGGCTTACCAGGAACCTGGAAGAACTTGTCAGCGTCGATTAATGAACGACCGTTGTCCATATCTTCTGTGCCTTCAAGGTCACCGAACTGGCCGATGGCAGAAACGATAAGATCACACTCAACGATGTATTCTTTGCCGCCTTCAATTGCAACGGGTGCATTGTTTTCAAACTTGCTGTCTACTAGTTTCAGTGCAGTTGCACGGCCATCAGCATCTTTAATTATTTCAACAGGCATCACTTCGTTCATGATCGTTACGCCTTCTTTCAGCGCGTCCTGAACTTCGTGTTCTGCAGCGGTCATTTCTTCCTGCTTAAATAAAGCAGTTAAAGTAACATTTGCACATGGCTCTTTATCAGCATCTGCGATATCGCCGTGCTTAACACGACCTTCAGCAGAGTCTTCAGGTTTCTCATCACCCATGTTTTTCAGGGTACCGATACGGCGAGAAACTGAAACTACATCGATAGAAGTATCACCACCACCCACACAGACAATTTTCTTGCCAGTGTATTTCATTTCGCCTTTGTTAAACTGCTCAAGGAAGTCAACAGCGGTTACACAGTTCGGTACATCTTTCCAGTCTTCAATAAACAGACCACGGCCATTCTTACAACCTAATGCCCATAATACTGCATCGTAGTCTTTTTCAAGATCGGCAACAGGTACGTCTTTACCAACGCGGGTATTTAATTTAGTTTCGATGCCACCCATATCCAGGATACGCATACATTCGTGATCCATTACATCACGAGGAGTACGGTAGCCAGGGATGCCGTAGCGCATCATGCCACCCAGTTCGGCATGATCATCAAAGATAGTAGAACCAATACCGAATTTACGCAGATGATATGCTGCAGACATGCCTGCAACACCACCACCAATGATAGCGACTTTCTTATCACCTAAGTCAGGTAGACCGGCAAATTTATATTTTTCTGAGAATGCGCTATCACCAATGTATTGCTCAACTGAGTTGATCCCAACAAAGTCATCAACGTCATTACGGTTACAACCGTCCTGACAGGGAGCAGGGCAAACACGACCCATCATTGCTGGGAAAGGGTTAGCTGAAGTTGAGCGTTGGAATGCATACTCTTCTTTCGTCATGCCTTCAGGTGGAGTTTCGATACCACGAACGATATCTAACCAACCGCGAATATCTTCACCCGATGGGCAACTGCCCTGACAAGGTGGGGTGCGGTGCACGTATGTAGGACACTTATAAGAAGTATCTTCTACGAAAATTTTATCGTGCATGCTTGACCACTTAGTATCGCCATCTTGGTAACGGCGGAAAGTCAAGTTGTTAGTCTGCATGTCTTCTTTTGAAGTTGCCATGCTATTCTCCTATAGGCTAAACGTATAGTTAAAAATTAAGTTGCGGCGTATCATACGGATTTATGGGGATATGTCTCTTTTGAAAAAGGGGTATTTACTTTTGCAAAAATATCACTTCCAATTTTGACAATCGTCATAAGTCCTGAATTTGCTGCAACAAAATCGTTTGTTAAATTTTGTTACTTACTTTTTGGGTATTTATCACTTAGTCTTCTGGGTCAACCTGGCCTTCCAGGATGATCGCATCGCTTACTAACTGATGAACACTCACAACTTGGTCCATAGTAAAGCCATAATAAGGCAGTACTTTGGTGAACTGGCTCTTACAGATAGCGCAAATTGCAGCCATATGCGTTACACCAGATTCTTCTTTCGCGTTAATTAGCGCAGTTGCACGAGGCAAAACACCCTTAACGCGTAATTCCATCAGGTCGTCTGTTAGCAGACCACCACCACCACCACAGCAGAAAGTAGCATCGTGGATGGTATCTTTTTCCATATCGACGTAGTTATTACAAACTGCTTTAATAACTGCGCGAGGAATAGTGAACTGACCACCGGGCTCAGTACCCATGCCAGAACCACGCGCTACATTGCATGAATCGTGGAACGTAACGGTTTTATCATCGTTACGTGATTTATCAATGGTCAGCTCACCTTTTTCAAGTTTGTCTAAGGTGAACTCACAGATGTGTTGTGGAATAGGGTAGTTTTGATCAAGAAAATCAAATGGGCCTGCCAGTGTATTTAGGAAACTGTAACCCACACGCCAGGCGTGACCACACTCACCATATACAATACGCTTAACGCCCAGCTGTAAAGCGGCTTCACGAATACGCATTGAAATACGCTGCATATTTTCATATGAACCGATAAATAAACCAAAGTTACCGGCTTCAGAAGCAATCGAGCTTAATGTCCAGCTGGTGTTTGTCTGGTGAAATACTTTAGCGTAACCAATTAAACCATCGATATGGGGTTCTGCGAAGAAGTCAGCTGATGGTGTAACCAGCAGTACGTCTTTACCTTTTTCATCCAGTGGGAATTTAACTTCCACTTCAATATCGTATTCAACGTCTTCTTCAAGACCTTCCAGTACGTTTGCTAATGCTTTTTCAGGTAGACCAAGATTGTTACCAATGGTGAAAACCTTACCAATGATTTCATTTGCGTATTTCTGGCCACGACCAATGTGTGCCATGATTTCACGCGCCGCCATTGTAACTTCAGCTGTATCGATACCGTAAGGGCAGAAAACCGCACAACGACGACATTCAGAACATTGGTGGAAGTAGCTGTACCAGTCCTGTACAACATCTTCGGTTAAATCTTTTGCGCCAACTAATTTAGGGAAGTATTTACCCGCAAAGGTAAAGTAGCGACGGTATACGCTACGCAGTAAATCCTGGCGTGCAACCGGCATGTTTTTCGCATCGCCAGTACCCAGGAAGTAATGACACTTATCAGTACATGCGCCACATTTAACGCAAGAATCCATAAAGACTTGCAAGCTTCTGTAGCGACCTAAAAGATCACCCATTTTATCGAGGGCTTTTTCTTTCCAGCCATCAACCAAAACGTATTCAGGCATTTCATTAGGGTCATCATGAACTTTTTTACCAACGTAGTTCAACGCTTCCTGGAATTCCGGCTTTGCCACAAAAGGATTTAGATGATTCATTACATCATCTTTCGGCATTGGAACTACCGCATACTCTTTGACTTCAGGAACTTCGTAATCAGCCACTATTGGATTCCTCGTTATACGAACGTATGTTCGTTTTTAATCGTTTTAATTAGCTGAAGTATTTATAAAACTTCAGATTATAAAATTTGTTATTTATGCTTCTTCAGATTTTGGTTCGCGAGAAGCCACTAATTCTGGATAATTATCACGTGTTTCATCCAGTGGTTTTGCCCAGTCAGCCATGTGACGTTTTTCGCGTGGGTTATCTACCTGATTACGCGTCGGTGCATAAAATACGCCCGGAATGTGTAACAACTTACTAATAGGTAACACAAACCCTAATACAACTACGAGAAGCAGGTGCGCGACCAGTGCAGTACTTTCAGGTAAATCCTGAAGATTGAAATTCATAATGCCCAGCATAAATACTTTTACGGCAACAACATCTACCGAGAAGCCAGGAACAAAGCTCATCAGGAAGCCGCTAAATGCAATGAGCATAATTAAAATAAGCATTAAGTAGTCAGAGGGAGCAGAGATATAACGAACTCGTGCAACCAGGAAGCGGCGAGCTAATAAACCACCGAGACCAATGAGCATACCAAAAGCAGCATATTGCCCCGCAATTTGTACAATCCATAAACCGAGTACCGGCATCATGAAACCGAAGATACCTTCAGGGTCAATGATATAACGCAGGTGACGAACAAAGGCTAATAAAAGCGAAACGTGGAATAACCAGCCAAATAACCAGGTCCATTTGTTTGAGCGAAAAAGTGATACAAACAGCACAACTTCTTTGGCTAAACGCAGAACAACACCACCGGTGGTTTTAGGTGCTGGAGTAACAGGAATTTTTAAAGGTGCAGGGGTTGCACGGTATTGACGGGCTTTTCGAGCCAGACCAGCTAACATAAAGAGAGTGGCTAAAACTAATAGCGCTGCAATTAAAGTTGACATACTAAGTCGTACTCCGCCAAATTTCTGTAGTAATTCAGATTATCGCTGAGTCACTCATTACTGCGTTAGGAAATGGATATTTACATTTGTAAACCCACATTTCCCGCCTTGTACTGAGGTAGTTCAGCGGCAATCTGAATCACTACTAGTTTTTAATAAATTTTATAAACATATTTGTTTATAAATCGATATTTTCTTTTACTTATAAAATATATCTTCAAATCAGAAATATTTTATAAATAAAAGCAGGGGAGATGAATCTCCCCAAACTTTTTCAAACTGCAAATTTTGTCTTTTGAACCGAGGGTTCTCCAAACAATTTACAAATATTGATTCAGGTTGCTTCTGTGAGGCTGCAAATCAAGGCAGGAAATGTGAGCATACAAATGTATGTGTCCATTTCCTAACGAAGAGTTGCGGCCTCGCAGGAGTAAGCTGGATTAATATTAAACGCAGCCTGTTGGCTTTGGAAGACCAGCATATTTACATGCTTGCTTACCAGGGCCGTATGGGAAAAGCTCGTACAGGTACTTGCTGTTTCCTTTATCTTTACCAAGCTTCTTACCAATCGCTTTAGTCAGTACGCGTACTGCTGGAGCGATCTGGTATTCGTCATAGTATTCACGCAGGAAGTTAAGTACTTCCCAGTGAGCGTCAGTTAAAGGCTGGTCTTCTAATGCAGCCATTACAGTTGCACATTCAGGCTCCCAAGAACCCAGGTCTACCATGTAACCTTCTTCATCTGTTTCGAAAGTTTTACCGTTTGCTTCGAAAGGCATATCTATACTCCTAAGTATGAAATGTTAAACAGGTTTATAACCAGGACTGACACGTGTCGTGCTTGGTCGTTAGTTCTACAAAACCGCTATAATCAACTACCTGAATACCGTCGATTACACGATCTTCGCTCATACCGCGAGCTGCAAGATCGGGACCTAATACATAAACTGAAACATCTTTCATTGCGCCTGAAACCATATCTGCATGGTCAGTACCCGCCATTGCACCTAAAGCACCGTCTTCGATTAAAAGAATCGCACTGCCTTTGGCAGCTAAACGAATGCAAGATGATAGGGAGTCACGCTCAAAAGGTGATTTATTTACTGTGTGTAAAGTTGACATATCTCTATACCCCTTAGAAGCTTAAAACAACGTCTTGATCGTCAAAAACTTCAGCTAATTCAGCTGAGCTTACCAGACGAATAGAAGGCTTTTCAGCCCAGTCATCATCTTCATCTTCCCAGACTAAATCCATTAGATCATCTAATGTCAGACCGCGAGCTTCAAGAGATTCTTTTTCAACATAAAGTTTAGTAATTTCATAATCACCCAACGCTTTATACGTAGGAGAGAAATTCTTCATGCCAATGCCATCAGTCGATTGACCTTTTGCAATCTGGTAAACACCGTCACCAACGAATGCTAAAGATACATCCTGTTCGAAAGCCGCACCGATTAACACAACTTCTAAAGATTCAAGCGCATACACTGTTCCGTATGGCGCTTTTCTATTTACAAACATGAATTTTTTAGTCGCCATCTTAATCTCCAAACACTAACTGACGGTCAGCAATGATGCCGCCTTCAATTAACTGGCCTAAACCAGAAATACGGAAACCAGGAGCGATGTTATCGCCATCTAGACCCTGGCGCTTAGCTTCGTCTGCATCCATGATGCCGCGGCGCTGTGCCGCTGCGATACAGATAACCAAGTCTATGTCATGTGCTTCTGCAAGCTTTGACCATTCCTGCTGGATATTACGATCATCCTGTGGTGGAACTGTGTAACGAGTACCGTTATTCACACCGTCGTGATAAAAGAATACGCGAAAAATTTCATGCTCAGCTTCTAACGCTGCTTTGCAAAATGCTAAAGCAGTGTCAGCCGCCTGATGCGTATAAGGGCCTTCATTGACCATAATGCTATATTTCATCTTCATATACCTATCTTAGAAACGGATATGAGTCGAAGCATTAAGGCTAGCACGGGCACCGCGCCAGTTATCAATGTGGTACTTAGTGAACGGAAGACCGGTCAGTTCGAAGAAACGAGGCCAGCCGATACGCTCAACCCATTCACCAACACGTTCCCAATCGCGTGCATCTTCTTTGTAGCATTTCAGGATCAGTTTAACGATACCTGCAGCTTCAGGCCAGCGAGGTGGGTTGTTAGGAATTGCAGAAGCAACCAGTTTCTGGAATGTAGGCTTGCCACGTGCATTAGAGTGGTTACCACCAACCCATACGGCCAGTTTAGAGTGCTCTGCATCGTTGATCATCATTGGAGGACAAGGTGGGAAACATGCACCACAACAGATACACTTCTTCTCATCAACTTCTAATGAAGGCTTGCCGTCAACCATAGCTGGACGAATCGCAGCGACTGGGCAACGTGCTACAACTGATGGACGCTCACAAACATTTGAAACCTGTTCGTGGTCAATCTTAGGTGGCTTAGTGTGCTGTACGTTAATCGCGATATCACCCTGGCCACCACAGTTGATCTGGCAGCAAGATGTAGTGATATGAACACGGTTAGGCATGTTCCATGATTTGAATTCGTCGATTAACTCATCCATCATTGACTTAACAACGCCAGATGCATCAGTACCAGGAATATCACAATGTAACCAGCCCTGTGTATGAGACAGTGATGTTACAGAGTTCTTAGTACCACCAACCACGTAACCTTTATCTTCTAAAGCTTTGATCAGGGGATCAACTTTAGATTCGTCTGTTACATAGTATTCAATATTAGAACGGATAGTGAAACGGATGTAACCGTCTGCAAATTCGTCACCGATTGCAGTTAATTCACGTAAAGAGAATACATCTAGAATACGCTGAGTACCGGCTTTAACAGTGAAGATTTCTTCGCCGCTTTCAGCAACGTGGCGTAAAACACCAGGCTTAGGGTCTGTGTGGTATTTCCATAGTCCAAAGTTACGACGCATTGT
>Ga0316207_10002480_pt1 | contig 18840 bp, 13 predicted proteins | sample 6weekpyrite_MG_FD_204943 | JGI IMG/M metagenome (GOLD analysis project Ga0316207, IMG submission 204943) | Microbial mat bacterial communities from mineral coupon in-situ incubated in ocean water Damariscotta River, Maine, United States -... | ecosystem: Environmental > Aquatic > Marine >...
AAAGAGTCCACCTATGTCTGCCATATTCAATTACTGGATTTAAATCAGCAAAGCTGGCAATCCGCCTGGGTGAATCGCAAGTTAGAAAAAGTTCTCTGGCTACCCTATGAAGCCGATCCAGCCATCGAATATGGCCAACGTAAGCTGGGCCAGGCCATATTATGGCAACCCTCAGCCAGCCAATCACGCCAACTGGAATCAGACTGGGAAGAGATTATGGAAAAACTCTGTTTAGGAGAACAACAGGAACTCAGTGCCCATTATGGACAGTACTTACAGGTGCGGCCAAAAGCGGCCAATGCCAAAGCATTAACCAGAGCCTATAACACTGCCGGTGAAATATGCCAAACCCTGCCATTGGGCTTCTATCTACGTCCCGAATTTACCCGCTTAATCATCCAGCAAAGCTACCTCTAACCGTATTTTTTCTGAACTTAAATGAGGATTTCGCCAATATTTACCGGAAATCTAATAAGGCTTTGCAGAAAACAGTCCGAATAATTAACTTAATAAAACAACAATTTAGCGATAAAACTTAACCTTTTCACCTATTTGCCGATATAAACTAGAATCAATCTTATTCTATTTATATATAAGGTCAACAGCGCGGTACTTTTATGGGCGAGACGAAATTGCAGCGGTGGGTCAACCACCTGAGTCAAAGTGAGCTGCCCATCTTTAAATACTCTCTGGTTGCGATTACAACGATCACCGCAAGGGAAGACACCTCTAACAACGAACTATCCGGTGCAATACTTAAAGATATTAACCTGACCGCCCGTATCCTGCGACTATCAAACAGTTATGTTTACAATCCATCTGGCACCCGAGTTAATACCGTCACTAATGCCGTGATGCTGCTTGGCTTTAATCTTGTCCGGGATATTAGTATTTCACTAGCCGTTATCGACACCCTGCTAAAAGGCAACAAAGAAACCCATGTGATGAAGTTAATGGCGCGTACTTTTCATGCTGCCGTACAGGCAAGAGCTATCGCTGAATTAAAACGAGACGAATCACCTGAAGAAGTTTTTATTGCTGCCTTACTTTACAACATTGGCGAACTGATATTTTGCTGTGTCGATACCCAATCGAGTGAAAAGCTCATTGACAGCCGTCTGCTTGTTACGGATGATCAATATAAAAAAATGCAACGAGACATCCTTGGATTTACTTTTAATCAGCTAACCGAAAAGCTCACCAATGACTGGCAACTAAGTTCGTTACTCAACGAAACTATTCACAATAAAGCACATAGAAATTCACGCTGCCAACATATTTCTCATGGCAATGCAATTGCTGCGGCCGCAGAGAAAGGCTGGCAGTCACCTGAAACAATTAATGAACTAACCAGTCTGGCCAAACACCTCGACAAGAGTCTCAAAGAGGTAACCAGCTTTGTCCACAAGAATGTTGAAACTGCAGTTAAAGTGGCTCAGGAGTTTGGTGCAAGAGATGCGGCTGAATTTATTCCAAGTCTGGATAAAACCTTCGCAAATAACAGTGTGCCTCCTGAACTTGAAGAGCAGGATGAATTCCTGATGCCTGATCACATGTTACAACTATCCATTCTTAGAGAGCTGTCTGGTATTTTAAATAAAAAACCCGCACTGGGAAGTATTCTAACTATGGTTCTGGAAGGTATATATCGCGGTATCGGTATGGATCGAGCAGTGCTGGTTTTTATCAACCCGGCAAAAACAGAAGCCCGGGCAAAAATTGCACTCGGAAGTGATGGACAGACATTTCAGCAACAGTTTGTTTTCAATATTGATATGAAATCGCCAAATTTAATTCAACAAATGCTTATCTATAATCGTAGCTACTGGATTAAAGACAATGAAGACGATCAAAAACTACTCACCAGAAATATGCAAAACACTCTGAATTGTAAAAATTTTTTTATTGCCCCAATTACTGTCGAAAATAAAACCGTTGGATTTTTTTATGCTGACCGACAACCTAGCAATCGCCCATTAAACAACGAAAGCTTTGAGAGCTTTAAACATTTTGCTCACGAAGCATGTATAGCCATTAAATTTATTAAACAGAACTAGGTACATTATGAACAAGAATTATCTTTTAACTGACATTACTTTTCGGTATGCCAACATCATACCGAACTTTATTGTTGCTAACTTAAGGGATAACAAAAATCATGACTGAGTCAAAACTGGAAAAATGGGTTCATCACTTAAGTCAGCGTGAGCTCCCAATATTTAAATATTCGTTAATTGCAATCACCTCTATCACTTCTCGCGAAGACAGTTCGAGTAGCGAGCTTTCCAGTGCTATTCTGAAAGACATTAACCTTACTGCTCGTATTTTAAGGATATCTAACAGTTATATTTACAATCCATCCAATACACGAGTGAATACAATTACTCACGCTGTAATGCTGCTCGGCTTTAATCTTGTTCGCGATATTAGTATTTCCCTTGCAATAATTGATACGCTGTTACATGGTAATAAAGAGATACATGTAATGAAACTGATGGCACGTACTTTTCATGCTGCCGTACAGGCAAGAGCAATTGCAGAATTTAAAAATGATGAATCCCCTGAAGAAATTTTTATTGCCGCACTATTGTATAACATTGGCGAGTTGACTTTTTGTTGTGTAAATAGTCAGTCGAGTGAAAAGCTTATTAACAGTCGTTTAGTAGCTACCGATGAACAATATGAAAAAATGCAAATGGATCTGCTTGGTTTTACTTTTAATCAGTTAACGGAAAAACTTACCCAGGACTGGCAATTAAGCGATCTGTTACATAATACCTTACATAAATGTGATGGCAAAAATAATCGCAGCCGGCACATATTACATGGTAATGCGATTGCTATGGCCGCAGAACATGGGTGGCAATCGAAAGAAACAAACCTTGAGCTCGATAGTCTGGTTAAACATCTTGATAAAGATATAAAACAGGTTACAAAATTCGTACACGATAATGTTGAAACCGCTGTACAGGTTGCACAGGACTTTGGTGCCAGTGCCGCTGCGGAATATATTCCCACTTTTGATAAAAACAAAACAGACATCCAGGTTCCGCCAGATCTGGAAGAACAAAGCCAGTATTTATTGCCCGATCATATGCTGCAACTATCAATACTGCGCGAGCTGTCCGGTATATTAAATAGTAAACCAGCCTTAAGTAATATTCTAACCATGGTACTGGAAGGAATTTATCGAGGTATTGGAATGGACCGCGCTATATTAGCCTTTATTAACCCAGCTAATACCGAAGTAACCGCAAAAATAGCACTTGGTATCGATAACCAGAAATTTCAGCCGTTATTTAATTTTTCAATCGATATGAGTAACCCCAACCTTATCCAGCAAATGATAATTTATAAGCGAAATTACTGGATAAAAGATGACGCGGAAGGAAAACAGTTTATTCCAAAACAACTACAGCCTGTTTTTAAGGATAAACCGTTTTTTATTTCACCCATCTCAGTTGGTGAGAAAGTAATTGGCTTCTTTTATGCTGACAGAATTCCAAGCAAACGGCTTCTGGATGATGAAAGTTTTGAAAGCTTTAAACACTTTGCCCAGGAAGCCTGTATTGCATTGAAGTTTATCAAACAAAAATAATATTAATGTTGCCGATAAAGATCTTCCATCGACACGGATAAACCCGTTCCCTGAACGATTCGAGCATGAAATCGCTTTAACTGCCGTGGCTCATGTACTCCACAAGAGTGCGCGATAATGCCAACTTCATGAGTTAAGTTTTCGACATAGTTTTGCACCCGAATCGCCTTGTTAGCCGGGTTCAACCCTTTTTGCAGACTTTTATTATGTGTAGTAATGCCTGTAGGGCAGGTATTCTTATTACACTGCAATGCCTGGATACACCCCAGAGAAAACATAAAGCCCCTGGCAGAATTAATAAAGTCAGCACCCACACATAATGCCCAGGCAACATCGGTTGGGGTAACTAATTTTCCCGAAGCAATAACTTTTACCCGATCTCTTAAATCGTACTCTTCGAGTTTATCAATCACGATAGCCAGACTTTCATGCAATGGTATACCCACATCATCCATTAAAGACATAGGTGCCGCACCGGTTCCACCATCGGCACTGTCAACTGTTATAAAATCCGGGGCATATTCTTTACCCTGTTTATTGATAGTTTTAAACAGAGTATCTAACCAACCTACTGCCCCCAGCACCGCTTTATAACCAACCGGTTTACCCGTGACTCGCCGGATACGATTCAACATATCCAGCAAATCATCTACTGAATTAATATCCGGGTGACGGTTTGGGCTTATCGAAGCCTCTCCGGCTTTAATACCTCTTATATGTGAAATCTCTTTTGTGACCTTCGCTGCCGGTAATATACCCCCTTTACCCGGCTTGGCTCCCTGACTCAACTTAATCTCAAACATTTTGACCTGAACATGTTTTGCAACCTCTCTAAGTTTGTCATCATCCAGCTCTCCCGCCAGATTCCGCACACCATATTTTGCCGTACCAATCTGGTAGACAAGATCGGCACCACCTTCCAGATGATAAGAAGATATGCCACCTTCTCCTGTGTTCATCCAGCAACCGGCTTTATAAGCACCACTCGATAAAGCAAGCACAGCCACTTTTGATAAGGCGCCATAACTCATCGCCGAAATATTAAACAGTGAATTGGTTGTATAAGGCTGTTTACAATAAGGACCGATCGTCACATTACCCGGCTCGACAGCATCAACATCCAGTGTAGGAAAAGGACAGTTAACAAATAAAACTGTCCCCGCTGGTCTTAAATCGCGAGTTGAACCAAATGCCACCATATTACTTATATTTTTGGCGGCACGATAAATCCAGGTACGTTGAGCACGGTTGAAAGGTAGTTCTTCACGATCCATCGCAAAAAAATACTGACGGAAAAACTCACCAAGTCGTTCAAACACATAACGAAAGCGGCCTATAACCGGGTAATTCTTTTTAATCGCCTGTTGAGATTGTGTTACATCGATTATATAAATGATGACAACAACCAGTACACCCGTCCCTACTGTAAAAATAAACAGTACCGACATCACTTCAATGCCAGCAATAACAATATCAGGCAATTCATTTAAAGTCATAACAACTCCTTGTTATTATTTATCTGTTTTATGGAGTCAGAATTATTTGCTTAGTTCCTCTCAAATGAAGAATATAATCGTTTATAATGACCCACTAATTCCTAATATAGACCAGAGATTACAACATGCCTAATGACACATCTGCTCAGCACAAAGCCGCCGTCAGCGAGAACTTTAATATCGTCGCACCAGGATACGATAACCCCGCGCAACGTTATTTTCCAATGAGTGCCGATCGGATGGCTGAGTACTTAAAACCCAAACCTGGCAACCGGGTACTCGATATCGCGACAGGAACTGGCATGGTTGCTTCCGCGATGGCTCAGGCTATCTTACCGGATGGCCGGGTTCAGGGCATTGATCTTTCCAGTGCAATGCTGGACAAAGCTTATGAAAATTTTACCAGGCTGGGTTTAACCAATATTGATCTGCATGAAATGGATGCAGAAAAACTCGACTTTAAAAGCAACTATTTCGATTGCGCAAGTTGTGGCTTTGGTATTTTCTTCCTGCCCGATATGCACGCTAGCTTAAAAGAGTGGTTACGGGTATTAAAGCCGAATGGACGTTTAATGTTTACAACTTTTGCCGAAAGCGCCTTTGGTGAACTGATAGCAATCTTTGTTAAACAGTTAAGCGGGTTTGAGGTTAACGTTGATATTAACGCTGAACGATTAACCAAACTTGAAACATGTGAGTCTTACCTTCAACAGGCCGGTTATACCGATATACAAATTCATAGCGAACAGCTTGGTTATCATCTTGCCGGTGAAAATGACTGGTGGGAAATTGTAATGAACAGTGGCCTGCGTGGATTTGTTAACCAGCTTAATGCAATGCAATTTGCGCAATTCCGGGCTAAACATCTTGAAGCAATCGCTAAACTTAAAATCGATAAAGGAATATGGCTGGATGTTAACGTTATTTTTTCTACCGGGAAAAAACCAGCCTAATTCTGATTAACATTGATTGCTACCCATTGGTTAGCACCATCAATCGCCGGTAGGAATAATCCTGAACTCCTTGATTTTTTCATTTTCCATTAAGGCATTTGATAAACGATAAAAAGCATCCCCACTATAAGCAAAAATTGTCATCTGGTATTTAAACAAGTTAGTTTCATTATCCAGTTGATAGCTCATATTGGATTCTTTAACGTCAAAGGAATGAATAAACTCAATTAAATCTTTTCTTTCTAAAATATCTGCACGCTTAAAACTGACTTTTAATTGCCCAAATCTACGGGTAGGCATTTTCCGTTCAATCATACCTAACGCGCCTAATATAATCAGACTCATAAACGTGGCATAAAAACCGGCACTAAAGAAACCCATCCCCACTATAATACCAATTGCAGCCGTCATCCAGACAGATGCAGCCGTTGTTAATCCTCGAATGGTCAATTTCTCGCGCATAATCACGCCGGCACCAAGAAAACCTATCCCGGTCATAATCCCTTGTGCCATTCTAGTAGGGTCAACCCGAATCGTATCAACTGGCGCACCGGTTAATAACTCCCACTGGTAAGCGGTTAACAACATTAACAAACTGGATGAAACACAAACCAGACTATGAGTACGCAATCCTGCAGGACGACCATGAAATGCACGCTCCAGGCCAATAATGGCACCGGCAAGTAATGCCAGACTTAAACGAATAATAACGACATTATGATCAACCATGTAATCCTCTGTTTCAATTAAGTTATTTAAAAGATAAAACCTTTCTAAAATTATGGTTGATATTCTGATTTTTTAAAGATGATGGCATTAATTCATCCTTTTTTAAGTGATAAAATTTGTTGTCGAAATTAACTCCCCGTATAATACGTTACATCAATAAATCCTCAGGTTAGTATATGAATTCCTCCAACAACCAAGATACCCCGTCCCAAGAAAATACACCGAGTTTTTCAGCTCCGAATGAAAATACCACAGAATTGCTTGAGCAGCGTCTAAAAACTTATCAGCAACATATCGAAGAATTAGCGGAACCAGTACACCCTCGCGACCGCGCGCTGCTGGAACTGAATATGGCCGAAGCACTTGTTGGTTTAAAGCGCGGTGAGCAGGCCTGGCAGGTTGCACGTTCAGCCTTTGATGTTTTTCTTGAAAACCACGCCTGGCAAGATGCTGTCGAAACATTAGTTGTGTTATACCAGGCGGAGCAACCCGCTTCTATCGTTGCACTTGGTCAGGCGGCCTGGTTGGCGGTAAGTTTTCCGATTAACCCTGAAACCTCTTTTGCAGTGATGACCCATTTAATTGATGAAATGCCAAACGATGCAGATGGCGCGGCTGTTGCTGCAGCCGTTGGTCAATACGTTGTAGATTTACGCGCAACAGATGAAGAGCATGAGAGCTTGTCGTTTTTAACCCGCAATATTTTAGTGAAAGTTGCTGAGTTGCATAGTGGTGTCAAGTCACAAAAAGAGCTGGATATCTGGCGACTGAAGTTGGAACTGGATAACCCGGAAAAATTTCTGCCACGAATGGCGCTCGTCATTGGTGCAATTGTTGAAGAAAACTGGTGGTTTGACCGCGATAAACTACGCGCATTGATGGATTAATTTTTAAACCCGAAAGCAATACTTGTAAAATAACATTAAATTAAACTAACCGCCTAACTTTGTTTCCCGGCGACGCCCTGTTCCTTATGAAGCACCTCGGTACGATCACGACCTAAGGATTTTGCCTGATACAAGGCTTCGTCGGCACGGTTAATCATTGTATCAGCGGTATCCTGAACAACAAACATCGTCAGACCAGCCGAAAAAGAAGGTAACTGAACATGTACATGACCATCTTCGATAAAACACTGTCTGGCCTTTTCACGTACCTTATCCATGGCTGCCATTGCTCCATGTTCACTGGTATTTGGAAACAGTACGGCGAACTCTTCACCACCGTAACGGCAAACCAAATCATGTTGACGGAAGATGGTAAATAATTTATTTGCATAAAACTTAAGAACTTCGTCACCTATCGGGTGGCCGTATTTATCATTGATCTGTTTAAAATAATCTAAATCTACCATCGCCAAAGCCAATGAGAAATTGTAACGCTGGGCACGCCCCATCTCATCATCAAGCCGATGCATAAAGGCGCGACGATTTGGCAGACCGGTTAATTCATCAGTAATACTTAATCGACGCACCCGGGCTAATTCATCACTTAGCTGACGGCTGTCTTTTTCTATCATTGTAAAGTAGTTTTTGGCATCTTCAAGATTGGTTAACAACACCTGGTGTGCATCTATCAGGCCGTCAACATCATCCGCAAGTGCCTCTCTCAAGACTTCAATATCAGTAATGCTCGTTGCTTCTTTTAAACCGCTACTGATAACTTCTAACATCACGCCAAACTGTTCATGCTTGGCGACCGTTTCATTAATACGACGGGTTAATTCACCACGCATCGAACCTGATTTCTCAGATTGCTTTTCCAGATAACCTTCATATTTGTCCTGCGATTTTTTCTCAGCAGATTCCTGTTCAGATGATGACTTATAGCTTGGTAGTAACTCATCAATCAGATCTTCTAACGGGTTTTTTCTATCGATCGTGACGCTCTCTGAGACCACCGGCTCATAAATCGTCGTGCCCTTCTCTTCTTCATTACTCGTTCCGTAGTATTCAAGCAAAGGTAGCAGAGCATCCCGTAGAATTTGCTCATCAAGCACTTCCATGCGAGCCATGTGCAACAGGTACATATCAATAAATTTGCGTAAAGACTGGAGCTCCAGACTGTTTAAAGGCTGTTGTAACTGCTTCTGGATCAGCTTGACCTGAAGATGTAATGAGGAACCGGGGGTTAAATGTTTCAGGTAGGTAGATAAAAAATTCTTAACTAATGTTAACAGCACCCCTTCACGTCTGGCGTGCTCACCTTCATTTTCTTTCAGAATTCGTTCAATTTGCTTGAATAAAACACTGCCGGTAGTCGATGTATTTAACTCGTCCAGCAACGACAAAACCCTGCGTAACGACGCAGAACTTTCAATATTTCCAGCTAAATCTGTATTTTCTGACGATGTCCCTATCTCATTGTCAGTATGAAAAGTCGTCATTTCACCCCACCTGTATACGCCATTTTAATTATATAAACACTTAAATATATAAAAACCACTTAGGAAATCCAGCGTAACTGCACCTTTATAATTTCTTCATACAATTTTTATCAGCTATTTATTTCGCTATGGGGGCACCTTAAATTAAAACTACCCTTTCCTTTATTGGCCTGCAAGTATTTTTTATCTGTATCAAATTCGTGAAAATCTCTAAATTTAAGCTATTTCAATGGCTTATAAGAAAGTGTTAAACTAGTATAACTTTTTAAAAACGTCTTATAATCACTCGACTACAACAAACACCATCGAATATATTTATATTTGCCGGTGGCAAGAGGCTAACCTCGGTGAATATTTAGCGTTACGTCATTACCGGTATTTTAGCCATTATTCCGTTATAGATAACCTGGCTGGTGTTCGATTTCTTCTTTTCTTACATGCTGCTACTCTGGAAACCTGGGGTGCTCGCCGTTACCGATACCCTGCAACAGAGCCAGCCGGAAATAGCCAGCCTGTTACTTGCAGGCTGGTTTCAGACTATTCTAGCCAGTATTTTAACCATCATTGTCCTGTATACTCTTGGCTGGGCAGCTACCCGAGTCATTGGTAAGCGCATTCTTGGCTTGTTTGACAAAATTATTAATAAAATACCCGTTGCGCAGTCCATTTACGGCTCGGTTAAAAAGTTAATCGCCGCACTCGGGCAAAAACCAGACAGTCTGAACCGGGTTGTGCTGATTGGCTTCCCAACCGCTGAGATGAAAACCGTTGGCTTTGTAACACGTATTTTCAATGACTCAAACGATGGCACTGAACTGGCCGCCGTTTATGTTCCTACTACGCCTAACCCGACATCTGGTTATATGGAAATAGTCCCAACCGACAAGCTTATTGCCACGAACTGGACAATGGATGAAGCCATGACGTTTGTCTTAACCGCCGGCTCAGTTGCACCTGACAATATCAGTTTTACGAATAAATAGTTTGTAGTGAAAGTATTAACTAACTCTGGTCTTTAGTCAGTGATTTAATGTTTAAACCGTAAGTGTTTGCCAAATTTTAACAACGTCTTTTAAATTAATCAGTGCATACCTTAATGATTAATTTTAATTTCAATTAAACGCCCACAAATAAAAATCCGTTTTTATCCGGCCTGTTTTTCTTCTATAAGCTTTGAGACTTCTTCGACTGTCTGGAATTCAAACAGATCCACAACATCAATAAGTCCCGGATAAATATCGTCGATCTTTGCATGGATCTCAGCCAGAGCAAGCGAGCTAATGCCCACTTCAAAAAAATTTTCTGTCGCCCGGATAGTTTTATCTTCAACGACTTCATTACAAACATCCAGGATCTGCTGTTGCAAGGGTGTTAAACCGGACGCTTCTGTTAGCTCTGCTTCTGGACTCACTTCCAGCTTGATCGATTGCAATACATCATCAAATTCACCCGCGAGGTAATCATCCGCTAACAAACGTCTTTGTACCTTACCACTGGTTGTTTTAGGAATACGCTTAACCGGAATGACTGTATCTATTAGCAAGCCAGTCTGCGCATTAATTAACCTGGCGACCTCATTTGCCACAGTATTAAATTCGCCCAGATCACCTCGATACAGAATAAATACAACCAGTTCATCTTGTTGTTTTTCCGGATGACTTACACCATAGACTACAACTTTACCCAGCTCTAACTTGTCATTTTGTATGGCTATCGATTCAAGATCATGAGGAAAGTAATTCTGACCATTCGCAAAAATGATATCCTTGGTTCGCCCGGTCACCACTAATTCATTATTATGCAGGAACCCAAGATCGCCGGTATTTAACCAGCCATCACCGGTTAAAGCCGTGGCATTGGCGGTCTCATTTAAATAATAACCCTGAGTAACACTCGGTCCTTTTATTTGTATGTCTCCGATACAATCTTCAGCCAGTGTCGAATTATCCTTTGCTGTTATTTTTATTTCTATGTCCTGGATCGCAGGTCCCTCGATTGCAAAGCTGGCGGCATCAGGATGAGTGTGTTCAACTACTTTTATTTTATCGCCCATTAGTAGATCATGTCGATCTAGATGGATGGCGCGATACTCTGTATCCAGTTTGGGGAATGAAACTGCCAGAGTAGCTTCCGCCAGTCCATAAACCGTAAACATACTACTACGCTTTAAACCATAAGGTTCCAGTCGTGTTAGAAATTGATCACAAATATCGACCGAAATTGGTTCGGCGCCATTATATATAAGACGAATAGAGGATAAATCCAGATCGACATCTTTATCAGCGAGTGCTTTCAGGTAATGCTTGTAACCAAAATTAGGCGAACACAATACGCTCGCCCTATGTTCGCTGGCTTTTTGCATCCAAAGTAATGGCCGGCGACTGAACAGATCCGTCGACATAATATACTGCTGCATATTCCATACAAGCATGTTGATATGAAAACCAATTAAACCCATATCATGGGTTAACGGCATCCAGCTTAAGGTAATATCATTCTCGGTATAACCGCCACCAACAGCAATGGCATTTACATTAGTAATAATATTTTTATGGGTAAGCAAAACGCCTTTCGGATCACTTGTTGAACCGGATGAAAACTGGATAAAGGCAATGTCGCCGGCAGTAACTGATGCTGTCTCGGCCTGTTTAGACATATCCAGCTCTAAAACAGTTTCGTGTTCGATGGTTCTGGCCATCAGTTTTTCAAAATCAACCAGGCTGTTCTGATTATCAGCATATTTTTTCAAACGCTGTAAATGATCTGCTTCGATATAAATATGCCCGTTACTTAGCTTGTTAAAAATTTTGAACAATTTGGCACGATGTTCATCACTGATCCCGACAGCTACCGGCACCGGTACTATTCCACCAAGAATGCAGGCCCAAAAAACTTCAATAAAACGTTCATTATTTTTTAAAAATATAATTAACTCATCACCTTGCGATAAGCCTCGTTGCTGGAATTCTGACAATAGACTTAAAGCTCGTTTTTTTAACTCCGTATAGCTAACGGTTGTTTCCTGTTCTTTACCTTCAATAAAAGTAATACTGCGATCACCTTTGCTTTGGGTATTAATCGCTTCTATTAAGGTACTAAAAGTATTCATTACTGCTGTTTACCTTTTACAAATTTTTAAAATTATGGGTTCTTTGGCGCGCATATTGATGCCCGCTTCAAGCTCTGGAGGTGTATCGGTTAACAACTCAAATCTAAAATGCTGAGCCATCAGTCCAACATGTATCTGCATCTCTACCGTCGCAAAAAAATCCCCGATACAACGGCGCGGCCCGGCAGAAAAAGGTATATAACTGAACTTATGTTGGGATTTTTGTTCTTCATTTGCAAACCGTTCTGGTTGATATTCTTCTGGCTGATTCCAGAAGTGTTGATTACGATGCAGGTAATAAGGCGAAATAAAAATGTCCGCCCCGGCAGGAATAGTATACTGCCCCACCACGTCATCATTAATTGCTTTACGTGTAAATAACCAGACCGGAGGATATATTCTTAAAGCTTCCTCGGTTACCTGTTTAATATATGAAATTTTATCCAGGTCGTTAAAGCCAGGCGCGCCACTTAATCCTGTCTGAATAATTTCATCCTGAACTATTTTATCAACCTGTGGAAATTTGGCCATAAAATACCACACCCAGGTAAGTGTAATAGCACTGGTTTCATGTCCGGCGACTATCATAGTCATCACTTCATCGAGTAGCTCTTTGTCACTCATCGCCTCGCCAGTTTCTTTATCGTGCGCATCGACAAAAACTGAAACAAAATCATTGTATTTTTTTGTAGTCGTCCGCCTGTTCTGAATAAACTTCAGTAACAAACTCATTAATGCGCGATACTTTAATACCACCTGTACATCACGGGTAGGGTCTTCGGTTAAAAAGGCAAAAGGATTTTCACCCGACTCTTCTAAAATCGTATCAACATCATCACTAAACAAAACACGCAATACTATATCAAGTGCCAGATCGCTGGCCTCGTAACTGATATCAATTTCAGCTTCAGACTTGTCAACAAGCAAAGACTGCCACTGCTGCATCCTTTGCAGATTACATTGCTGGATCATCTCTACCTGTGATTCAATCATTGCCTTGCTAAAAGCAGGCTGGATCATTCGTCTTTGTTTACGCCAGAATGCTCCGTCACTGACGATAATGCCATTGCCAAGCAACATTTTGACCCGCTCAAACCCCACCCCTTTGTTATAATTCTGATAATTTTTTAACAGGATATGTTTAATTAGCTCGGGATCGTTAATCAAGAAACTATCATTTTTGCGTGTTTTTGATTTTAACCGGACAACATCACCGTATTCTTGCAGTAATTCTGAAATAAAGTGGAAAGATTCATCCGTGGTATTCAAATCATACGGATCGGCTGGCCCGTCTGGACTGGTAGGGTTTTGTTGCAAGATTTCAGTCATTTAATGTTAGAAATGAGATACTTAATACTAGTTGACAATTAAATCGATTAGAATAATTTAATGCTGATACTATATTACATATTACCGGAAAAGAGAATGCACCCGACCGCATTCCTCGATACTTTGTCACAGCTTCCAGTGAAAAAACGCCGCCGTATTCGTAAAATTAGGGATAATCAAAGCCAACTCCAGTCCATCATTGGATTAAAGTTGCTACAACATGGATTTATGATGCTTGGCTATCGCAACTTCCATCTACAAAAACTGAAGTTTCGAAATAACAAACCACATATTCCCAACCAGCTACATTTTTCGATAAGCCATAGCGCGCAATGTATCTGCTGTAGTATCAGTAAGAACGGCGAGGTTGGTATTGATACTGAAAAAACAAGACCCTTGTCTGCCAGCCTCGTAGAAAAATACCAACTCGACCAACCTGACGCTTCAGCGATTAAAAACTGGACCCGTAAAGAAGCCGTCTTGAAAGTGGACAATACCAACAAACTACATGCCATTAACAATATTGAGCTAACATTATCGGACGCAATATTTAATAATACCCGATATTACACAAAGTCATTTTTTGTACGACCACACTTTTATCTGAGTGTCGCAAGCAAGCAGGCGATTACAAAAACAGTTTTAAAACGTGTATACTTTTGAAATGTCTAAAATCCTGTCTCGCGAGAATAAAAAGAAATTCACCAAATCTATTGCACCGTACCTGGTTAAGTTTTTGTTAAATACCATCTGGCGGACCTGCCGGGTAGTTAAGATACAGGGAAGCCATTATCTTGATCAGCTGGTCGCAGATGATAAACCTTTTATCCCTGTGTACTGGCATCAACACCATGTTTACGGCAGCTATTTAATGCTTAAATTAAAAAAGCGAGGTGTTAATATCGGCTTTTTAATCAGCCCCTCTGCCGATGGCGATATGTCTGCCAAAATAGCGAAAAGCTGGGGGACTGTTGCCATACGCGGGTCGAGTACTCGCACGGGTGCAAAAGCCTTGCGCGATCTTTACCTTGCCATTACCAAAGACAGAATTTCACCGGTAAATACTTCAGATGGCCCAACCGGGCCACTCCATGTTTTTAAACCCGGTGCCATCATGCTGGCACAGCTAAGTCAGAGTAAACTTGTTCCGGTTTCCTATGCGGCCTCACGTTACTGGCAGCTTGGTTCATGGGATAAGTTTATTATTCCCAAGCCTTTTTCAAGAATTGTCATTAATGTTGGCAAACCCGTTTCAATAGACAAAACACTACCCGAAAGTGAACAACAACAGGCCTGCCTGCTATTACAGGGTATGCTTAAAAAGTTACAGCTATCATCTGAGAAGATACTACGGAAAAAAGTTCAGGCTAATTGATGTCTGACATCTTCGAATTTTTTTAGAATTTCGTCACTATGAATAACCATCTCTTCAAATTCTTCAATCTCTATAGGCTTACTGAATAAAAAACCCTGTATAGTCTTGCATCCTAAGGCACTTAAGTATTGTAGTTCCTGTGCCGTTTCCACGCCTTTGGCGACAGCATCAATATGCAGGCTATGCGATAAGGCCATAATAGCAGTCACAATCGCTGCATTTTCTTTTTGTCCTCTCTCATTTATATCTTTAATAAACGATCGATCAATTTTAAGAACGTCAATTGGGAATTTTTTTAAATAATGCAAAGATGAATAACCCGTCCCAAAATCATCGATAGCAATTCTAATCCCCATATCTTTTAAACGTGTGAGTATATGTAAACTATATTCAACATTATCCATCAAGCTGGTTTCAGTCAGCTCCAGTTCAAGCATGCTTCCATCTAAATCATTTTCACGCAACACGGTACTGATATCAGAAACAAAGTTTTCTTTTTTAAACTGTATAGCAGAAACATTAAGTGAAATGGGAACATTAAGAATATTATGTTGCTTTAAATGTTTACAAACCTTACAAACTTCCTGCAACACCCATTTACCAACATTATGTATTAAACCACTGGTTTCAAGCGCGGGTAAAAACTCTAGTGGTGGAACCAGACCATAATCCGGGTTATCCCATCTAAGCAAAGCCTCACCTCCCACTAACTTGCCACTTTCACTGCTTATTTTAGGCTGTATATGGAGTAAGAACTCATTCTCTTCAAGCGCTTTATTGAGCGCAAACTGCTTATCGTAAAATTTAATATGCCGCATTGCACCACCACGACTGAACATCTGGAAGTTGTTACGGCCAAAGTCTTTTGCATTATATAAAGCAGAATCTGCATGATGCACAAGCTCGTCAATGTCTTTAGCATCCTGGTTTATCACACTAATACCAATACTACACGTTAAATGAATATAGGTGGCATCAATCTGAATAGGTTCATTGATCTTATCCAGTACTTTTTGTGCAATATCCTGAACCGTTGCATTTGAATCAAGCTGTTCTATCAGGATGGAAAATTCATCATCACCGGTTCTAGCCAGCGTATCGGATGCGCCAATCATCCTGACTAACCGTTGCACCAGAATTTTAAGTACTTCGTCTCCAAAAGTATGATCATATTTGGCATTGAGTTCTTTAAAATGATCGATATCGATCATTAATAAAGCGGAGCGTCCATTTTGCTGTAAGGTTCGCGCAACAGATTGACGCACAAAACGAAAGAAGTAATGTCGATTTAATAACCCGGTAACAGGATCGGATTTGGATTGGGTCACTATTTGTTTGGCATACTTGTTAACTAAATTATCTGAATATTTTGCAATTGAAAAAAGTATCGCCAACAAAATAATAATGCCAACTATCATTCCCGTTAACATGAAATATTCCAGATAATCCAGGTTTTTATGAATATCGGTTGCAGTAATTATTTCGACAACAGCATGCGCGTTACCTTTGGCGTCAAGCAGTGACGCAAAGCTGACAAATTGATTTTCTGGTAAATGCGCAAACCTTTTGTCGAATTGTGATTCATGCCTTGAGTTTAAGACTTCACCCTGTAGTACCCGCTGGATAGTGTTTTTATCCTGATAGCCTTGCCCAATATCTTCCGACTTGGTCGAAAAAATAATCTTGCCAGACTGACTAATTAAACTGATTTTGACAAGATTAAACTTGTTGAGATATTTTTTCGCAACCACTAATAAATTTGAATAATGCGACGACTTTATCGCCTCGTGAAAAGACAGTTTCGATAAAACGTTAACTCCGTCTTTGTCTGTCGCCTGAATAACATCACCGATAGCCATCACCACCAGTTGATTATTTTTATTGACAATATCAAAGGCCGAATCGTGAATTTTTTTATTCACAACCAGCCAGATTGAAAGACTAATCACAACAATAAACACGAACGCTGAGATAATTAAACGCCGTAAATTTCGATGCTGATGCGATGATATTGACATAAACTACAAACCACTTTGTACCTGTTCAATACTAATATCGGAGCGGCAGCAGAATACCTTAATAAATTAAGGCATCGAGTAGGTTTAACCCTGGAAATACTGTCCCACAACAATATTAACCAATAAATTCATATAGTTATAAGCGCATTATACGCCTTTTTAATCACTTCAGGATAGCCCTTTATGGTATTTAATATTACCTGGCCCACAATATAGCCAAAACCCGATAAAAGTGTGATAGCTATCACACTGTACAAAAATTAATCATAAAAATTTTGGCATGCCTGCCGATAACCACTATAACTAATTCAGGGCAAACTTTTCCGAAAGGTTAGGGCGCAAAGCTTCCGGTCTAATGAGATGCAACTTGAGTGTCCATTTCAATGATAGCGGGGTTACACATCAAATGCTGACAAAATATGCATGGTTTGTATCCCCATATTTAATAGTAACAGGGTCTAAATTATGGGTAACAGCGACAATATTATGTCCTTCAAAAAACCAAACCTTAAACAGCAAGTTCTCTTTGGTAAATTATATGAACAATGCCAGGAGCTGACGCTTAAACATTTAAAAACGATTATACAACGAATGTTTGATAATGCCGATGACACGTTGTTTTCCCTGGCTGAAAAAACGGATTCAACCACCGACTCCACTGCTTATTTTGATTCCATGCGAATCATTCGTTTAAAACGCAGCGAAATCGAAACTCAGCATTTTGATTTTATAAAAAATGCTTTTGCTGAGCTTAAGAATATAAAAGAATCTGAACAACCGGAAGAAGACTCACTACACTCCTTTTCCCTGGATAACCTGTCATTGATTGAAGATGCTGACCTTGAAGAAAATATTGCTATAAAAAATATTGTTTCCAAGGTTTCTCATCACTGTCCACGAGATTTAACAGCCATTGAAAAACGCTTGTCGCATATATTAGGCAGAGAGGTAACATCAAAAAACAATCCATTAGGTCCCGAGGTTATCTGTAATACTTTTATGCAAGCAGCGACTGAACTCGATATTGAACTTAAAGTCAGTTTAATTATATTAAAGCTATTTGATCAGGAATTAATTTCCGGGATCACTCCGCTGCTAAACGAGGTAAACAGCCTGTTTGTCAACGCTAATATTTTACCCGAGTTTAAACACACTATTCAGCGCTCCCAACATGTTGAGCACCCAAACCAGAATAACCAGAACAGGGATCATCAAAATAATACTGAAAATAATCCCGTTAACCCGACTCAGGATGCGTTTCAATCCCAGTATACAACTGAAAATATCCAACAAGTTGCTAATGGTACTCAAAATACATCGATCGCACATTTTCATCAATTACTGGCCCAACAAGCCAAATCCAGTCAGGGTGAAAGTCTTCAGGTTGGAATGCAAAACTCCTCCGTATCAGGAGCTGCCAATAACGTTCACCCCATTAATCCACAACAAGGAATCACGGGCGCAGCAATGGGCTCGACAACGACTGCAACGATGCAAGCCGCATCAGCTGGACAGGTCGTTTCAACGCCTCAATTTATAGGTTCGTTAACGCAATTACAGAGCATACCGTTAAACATGATTCCCCATCACTCAAACTCAATGGCAGGTGATGAAGATTTTGAAAAAAGTGATACAAATTCCACAGAGAACCTGAAACAATTTGTAATCCAGCAATTGCAACAGCAGGATGCAAATTTCTCAGTCAAAAATATTAGCCCCATCGACCAGGATGTTATCGATGTCGTATCGATGTTATTTGACTTTATTCTTGAAGATAAAAATATCCCGGATGCAGCCAAAGCACATATAGCGCGTCTACAAATTCCGTTGCTTAAGGCCGCAATCAT
>Ga0316207_10002482_pt1 | contig 18837 bp, 13 predicted proteins | sample 6weekpyrite_MG_FD_204943 | JGI IMG/M metagenome (GOLD analysis project Ga0316207, IMG submission 204943) | Microbial mat bacterial communities from mineral coupon in-situ incubated in ocean water Damariscotta River, Maine, United States -... | ecosystem: Environmental > Aquatic > Marine >...
CGCTCCATTAATACATCCAGCGCTGAAAACAGACCCGCCGTAAAATAGCTTTCCAGCTGTGGCAGGCCCGCCTTTTCTGCGAGCATTTCGCACATTTTTCCACGCGTCATTGCCAGCCGAATCATTTCCGATGGTCGATCATCCATTTTGGATAAAGCCATCATGGAAGCCCAGCTGGATAACTGTTTGCGGCCAAGAATAACAATGGCCTGTCGAATCGATTCAATTTCACGACTAAAGCTGAAGAACGCTGAATTTATTAGCTTGAGCATTTTATAACTCATCGACACATCAAAACTAATGGCTTCTTCCAGTTCATCCGTGTCTGCATTCGGGTTCTGTAAAACAGACAGCAAATTTAACACCGCCACTTTATTGGTAGGCAGCGATTTACTCTTGATAATTCTTGGTCGGCTTAGAAAGTAGCCCTGAAAATAATCAAACCCCAGCTTAAGACAGAACTCAAACTCATCAATGGTTTCAACTTTTTCTGCGAGTAGTTTTGCCTTGTATTTTTTAAGTATTGCTACGTGCTGTATTAATTCTTTCTGCGTCAGCTGCCGGATATCAATTTTAATTATATCCGCCATAGCAACCAGTGGTTTATGCGCGGGATTATAAATATAATCATCCAGTGCAATAATAAAGCCTCTTTCTGATAACCTTTTTACCGCCTGTAACAACTGGAAATCAACCGGCACATCTTCCAGTACTTCGAGAATGACCTGTTCTGGAGAGATCGGCAATGAGTTTTCTTCCAGCAGAAACTGCTCTGACAAATTGACAAAGGCATAACGCTTACCCACCAGCCGCTCCAGGCCAATTTCCAGAAAGCTGTTAATAATGGTGGTTGATGTTGCGCCATCTGCGCTCAGCTGCCCAAATGCTGCGGCATTATCTTTGCCAGACCTGAATAACAGCTCGTAGCCGTAGATACCAAGATCTCTGTTATAAACGGGCTGCCGACCCACATAAATATCTGGCATAGGTAATCAATCTCTGAAACAGCACACAGCTGCATTTTAGCAAAAAACAAGCATTCAGTTATAAAAACATCGCTGAAGCTCACAAGGACAGAAAGCAATATTTTGCAGTTAAGCCGCTCGCCTGATACAGGGAATTACTCGTATTCCGACGACTAATGACGGCAGCTGACGATAAGCACACGCTGAGATATTTATGTTTTTTATAAATTTTACGTCTAAAATCATAAACAAATAAAAAACATCTATTTCTTCATTTAACTTATGCGTAAAAAAATCACAGTTAAGCAGCTTCGGCTTGGCATGTTTATCGATAAGCTGGACGGTAACTGGCTTCAACACCCTTTCTGGAAAAGCTCATTCAAACTGGAAAACCCTAAAAACATCATAGCTCTAAAGGAATCTGCGGTCACCCATGTGTGGATTGACACAGCCAGAGGCCTGGACGTGGATGAACCCGCACATCCCTCGCAGGTGCAGCCACCATTCGAGGCAGGCAAAGCAGCCCCACCTGCTGTTAAAACGATCTCCATTGATAAGGAGATGGAGGCCGCACGTGCCACGCTGGAAAAAGCACGTGCCGCAACCATGGATTTACTGCATGAAGCACGCATGGGTAAGTCTGTCAGCACCGCAGACGTTGCACCACTGGTCGATGAAATATCACAGTCGATCGGTCGTAACCCCAGCGCCATGCTCACCATTACCCGCATGAAAACCAAAGATGACTACACCTATTTACATTCGGTGGCGGTTTGTGCACTGATGATTGCTCTGGGTAAGCAGATTAACTATCAGGGTGATTATCACGCGCTGGGAATGGCCGGCCTGCTACATGATGTGGGGAAAATGGCGATTCCTGACGAAGTGCTCAACAAGCCGGGAAAATTAACAGATGAAGAGTTCAAAGTCGTACAGGATCACCCTCGCAGTGGCTGGGAGATACTGAAAAAATCCGAGGGTGTTGACGACGTTGCACTGGATGTGTGCCTGCATCACCACGAACGAGTGGATGGTAAAGGCTACCCTGAAAAACTATCAGCTGACGTTTTATCTCTGGAGGCTCGTATGGGGGCCCTGTGTGATGTATATGATGCCATCACGTCTGATCGCTGTTACAAAAAGGGCTGGGAACCCGCTGACGCCCTTAAAAAAATGGCGGAATGGAAGGATGGTCATTTTGATGAACACCTGTTTCAGGCTTTCGTAAAGACGATTGGTATTTACCCAGGCGGCACCCTGATCAAACTAAAATCGGGACGGCTTGCTATTGTCACGGACCAGGCGACCGAAAGCCTGCTCAAGCCAGTAATAAAAGTTTTCTTTTCCTGTAACAGCAAAGCCCCTATCCCACCTAAAATCATTAAATTAAGTCAGTCCAACGAAGAAATTGAAAGTGCAGAAGAACCTGAGGACTGGGGATTTAGTCGTAGCGAAATAATCAATATGCTCGCCTGAGAGGTATCAATGCATATCACACGGCAGGCGACAGGGCATGACAGGACATCGCTCGCGTCTTTAGTAAATAGATTCACAAACATGAGGTTCTAGCACGCTATGGGGGTGATGAATTTTTTGCTGATGCTCCCTTACACCCGATCAGTAGAAGCCGAAGCACTGTTGAAGCGTATTGTGACCGTACTGGAAAAAATCTGGCAAGAACCAGATGTCTCGCTATAACTCATTCTGCTTGTACAGGCTAACTTAAACTTGCAACAACCCTGCAAGCAGACCGATGAGCGCCCCAAAGACACCACCCCAAACAACCAGCCAGCCCAGATGCTGCTGAATCATTTGCTGAATCATCTCTTTAACCAGCCGCGGCGTTAGTTCGCTCAGTCGCTTCTCAACGATTTCTTCAATCTGGCCCTGAATATCCGACATAACATCTGGCTGTTCTAACTCTTCGCGCAACAATGTTTGAAAACTTTCTGTTTGCGTCATCTCTGACAATGAAGTTTTCATATTCTGCATAAAGGGCTCTTTCAGTGGTTGCAGGGCATCCTGCCCACCGAACATACCCAGCATACTGCCAAAAGATGACTGCATAATGGTGTCGACCAGTGAATCAAAGGCCGGGGAAAGATCAACTTTCTCAATCACCGGGGCCAGGTGTAAATCTGGATTATCAGAAGAGCCTTTAAGAAAACGATCAATATTTTCTGCGGTAAAAAACTGCGTCATCATCAGCTGTTTAATGCCCAGCTTAAATTCCTCAAAGCGTGCAGGAATGACACCCGAGCCATATAAACCAGGCACTTTCTCAAACAGCATATAAATAGCCAGCCAGTTCGTTATCGCGCCTGACAGGGCAAACAGCCCCATCGTAAATAACAATGGATAGTGTAATAAATAACCCAGCAGTATCAGTAAAGCCGCAACTAAATTGGTAATAATATTTTTATTCATAAGGTATTAACAACTCTGAAAACCAACCATCTCTATCCGCATTCAGGGAAAGTAGGATTTTACCTAAACTCGCCTGTTATTTTCTACACATATATTAATTGAACCGCAGATTAAACGGCGAAGGATTTATAAACCAGCATCAGGCCACTTATCAACAGTAGAGAACTCACCAGCTGATTAAAGCGATGTTGATTTAGTTTGAGATGCAGGTGATTTCCTGTATACATTGCCAGAAACAATACCGGCAATAGCAATAACAACATGAGCAACAAATTAACGGTATACAGCCCACTCACGGTATATCCAGCAATACGCACGCCGCCATCAATTAAAAACAGCATTGCGATACTGGCCCGAAACTGGTTTTTATCCAGCTGACGCAAGCGTAGATAAATCACATAAAATGGCCCACCGGTGCCAAACAGGGCACCTACCACGCCCGCAAATCCGCCAGCGGGTATAGCCCATAAACGGCTGCCGCTAAAATTGATTTTCGGTAATAGCGAATAGCAGGCATAAACGAATACGAAAACACCCAGCGCACGAATCAGTAAAAGCGGATCGAGGGTAACCAGCAACCATATAGCGATCAACACGCCGAAAATGGAAAAAGGCAATAATGGCCAGATATCGCGCCAGGCAACCTGTTTACGCAATTGCATGCTTTGCATAATAGTGCCGCTATAACTTACCAGCCCCAGCAGGGGAACCACATAGGTAAGAGGTAACATGAATGCCAGTAATGGAATGGCAATCAGGCCGGAACCAAAACCGGATAAGCCTTTAACCACATAGGCGATGAAAATAATCAGGATGCAGAGGACAATTTGAACAGGTGTCAGGGCTAGCAGATCAGTTAGCATATGCAAAAAGTTACAAATCGAAAAGCAGCGACAAGTTTAACGATATAACATTCAATAAAAAATCGCTATTGAGCTATTCATACAATTTGATACAAATATCACCTGGCAATACTTATGAAACATTACGCAGCTTAAGTGCTTCCTGCAGCTGTTGCGCTTTCTTGCGCACATTATCCAGAATGCTTTTGTTTTTAGCGTTAGTTTCTATCCAGTTAAAAATAGCCTGCCACTGTTTTTTATCTGCGGCAACAGCATGGTGATTAATTTCATGAATGCCCAGACCTGCACGAGACACACGATTATAATTTTGCGTATCTCGCAATTGTGCCAGTACCGGAATATTTAATTTCTGCAGGAAGCTTTCCAGTTCCTTGAATGAGGTAGTATTACGGCGAACTTTATTGGTGACAATCGCCAGCCGGGAAGCACTACGATGCACTTTAAGATTAACGATGAGTTCACGCAGGAAATCACCGGTGGCACAGATATCCATCCATGATGGCAGCACCGGTATTAAAATATAATCGGCATCTTTTATCTGTTCAGCCAGATCCGGGCCCTTTAATCCCGGCGGGGTATCAACCACCATGCGCGAAACCTCGCGCGGTACTCGCATATGCCAGCTGCGGGTAACCCCTTTTGCAGCATGTCGGTGCGCCGTTACACCATAGATACCAGGCACCGATTCAGGCCGCGCTTCTAACCAGCGCATACTCGAACCCTGCTGATCGTAATCATACAGTGCGGTCGAAAAACCTTTAGATGCATACAGGCTGGCGAGATTAGTGGAAATCGTACTTTTTCCACACCCCCCTTTTACATTGATCACAACGATACGAATCATAGCGCTACCACCTCCACACAGGTGAAACAGGCACCGAAAACTCTCAGCTTGGTTTCTTTTTTCATTTATCTATTATCATTTAGTTGTTTTTTTTAGATATTTTTTAAGCAGTGATTCACATGCCCCCGGAATCAACTGCCAGCACAGTCTAATTAATATCAAATAACATATCAATTCTTTTTTAAACAATAACTTACCACGTATATTTAAAGCTATGTTTTAGAATATGCTGTTTTCATAATTCAGCTGACACTGACCTCGCTAACATTCGTCTCACTGTTGCGGCTCCGCGGGTGTGTGAAATGACACAGTTGCTTACGTCATATCACACACTCACTCACCCATTTTCCAAATAAAACTCTTTAAAAACAGATAGATAGACAATGGCTCACTAATTGCTACTGACTCAGGATTGATCATATTTCCATTTATTACAGGGTTTTACGAATGAAAAAAACACTCTTACTAAGCAGCATTCTCAGCACACTGGCCAGCACCAGCACCCTCGCCGAACAACTCGATACGATTTCTGTAGAAAGCACAAAGCTCACTGATGTGAGCGGCGAAGAAGTGAAGTCTGCTGACCTGGCTGATGCCTTGAGTAAAAAAGTGCCGAGCATTTCAATTATTCGTCGTAGCGGTATTTCTAACGATATTATTTTACGCGGACAGAAAAGAGACAATATCAATATTCTAATTGATGACAGCAAAGTTTATGGTGCATGCCCAAACAGAATGGACCCTCCTACATCGCATATTCTGACCAACAATATTGAAAGCATTGAAATTATTGAAGGCCCTTATGATGTAGAAAATTTTGGCACCCTGAGTGGCGCAGTCGCAATCACCACAAAAAAACCGGCGGAGAAACTTCAGGGCGAAGTGAGCGTCAATGTGGGGAGCTGGGATTATCGCAAAACAGCTGCGACTTTTAGCGGTGGTAATAAAAGCGCACGCTTCCTGGTCAGCGTTTCCAGCGAAACCAGCGCACAATATGAGGATGGTGATGGTAACGACTTTTATCAACAGATAGAAAATCTGGGCCTGCCTTCACCTGTCGGTGTTCAGTACAAGGATATATACCGTGACCTGGATGCCTATGACAAAAAAACATTTCTTGGAAAACTCTATCTGGACATTACCGATAATCAGGAAATGCGTTTAAGCTACACCGCGAATCGCAGCGATGACATTCTCTACCCTTCAAGCCCGATGGATGCCCTGTACGATGATTCAAATCTGTATAACCTCGGCTACACGATTAAAAACCTGGGCGAGTATTCTCGCGCACTGGATGTTCAATATTATGTAACCGATGTTGATCACCCAATGTCGACGTTCTATCGCAACTCTTCTGGCCCAAACTCAGCGAATGAAAAAACAAATCATCTAACCACCGAAATGCAGGGCGTTAAAATCAAGAATCAGATGGACCTGACCGACAATAGCGAACTGACGCTGGGTATTGATTCGAGTATCCGTAACTGGGATGGCCAGTTTGAAGGCGAAGGCACTCAGACAGCTGTCACCGGTTCAGCCAGCATCCCGAATGTAGACACTGAAAACCTCGCACTGTTTGCCATTCTGGAAACACAGCAGGACAATATCAATATTAAAACAGGCTTGCGCCTTGATGATACAACGATTACACCCGCCGATAGTTCTAGCCTGCCAGACAATGACTACAGCGGTTTAAGCGCGAACATCATGACCACCATTCAGGTGAATGATCAACTGCGTTATTTTGTTGGTCTGGGCAGATCATCACGAGTGCCTGATGCAAGAGAGCTTTATTTTACCGGTGCAATGACAAACGGCATAATGGTAATGACGCCGGTTATCGGCACACCCACCCTGAATGAAACCACAAATACTGAAATAGATCTGGGCACTGAGTATAGCGCGAACAACTATACATTCAAAAGTCGCTTCTTTTATAGCCAGCTTAATGATTATATTTACTTCAATGCCGACGCAACGATCGGAGCATTCGAAAATATCGATGCCAGCATCTATGGTATAGAATTAAGCGGCGCTTATTTTATCAATGATGAACTGTTTATTGATTATGGCCTGGCCTGGTTACGTGGCGAAAAAGACAGCGCACTGGATGGTCAGACAGATACGGATCTTGCAGATATCACACCTCTTAAGGCAAATGTGTCGGCCAACTATGAATATGGCTATAAAAACATAGCCAGCCTGGAAGTTGTCGCGGTTGATGCCTGGGATAATTTTGACGCCGATAATGGCGAGCAGGTCATTGCCGGCTATGGCGTGGTTAACCTCAAAGTGACGCATAATTTCTCAAATAAGTTTGAACTTACTGCGGGCATCGACAATCTACTGGATAAGACTTATGCTGCGAGCAACACATACAAGGATTTAACCTTGTTAACCGATGGCACCGGCGATATCATTTTAATGAATGAACCTGGCCAGTATGCCTATTTGAACGCCACGTATAAGTTTTAATAGCACTGAAATAACGTGTGGTCACTTTAAGGCAGAGAATGATTTCTCTGCCTTTTTTATTGCTCTCGTACTCTTTCTTTAACTCACAATTGAAAGATACTATTTGCTATTTGGCGAATGGATTACGACTTTTATCAATAGAAAACTGCGCATCATCAAGCCGTTCAGCTTCGAGCGTTTCCTGATCAGCCGATATCTCAACAGGCTGTGCTTTCACAGCTGCGTCTTTTAACATCGAACCCATCTCCTCTAGCGCCGTTTTTTCATCTACCTGCTGCAGATTAAAGTAACGTAAATACGGTTTATTCATCTGGAAAGTCACGGAACTACTCACCCGCACAAAATATTGATGCTGTGACTGCACCTGTATGCTCAGTAATTTATCACCCAGATATTTCTGTTGCAGATCAAGCGTTAAAACCTGACGATGCAACGCCACAGGTATGCGCATAAAATCACCATTGGGTATTTTACCCGCAGGGGAACCATTTAACATGACGCCCGGCATCACCATGGAATTCGCAAGAGACAACGGACGATACAGATAGATCACTGCAGGCTCCGTTTTATCCATCTCGGGTAAGCCGACTTTTGTTGACGGGGCACTACATGCAGCTAGCAGGATTGATAAACAAAGGACAAACGATTTATATCGATACATAAAATATGGTCTTAGATTCATAAATAAAAAACGATTCGTTACCCGGCAGCCCAATCATAAACAGGCCAGCTCGCAAACTGCTAGAATATACAACTATGCAAACAATATCACTCGCAGGCTTTGTTTATAAAACCACTCAACTATAGCGCGTTATGAACCTATATCAGCACTTAATCGACTCCGATCATAAAAACATCTGGCATCCCTATTCGGCACTGGGCAGTGATTTACCGATTTTTCCGGTGGTATCTGCCTCAGGTGTACGACTCAAGCTGGCAGATGGCCGGGAGCTTATCGACGGCATGTCTTCCTGGTGGTGCGCCATTCATGGCTACAACCACCCTGAAATGAATCAGGCCCTGAGCGAACAACTCGGTCAAATGAGCCATGTCATGTTCGGCGGCCTGACACACCCTCCCGCGGTCGAACTTGCACAAACATTAGTGGACATCACACCTTCATCGCTAACATCGGTGTTTTTTAGTGATTCCGGCTCGGTCGCCGTAGAAGTTGCAATGAAGATGGCGATTCAATACTGGCATGACCAGCAGCTGCCGGATAAACAGAAATTTCTTAGCCTGCGTGGCGGCTATCATGGTGACACCTTTGGTGCCATGTCTGTCTGCGATCCGGTGACCGGAATGCACACCCTGTTTAACCAGTCTCTAAATCAGCAGCATTTTATTGATAAACCGAGTTCTCCCTTCACTGAACCCTGCAATGCAGAGGATTTTCAGACGTTACAATCGGCACTTGAGAAACACCATCAGCAACTCGCGGGGTTTATTCTGGAACCTGTTGTGCAGGGTGCGGGAGGCATGCATTTTTACTCTGCAGATTACCTGAATAAAGCCCGCAAATTATGTGATCGTTTTAATGTACTACTGATATTCGATGAAATTGCCACCGGCTTTGGTCGCAGCGGAAAATTATTTGCCACCGAGCATAGCGATATTCAGCCAGACATTATGTGTATTGGTAAAGCTCTCACCGGTGGTTATCTCAGCCTCGCCGCCACCCTTACCACTCAGCACATTGCCAGCACCATCTCCAACGGTAATCCCGGCGTATTCATGCACGGCCCTACCTTTATGGCCAACCCCCTGGCCTGTGCAGCGGCAAATGCCAGCATCAATATACTGCTGCAAAGTGACTGGCAGCAAAATATTGCCCGGCTAGAGCAGTGGCTAAAGGATTCATTGCAAAAGTGTGAGCCACTGAACTCTGTGGCAAATGTAAGAGTACTGGGCGGCATTGGTGTTGTAGAATGTAAACAGCCTGTAAATATGAAAGTGATTCAGGCTGCATTAGTAGAACAGGGTGTATGGATTCGCCCATTTGGTAAGCTTATCTATCTAATGCCGCCTTATATAATTGATAAAACAGAAATAGATATTCTTGCAAACGCTATTTTTGAGGTACTGAAAGATGAACATTAAACTATTCTCCGGGCTGGCAATCATTGCTATTTCTATTATCGCTTTTGTTTCGTTAAACGATACCGTGCCAACCGAGCCAGGCGAGAAAAGTTCTCAACAGACATTATCGATACCCAATAAAGATAATCAGAAGACAAAACCGGCAGCAAACAAAGCCAGAGTCACTTCGAGCGTCAAACGATATCAGGCCAGCGTGTTTGACTACTCCAATGTGCAAAACACAAAAGAAAAAAAACAGTTATTTTTCGACACCTTGCGCCCCATCATCAAAGACGAAAATCAGCGAATTCGCGTACAACGTGAACAGATTTTGTTAGCTAAACAGGCAAATAAAACGCAACCGTGGATTAATGAACTGGCCACAGAGCACAAGGTCGACTGGAATCCAGAGGCACCTGACTGGGACACCCTCCTCCTCCATATTGACACCATTCCCAAAGAGCTCGTGATGGTACAGGCCGCGAACGAGTCTGCATGGGGAGCATCTCGCTTCGCACAAAAAGGCAACAACCTGTTTGGCCAGTGGTGTTTCACCAAAGGCTGCGGCCTTGTGCCTAGCCAGAGAAACAGCGGCGCAAAGCATGAGGTACGTAAATTTCCCAGCATAAATGATTCCGTTGCCAGTTACCTGCATAATATAAACACCAGCCATGCCTATAAATCCCTACGAAAAATTCGTGCTGAACTACGCGCAAAAAAGCAGAAAATAGAAGCCCGGACACTGGCAACCGGTCTGGATAAATATTCAACTCGTGGAAAAAAATACGTAAAAGAAATTCAGTCAATGATTAAAACAAACTATTCATTGATGCAGGAGACTGAGAAAAAATCGGGTTAGAAATATATCCGCACAAAAAAAGCCATGTCATAGACATGGCTTTTTTTGTGCGTAACAGCAAACCGAATTACAGCTTGCTTGAATCACAGGTTTTCATCAGTTTGGTAATTCTAAAACCAAGTACTGCGAATACAGCAACTGAACCGACAATGCTCACAATAGTAAACAGAACTGTTGAATCTAACATCTTAAATCTCTCTGACAAATTATCAACAAGGGGGATTCCTTAAGCAGCGGCAATTTTAAAGATTTCACCTGTCAATTCAACCTTGTATTAAGCGGGGTTTTTGTCAGCCGTTATCCTTGCTCAAATACTCCGTACTGAAAAAAACAGATACAACTGTCAATATTAGTCAATTAAGTAACGGCGTTATTATAAAAAAGCGAGAAGACGCTAAAACTATAATATTATTTTTATAAAATATAAAAAAAGCCCGGCCAGATGAGCCGGGCTTTTAATCATCGGAACGATCAGTCCACTATTCCACTGTCACTGATTTCGCCAGGTTACGTGGCTGATCAACATCCGTTCCCTTACGCACGGCCACATAGTAGGAGAAAAGCTGCAGTGGAATCGCATATAGGATAGGTGCGACTTCAGATGCAACTGCAGGCACAGGCATCACATGACAGTTTTCACCCAGATCTGTCATATTTAATCGTTCATCAGCAAATAAATATACTTCACCGCTGCGCGCCAGCACTTCCATCAAATTAGATTTTAATTTATCTTCCATACCATCTTTGGGTGCCACCGCAATAATGGGCATTTCAGGATCAACCAGAGCCAGTGGCCCATGCTTTAGTTCACCCGCCGCATAGGCTTCTGCGTGGATGTATGATATCTCTTTCAGTTTCAGCGCGCCTTCCATTGCAATGGGGTATTGCACGCCACGACCCAGAAAAATTGAATTGAGCGTATCTTTAAAATTATCTGCCCATTTTTCAATTTCATGACTTTCCAGTACTTTTTCAATAATAACGGGAAGATGCCTCAGGTCTTCAATTAATCGCTGTTCGGTTTCTGCCGTCATTTTATGACGACGCCCCAGAGCTATTGTCATTAACATGAGACCAATTAACTGTGTGGTAAATGCCTTGGTCGAAGCAACACCAATTTCCGGGCCGGCACGAGTCATCAGTACCAGTTTGGATTCACGCACCAGAGAACTTTCTGGCACATTACAGATAGACAATGAATACTGGGTTTTATCCTTGAGATTGCGAAGCGCCGCGAGCGTGTCTGCTGTTTCACCCGACTGCGAAATCGTCACCACTAACGTGTCATCGGTAATGACCGGGTTGCGATAGCGAAATTCTGATGCCACTTCAACATTACAGGGAATACCCGCCAGAGACTCCAGCCAGTAGCGCGCAACCATGCCCGCGTGGAACGAAGTTCCACAGGCGATAATCTGTACGCGTTTTATCTGATCAAACACGCTGGCTGCATCTGCACCAAACGCCGTATCCAGCACCTTGCCATCGTAAATACGGCCTTCCATAACTTCGCCCAGCACGGTTGGCTGCTCATGAATTTCTTTCATCATGTAATGGCGGAATTCACCACGGCTAACGGCATCCACACTTAATTCAGACGTGCTGATATCTCGCTCAACAACCTTGTCATCCTTATCGTAGATAACCAGCTTATCTTTACTGATGTCAGCGATATCGCCTTCTTCAAGAAATATAAAACGCTGGGTTACCGGCAGCAGTGCTGCCACATCGGAGGCAATAAAGTATTCGCCAAAACCCACACCGATCACCAGTGGGCTACCACTTCGCGTTGTAATTAAACGACCGGGCTCATCAACGGATACCACGCCCAGCGCGTAAGCACCTTCAAAATCTGCAGCCGCTTTTTTAACCGCATCAAGCAAATCGAAGCCGGCTTTTTTATAAAGCTCAATCTGATGAACCACAGTTTCGGTATCGGTTTCAGATGTAAAAGTAAAACCACTGGCTTTCTGCTGTTCACGCAACTGGGCGTGATTTTCGATAATGCCATTATGCACAACTGCAACGGAATTATTACAGATATGGGGGTGAGCATTGGGCTCGGATGGCTGGCCGTGAGTCGCCCAGCGAGTATGCGCAATACCAATAAAACCTTTAATAGGTGTTGTATCAAGTGAATCTGACAGGTTAGCCACTTTACCGACACGCCTTACGCGATCGAGTCTGTTCTCATCATTGACAACGGCAATACCCGCAGAATCATAACCTCGATATTCCAGGCGCCTTAATCCCTCTAACAATATTGGCGTTACATTTCGCTCTGCTACTGCTCCGACTATTCCACACATGTTTTAGTATTTCCTGTTTAGATTCATTTATATTGCACTGCACATTTTTACCGACACTCTATTTAGGCCTGTTAGTCGTGCACTGCCTTATTCTAACGACTAGCCCACCGAGATCAATATAGTGAACGATATTAGCTGGCAAATACATCACCCGTGCAGGGTATTAAGCATAAAAAAGCCGCCAGAACCCACTGGCGGCTTTTTTATATGAGAAAACTTAAAGTTAAACTAGTCGTCGATACAACCCTGAGGTGATGGCAACCCGGCTATACGTGAACCCTGTTTTGCTGGCCCGCCTGGAAACAACTGGTACATGCTTTCCTTATTGGCGACTTCAGAACCCAGTTCTTCAGCCATATGCTTAATCAATATTTTCACCATTGGCGCCACCCCATACTGAAAATAGAACTTACGCAGGAAGTTAAGGATTGTCCAGTGCTCATCAGTCAGCTGTATACCTTCTTTCTCGGCAAGTACTTTTGCCAGTTCTTCATTCCAGTCTTCAAGACAGGCCAGATTGCCCGATGCATACACCTTGATTGATTTACCATTAAAATCAAACGAGTCATTGAAGTGGGCAACTGAACTTTTATCTGGCTGTACAGACTGTACACGCGCTGCCTGGTCGAGTTCTGCATCAAGATGCGCCAACGGGATGCCAGCAATACGGCTTCCCTGATGCTGCACGCCATTTGGAAACAGCGTATTCAATGCTTCTTCTGTAGCACGCTCTGCCCCAAACTGCCTGGAAATTTCACGACGCAATAATTTGAGGATAGGAGAAGTGTTGTAATCACTGTAATAGTTTCGCATTATATTGATTACATCCCAGTGCTGGTCAGTCAGCTCCAGCCCCTCATGCTTTGCCAGTTCAACTGCAAATTCCGGCGTCCAGTCAGCAGAATTCTGCAACCGTCCATCCGCTCTTAACTCAACTTCACTACCTTGTACCTTAAGGCTAATACTCATCATTCATCTCCATTTGCAAGTATATTATGGACGCCAAACGCCTCATTTACCGCCAGCAACCACAGGAATCGTCCATTAATACAAAAAGTCGGTTTCTATTCATTGTTTGTTCTACTGACATTTAGTCTATTTTTAGAAATTTCGCCAGTTAATAGTATGAACGGTTGAGATATTTCCACCAACGGAAGTGAATGCAAAAAAGCAGGCTAGAAGTAATATTTAAGCGATGCAAACAGGCGAACATCTTTCCCATCATCTTCCTCCAGCAATACCGGACGTGTTAAAGGTTTGACGAGTTCAACAGAGGCAAATATGGACTCTGAGCCGATTTTATAGCCAAGCCCAACAGATGCTGCGGAACGCCGCTCTTCTAAACTAATATTCCAGACACGACCAACATCATAAACACCGTATAACCAGCTACGAACACCTGGAATATATACCTGCTTTAACTGATATTGCAGCTGGACTTTAAATGCCAGACCATGATCACCTATCAGTTCTGCGGGATCATATGCAACACCAATATCAGCCCCACCAAATATAAACTGGCGTGATGCAGGGAGGCTATCATCTGCATACTGGGCCTTTAGCAGATAACCTAAAGCCCAATGCTGGTTCAGAATGTCTTCAAAATATTCGGACACGCGCACCAGGCTATAATCTTCCCTGCCGTTAGCAAGCACTGTATTTTCCAGAAGATCGTCTATCTCATTCAAGCCCTGCAAACTCGTTTGTAATTGAATACTAAAACGACTGTAATATTGCCTGTATTGACGAGCGATATGCGTCAATCCCATATCCAGTGTATAGAGTTCGGCATGCAATAATTTTTGATTATCTAACCAGTTGTCAGACTGATAATAGTTGACGATAACGGAGAGCTGAGTTTCATCTATCACTGATTTATTCAAAGACCAGATAAATCCCAGGTCCACACTCATATTTTCAAAGGTCAGTGAAAGAGGTTCCAGAAAGCCACCCGGTTCAGCATTTGAAGATGACACAGACAAGACAGCCTGACTGCCATAAGGCCCCACCGGCCAGTGAGTATTTAATGCATAATATTCAAGCTCATCCTTATCCACTGTTGTGGCCATTCTCAACTGAATTTGCTCAAACTGTGCCAGCGCAGAATAACTGTTAACGCTGAATAGCGCCTGTTCTTCACCCATCAATTCAGTGCCTCGGTTATCGAGGGACAAACCACCTGAGAAACGTTTTTGTTTAACTTCTACCTTTAATTCCAGCTGATCGCCCAAACTCTCTATCAACTGCACATCCGCAGTTGCCGATAATCCAGGCAGGTTATTCAGCAATAATAATCCATGCCTCATCTCATAAAGGCTAATATGACTATTATCTGCGTCAATATTAAAAAATGATTTAAGGTATGTAGAGGAACCACGAAAGTCACCCTCTATTTTTAATCTGCTAATCTTTGCCTCAACGATCTCCAGACGCACTATACCCGCAGTAACACTCTGTTTTGGGATTAGCACATAGGCCAGCATCTTATCGCGCTGTCGGTACATTGCCGTCACCTTAGATGCAATGCTCTTAAGTTCCTTCAACCCAATTTCCTTACCTAAATAATGCCTGTAGGTGGGCAATAGATCTAACGGCTCAAAAACTGACAAGTGTATAAAGACAATACCGGACAATTTAAATCGCAGGGGTTGAGAAAACGCCGCATCAACTACGTTAACCGCTTCAAAGCTGGATTCAGACGATACCTCTTCAATAACCTGATCGGAATCTGTAAAACGCGCTTCAGGTGCAACCTCAAAGGTATGAGCCGCACTGATCTCAGGCTGAACATTACTTGCGATGGCCTGCCCCGCCGAGAACAGACAAAGAACCAGAAATGTAGCCACTGAGCTGTTTTTTAATACAGTTAGTAACATTAAATATTGATATATCATATATTGGAATTACAATAAAAAAATAAGCAGCAGGTTACGACTAACCCAAACGAGTTACTAACAATGTTCACTATGCGAAAATCAGCTACTGTAGAAATTTAGAGACTAGCACATCCCTGGTCAATCCACACATACACATTCATTTAAAGAAGCCACTATGAATTGCTCTCCCTTACGCTATCTTAAATTATTTCTAATTATCTCATTTGCACTTTTCAATTCTACTGCAAGCGCAAATGATTTAACGGGTGCACCAAATAACATATGGAAAGTAATGGATTTACAGGGCCCTGTTCAATATAGAGAGAAGGCTCAGAACTCAAGCGAAGTATCACCATGGAGCACAGCCAGAAAGGCAGAAGCACTTGTTGCACCTGTGAATATTAAAACGGGTGATGGTGCACGATTAACACTACAACGACAGGGCGATATAATCACAATAGGCTCAAATTCGGTCATTCAAATTCCAGCTGAAAAAATAGAAGAAGGAAACGCATTAATACGCGTTATTCAAAGTTTGGGTAATGCGCTTTTTCAAATAGAGAAAAAATCAGCCTCATCATTAAAATCCAGACAATTTGAAGTAGAAACGCCCTATCTTGTATCCGTTGTAAAAGGCACAACTTTTTCGATACAGGTCGATAACACACAGGCAGTCGTCAACCTAATTGAAGGGAGACTTCAGGTTAATGCCATTAATATCAATGACAGCGTCATTCTCACTAGCGGACAAATAGCTGTAATGTCAGAAAATGACACAAACATCAAAGTCCTTGACTCTGATACATATATTGAACTCCCAATAGACAATAGCACTGTAAATATAGATATAGATACCACATCTATTAATGAAACCTCATCTCATTTAGACGCAGATGAAACATTCATAAAAAACATTATTGAGAACAACGCACCGACTCTAGACAAGGCCGTATCTGCTGCCAACCAGGTCCTGAGCGTTGATAATAACTATCTGAGCGACCCCTTATTAGCACTAGACCATGTGAACAGCGCAGTAGAACGAGTAAGCTCTACTGTAAATCAAACAACCTCGACCGCTACAACAACTATTACAGCACCACTAAACTCGACCCTGGATTTTGATACTGGCCTGACGGCTGAATCAATAATCAATACAATTGATATTACAGAGAGCATTAACATTTCTAATACGACCGGTACAACTGCTGACATAGGAACTACGATTGACACTACGATTGATACCACTTCAACAATCATTGATACAGGCTCTGGCATCATCGGAGTTGGACTCAAACAGAACGCGAAATAACTTACCACTAAAATACTAGAACAAAACCATCTACTTACGCATAAATGCTCTTTCTCAAAAACATACGCTATAGCCTGCTGCCTGTAGCAATCGCTTTTGTTCTTAGTATTTTTTTAACACATACACATTATTTAAGTACGATCGAGCATGCGTTATTTGACCTGCAAACCCGTTTAAGCACTGAGACAGTAGATTCTAATCTAGTACTTATTGAAATCGACCATAAGAGCATCAAAGAACTCAATAACTGGCCCTGGCCTCGAAGCCACCATGCATTACTGCTTGAAAACCTGCGTAAAGCGGGTGCAAAAAAAATATTCTTCGACATGGATTTCAGTAACCCTAGCAATAGAAATGATGACGCTATTTTTGCATCGGCCTTAGCCGCTTCAAACCCTAGGCAGATCTATCTACCTACTTTCCTGCAATATTCCAGCACACAGGCAAATCGATATTTAACGCTCGTACGCCCAATTGATCTATTTCTAAAAAACACAAAAGCAGTTTCTGTTAGCCTACAACCCGAAGCTGATGGCCGCGTCAGACAGATAGAACTTCTAAGCACCTTCTCAGACCTTCATATACCAACCATGGCTTCCATCTTTAGTGGGTACACACCACAGTTAAATGAAAGCATGCTGATTAACTTTAGAATTAATCCTGAATCATTCAATCGCATATCATATGTTGATATTTTTTCAAACAACTTCCACACAGAAGAAATAAAAGACAAACATATAATTATTGGCGCAACCGCACTAGAACTGAGCGACCAAATACCCGTACCAGTATATCATTCACTGCCCGGCCCCCTGGTTCAGGCATTAGCTTATCAAAGTATAATTGAGGGAAAACTCACAAAAGCAAATGACTACTATCATTATGCAAGCCTTCTAATTCTGCTTTTCATCACCTGGTTATTCCTAAACAGAAAAAGCTGGCGCGTGTCTTTTATTTTTACATTAGTCATCGCATCTTCTGGTTTTTTATTCTCTCTGCTTCTGTACACCCGCTACAATATTGTTTTCGAGTTATCACCTTCATTATTTTTTATTTTTACCAATTTTATATTGTCCCAGCTTGCCCATCTTGATAATCAAAGCATCAAACTAATACGCCAGAGCTTCGCGCTTAAGAAAAACGAAGCTATGATGAGCAGTGTTGTTCAAAATACCAGCGAGGGAATTTTAACGCTAGACATAAAAGGCACCATAAAATCTATCAACCCTTCTGCCGTAGACATGTTTAAAACAAGCACGGACAAAATCATCAACCAGCCTGTAGCGTTATTTTTGCCTATGCTGGGCACTGGCAGCAACAAAATAACTTATATGAATAGCGACAAGGCACATGAAGCAACAGCTCTAAAAGAAGATGGTTCGAGCTTTCCTGTCGAGCTAAGAGCAAACAGGCTTACACTCCCCGAGCAGGATCTATACACACTCTTTATACACGATATCACCGAACAAAAAGCGCAGAAAGAATTACTCGAATATCAGGCTACTCACGACTGCTTAACTGAATTATATAATCGCGCTGCACTGGTAAAGTCTATTCAGGATGCCATTATTGACTACCATCAATGCCAAACCAAATCTGCGCTCCTAACAATTGATCTCAATCGCTTTAAGGAAATTAACGACACACTCGGCCATCAAACGGGTGATGCGGTATTAAAAATACTGGGCGACCGTCTAAATGACTTCAATAGTAAGCAGACTATTGTCGCGAGAATTGGCGGTGACGAGTTTGCCGTGTTAATCCGTGATGAAAAAAGCGATGAATCAACAGCTATATTAATTCAGCAAATTCTCACCGCCATAAGCCTGCC
>Ga0316207_10002483_pt1 | contig 18832 bp, 13 predicted proteins | sample 6weekpyrite_MG_FD_204943 | JGI IMG/M metagenome (GOLD analysis project Ga0316207, IMG submission 204943) | Microbial mat bacterial communities from mineral coupon in-situ incubated in ocean water Damariscotta River, Maine, United States -... | ecosystem: Environmental > Aquatic > Marine >...
ACTAATGCGGCTGCAAAACCTGCGAGAAAGACTTCGATGACTGTAATGGCAGGTAGTGAATCGATAAAAGGACAGACTCTAGTCCCGTAGAAACTCAATACACCTATGCTTAGTATAATATATATAAATGAGAGTGATTGTTTATGTTGGTTTGATGTGTGCGAGACAGACATTATTTTTATTGCTCTCCGCAGATGGTAAATCCTTCACCTAGCTTCACTTTACCATGACCATGACCAATGTAAATATCACTGTAGTGAAGAGTGAGGGTGAGCCTGTTAAAATGCTGATTTATAATGGCTTTATAAATATTTTATACACTACGAATTATTTGTCAGCTTGTGCCGATTTTAAAACCGAAATCAGTCTGTCGCGTAGTATCTCAAGAATCAGTGGGTGTTCGCTGACCAGTGCTGTTGCAACAATGCGTGTACCAGGATTCTCAGTTAGGGCTTTTACGCATATTTGCTCGATATCGCCACCGGGCCCGGCATGTCTTCCTGGTAAAAAGAATAACTGAATAACAATTATCTCATTGGTGCCTGCTTCGGCCTGTGACTTCAACCAGTCCTCAAGTAATTGTCCATTGAAGTCATATTCTTTACCGCTTCGACGTTCCATAACAGCCTGATCGATACTGATATCGGGTAAAGTGGCTTTCAATGCCTGAGTGATATGTTCACGCACTTTCGTGACAGCAGGAGAGGGAGAACCATGATCAACCAGCACGCAGCGTGGATTTTTAAATTCGGTTGTGTGGATGCAGTCGAGCGTTAAAGATGCCAGTAATTCAATCAACTTAATTTCAGCCGCAGGTAACGGATAAATAGTATCAGCGACATGTAGATTAAAATCGCCAAACTTTTGTTTCAATTGCTGTACCTGTTCAGGAATGGCTGAAGAAATGGCTTTGCTTGGACCAAAAAACAACGGTAAGACGATAAAGTCAGTTTCTCCCTTTGTTAACTGAGAAGACATAAATGTGCTGAAAATATTAGCAGGTTTTTGATTAAGTTCTTCGGCAGAAATTTTATCAGCGTGTTGTAAAGATACCGGATGGATAATGAGGCCAGAGTATTCGCTGAGTGACTTGGAGATACTTCGTAATTGTAGGGTTGCATTTGCTTTGACTGAACCGTTGTCGACAAGCATGATAGTAGGCATATTGTTCTCGGGGGCTTAGATTAAGACAACATTATAGAATAGATGTATCCTGTTTGAATATCAGTCATTGCCTTAACGTTTAGACCCACCGATACCAAGCCATCCGAACAAGGCCTGATTAATTTCATGCATGCTGGCCATTTTGTCGTCCAGTGGCCGCAGTAGTACCAGTAGTTTTGGTAATACAGTTAGATCGGCGACTAATGCGGCAACCATGGCAAAACCGGTAAACAAACCGAAATATACCGTCGGCACGAAATTGGAAAGAGATAGCACAGAAAAACCGGCGGTAATTATCACTGTTGTATACAGCATAGCCCGGCCGATGCTGGCGTGGCTTCGGTACATGGTAGCTAAGTAGTCGCGGTCTTCTTTAAACTCCTCCTGGAAACGGTGTACATAATGAATGGTATCGTCAACACTGATACCAATAGCAATGGCGGCAATGGTGATGGTCATCATATCTAACGGAATGCCGAACCAGCCCATGGCACCGAGAACAAACGCGGCGGGAATCGTATTCGGGATAATGGCAATCATCGCCAGACGTACTGAACGAAAAACCAGTACGAACATGAACATCACAGCTAGCAACACGGCACCGATGGTTAGAATTTGCGAGTGAAACAGGCTTTGCAACATATTGTTATATAGAACCAGCATACCGCTAACATGGACTTGCTCAGGTGGCAGTCCCATGTCGTTGACCAAGTGCTCACGTATGGTTTCGATTAAGACTTGACGGCTTAGGTTAGGGTCAGATTCCCTTACTCTTAAGGTAAAGCGCAATTGATCGTGTTGTTCTGAAAGGTAAGGCGTAATGACCTGACGTTTTACATCATCCGGCATTTGTCGACGCATTAAACTGAGATAGAAGTTATCCAGTGGAATGCCGAAGTTAACTTCTTCGAACACGCGCATGATGGTATCTACCGATAGCACCTTACCTGTTTCGGGAAGCGCATCAAGAAACTGGTGAATCTTGGTAGCCTGATCACGGACATCAGGATTGTTCCAATAGGCGTTGCCCATGCCATCAACGATCACTTCTACTGGTGTGGTGCCGCCGAGTCTGGCATCGATGTTCTTCATACCTTGATGGATTTCTGTATCTTTATTGAAATAATCAATAAAACGGTTCTCTACACTTAATTGCGGTAAGCCTAGAAAAGCGAAGATCATTAGCGCGGCGGTGGCCAGTAAGATTTTATTGCCATGGTTCTCGGTGAGTCGCGCGAAATACGTTGTTACTGGTATGCGTACGTCGAGCGGTTTTTTATTCATGCTCGGCAACAGGCTCATGATCATGGGAAAGAGCAAGAAGGTGAGTACTAGTCCTAGAACAGTACCGATAGCCATCATCCAGCCAAAGTTGATGACCGGGCGAATATCGCTGACGATGAGTGAGCCGAAGGCAACGACGGTTGTTAATGTTGTGAACAAACAGGGCAGTGCCTTGGATCGCATAGTAAGCAAAACCAACTCATGTTTATCCATGTCTGGATTGGTATTGTGTAATTCACGGTGGCGCACAACAAGGTGAATGACGATGGCCAGCGTCATGATTAGCAACAGGGAAAAATAATTTGAGGAAATAACCGTAACGCGCCAGTCGAGTGTGCCAAGCACACCTGTCATAACTGTACCGGTCAATAGACTCAATGCGGTGGGTAGCAAGACCCAACGCAAGCTGCGAAAAATAATGGCCATGGTTAATGCCATCATTAGTACAACGCCGATACCAAACACCAGTAAATCACTCTGAATAAAATTGATCATATCCACGACGATCATCGGTATACCACCAACGAAGCGTTCGGCTTTGGCGTTATGTTGGATGACGATGTCACGCAGCGCGGCAACATTTTCTTCATCCTGTTGCAGAATGCGGCTGTTTTCCTGACGAATGTTATTATTAAGTGTTACCAGTTCATTCGCTTCACTCGAGTTTAGGCCGGTACTGTATTTTTTCTCCAGCAGACGATCGCGTTCCTTTAATAAATTACTTTGTACCGTATCGGTTTTGAAGTTCACCTGAATCGCAGTGGTCTTGCCATCGCTACTTATTAGCCGTTCACTATACAAGGGGCTGGTGATCAACTCCTTGCGCGCAAGTGTTCGATCTACTGTTTCCATTTCCAGGTTTTGTGAGTCGCGTCCCATGGCAAACAAGGAGACGGGTGGGCTCAAGAATAACGGCACATCGAGTAGAGTGACCACGGATTCAACACGAGGCAGTGCCTTTAACTTATCACGTAAGCCACTTATCGCTTGTAGTGTGGTATCGGAAAACATGTCTTGTTCGGGGGTATAACTGATGACCATGTAATCATCGGAACCATAGCGGGACTTCACAACACGGTAGTAACGCAAATCGGCATCGTTCTCGAGAACAAGAGAGTCAGAGGAGGCGTCTAGTTGAAAGTTTTGAATACCTGCAATGGCAACACCAAGCAACACGCAAAGTATCGCAAGAGAAATGTATGCGTTGCGTAGTACCAGAATATTGTAAAAACGCAGTAAAGAATGTTTTATGTGCGCAATAGTCACTGGTGTTCCTTTTTAATGGCGTATCGTCAATGTATTTATCGGAATGGCCGATTGTTACGCGTCTCAAGCATGGATGTCACTTTATCTAGTCCGTCACGAGCAATAAGATGTTTGAATTGGCTTTTGTTGCTATTCACCATACTGATACCGTCAACGATGATATCGGTAACCTTCCAGATGCCTGAGTGCAACTCAACCTGATATGCGGCCTCAATGGGCTGCTCGCCGGCACGTGAAATTAAACTGCTTACTTTTCGCACGTTGGATTGTGATGCTTTCTCCACGGATGAATACTCAACTTTCTCGCCGGAATACAAAAGCAGCACCTGGCCATAAAAACGCACCATGTAACGACTAAACTCTCTGGTGAAACTTGTCCGAGCGTCTTCAGATGCTGTTTTCCAGGCCTCACCAAGCACGCGTTGGGCCATGATTCTGTCATTAATATGCGGGATCAGAATTTCATTGATAAGATTCACTACATGGGTGCGATCTTTTTCAATCAAGGCTTTATCAGCAATCACCCGGCCGAGAATAGCCTCGGATGCAGAACGCACTATTTCCAGGGGGGCTGTTACCGCGTCCGCTGCGAATACTTCACGTGTGCTGGGCAACAATAAAGTAAGTAACAACAAGGGGGTAAAGATGAAGAGGGCTTTACGCATAGTCAGGCTTCTATAGAGTTGTTCTCATCATTACACCGTAGGGGCGGGTTTATGGCAAGTATAAATTGTCCCTGCAGGGCAGGATGCGCTATAAAATGAGACAGTGTTCGAGGATAGGAATAAAACATATGTCACAGAATGGAGTTAAATATTTTCAAGACATACCTAATATTGGTAAAGCGATGGAAAAGAATCTTATTCTCTTAGGCATAAAAGAGCCCATTGAGTTAATAGGCAAGGATCCTTATCAAATGTATAGTGATCTATGTCATCTCACATGCAAGCAATATGATCCTTGTGTTATCGATGTGTTTATTTCGGCCGTGCGATATATGGAAGGTGGGCCACCTAAAAAATGGTGGGAGTTCACCAAAGAGCGCAAGCAAAAATTGGGTAATAGTTAATACCCCAACAAGTCTATTAACTCATTCGCTTCACCGTGAGATCAGCTTCGCTGCTTCATTGTAAAAACTTGGTTATACTTACCTATATGTACTTTTTGGATGTTATTTTGATAACAGTCATGCGATACATTCTTATTATTCTGTTGTTCTGTTTTTCTGCCACAGGATGGGCGACTCATAGTTGGCCAGCCGCTACGAATGGTGATTTTTCTCGCTGGATCGAGGATTTCAAGTCTTCAAAAAAAGGGCCATTCGAGAAGATCCGCTGGTATTGCAAAGACGGATCAGTGTTACCGCCACGACCCGGTGCCTGTACTGCGCACGGTGGGGGTATCCAACATGGCCAATGGAATCAACGGACACGCATGCTCAGGGAAGCCGGTTACTACATAGGCAATGTTCTTGCCGCCGCAGATTCAGAAGTCCTTATTGACCAAGGTGGGCATAGGAAACACCTCAAACAAATCCTCCTCGAACGCTATTTGATGTCAGTTGATGATGGCTGGATATTTCGTGGCGCGCGTTATTATCGTGGTGCCATGCAGGTTGAGGATGAGATCATCGGTGCTCGACGGCTACTCATTGCCCTTAGCAAGGTACAACACAATCAGCCCCGGGATTTTTTGCTATTGCGGGTTGCGGCGAAACTATTACCGCATGGTGAGCAGAACTCGGATGTGTTTCAGGTCCGACAGTTGTCTACGCAACTCGGTGAGCAGGATACCGGATTCGAGAAGTTGCGTAATAAGATTCATTCTCAACCGGATGCCGGGGATGCAGCACGTGTGCGCGAGTATGCCGTACAAAATGTGTCAGAGAATGAAGCACAGAAGTACCACCAGCTCGCCAATGTTTTAGATGAGGTGTATCGCCCGGGACAGTTGGAGTCAGCACTGACGTCACTGGCACGTAGTTTGCCGCGGCAGCGGGTTGCCGATGAATTCCTTCGTTCCCGCGATCTGCTTACTCAGGCTCCGGCAGTACGGCTACATATTGCAGCACGCTTGCTTGCCGTGTTGCGTGATGAATTTCCCTACCTAACGAGCCCGGCGCAATGGTTAGATGCACTGGATGCCAGTCTTGCACTGGAACGTGAAGTCTTTACTGCCAGCGCGGCCATACGCACGGGACTTGCAAAACAAAGCCGTCGTCAACGCATTAAGTTACTCAAGGATATTGTGATGGCGCTGTATGGATGCGGCGAACTTAGTTCACGACAGTGGAAAAGTATGTCAGATGCGCTGGAGCAATTGTTGCGCGATGACATCAGCCTGTCAGAATACCGGGAGTATATGCGTTACCTGTCACGTCTGAGTGGCTGGGTTGAACACAATTATCAATTTCACTTTGCAACAACGCTTACACACCTCGCTACTATTGAGACGAAAACCCTTCGTTTCATTCCGGATCAGTTGCGCGGAGGTGCCGTGCTGTTTGGTTCTGCACTACTGGATGGATTAATTATTGATACAGATCGGCTGGCTCAGGTTGGTCATGAGTTGTTTGGCAAACCTGTGGGTAGTGGTCTTCGCATGCTGAATCCTGGACTGACTCGGGGTATTTTGCACACGGATACAAATACTGATATCCAAACGTTTCTGACAAATGATATTTACGTGCTCCCTGAGACGACACCTGAACTGCCGCCGGTAGCAGGTATTCTCACTCATGGTGAGGGCAATGCGCTTTCGCATGTACAGATACTGGCTCGTAATCTTGGCATTCCTAATGTTGTTATCGACGACAACATTCACAATTTGTTGCGACGCCATGATGGTGACAAGGTTGTTATGGCCGTTAGCCCGGGTGGACGGGTGTTGATCGAGCGAGACGGCTCGCAATGGGATGAGATCTTTGGCAGTGCCGGTCCGCTTACACATGAACGTATTGATGCGAATTTACAGAAGCTGGATCTACAGATACGCGATTTGATTGGTCTGGGGCAACTGCGCGCTTCTGATGCTGGGCGCATTACGGGTCCGAAGGCGGCCAATCTTGGTGAGCTACAACATCATTTTCCTGACAATGTGCCACCGGGTATCGTGATCCCGTTTGGCATATTTCATACTTTGCTGCAGCAACCCAGAAATAATACGGAGCAGAGTATGTTCGAGTGGATGCAGGAAGAATATCGGCGCATGGATACTCTTACAGGTAAACCGCAACAACAGGCCCACAGTGCATTTTTCAAGACAATGCGCGAATGGATCTTGGGCAGAGAACTAGAGCCGAAATTTCAGGCACAACTGCGCGAGGTTTTGCGCCAGCAATTTGGTGAAGATGAAAGCTACACGTTATTCGTGCGTAGTGATACCAATATGGAAGACCTTCCTGGTTTTACCGGTGCGGGTTTGAACAAAACTGTGCCAAACGTGAAAGGCTTTACCAATCTGCTCAATGCTATCAAGCAGGTGTGGGCATCTCCGTTCAATGAACGTGCTTTTGAATGGCGACAAAAACGTATGCGTCAACCTGAACATGTGTATGTTTCTGTGTTACTTATGCCAAGTGTTGCTGTAGACAAATCGGGTGTCATGGTAACCGCCGATGTCGCGGCAGATAAATCAGGCTGGATCACTGTGGCAACAAATGAAGGTATTGGTGGTGCTGTACAGGGACAGGCAGCTGAAGAGTTGCGTATAAACATGGACAGTGGCGAAGTACAGTTGCTTGCTGAGGCAAGCAGTCCCATGCGCAAAATTCTTAACGCACAGGGTGGGCTGGATAGCATGCCGACAAGTGGAAATAGTCACGTGCTGTCAGCGAAGAATATCCAGCAATTGCGATGGCTGGCCAAAGAACTTCCGCGGCGTTTTCCGATGCTCAATGCTCAGGGTAAGGCAGCGGCAGTTGATGTGGAATTCGGCTATTATAAAGACAGACTAATACTTTTTCAGGCGCGACCATACTTGGCGAGTCGCAGTGCGCAAAAGAATCAGTATCTGAAAAATATGGATGCTGGTTTGCATGAAAGTCGCCAACAGCACGTTGTGCTTGATGATGTGCCAGCGGAGTAGGTGATGAAGACGATTAACAGCTTATTGTTTTTTGTTGTGTTGCTGATGTTGCGGCCAGTTGCGGTTGCTTACCCGATTGACGGAACAGCGTTTACCGGCATCGAACGTCTTGAAGGTTATCGTCAGGCACAGATTAACAAGACCCGTGGACGGGTGTTGCCACGCGGTGCCCGACTTTCCACTGCAGAGGTCGATCTGCGTTTAACCGCAAATCCAGAGCTTAACCTATCTGTTGCAGATCCAGTGTTTACTGCTGAAGTTGTTAAATTGCTACAGGAACTATCCAAAGGTCAGGCAGATAAATTTGGTATTGCCGTCTTTGATCTCAGTGATCCTGAATCCCCTGTTTATGCCGAACACCGTGCTGATATACATTTTAATCCGGGCAGTATCGGTAAGTTAGGGGTGGCCATGGGCGTTTTCCAGGCACTAGCCCGTGCCTATCCTGATGATGTTGATGAGCGTCGGAGGGTGTTACGGGAATCACAGATCGTGGCGGATGATTTTATCGGTAATGATCATCATACGGTACCATTCTGGAATTCAGAGAAGGAGTATTTGTATAGCAATATACTTCGCAAAGGTGATACGGGTAATCTCTGGACATATTTAGACTGGATGCTTTCCGCCAGTTCAAATGCGGCCGCATCTATGACCATCAAACACATGATGTTGTTGTCGCAATTTGGTCGTGAATATCCTCCTGGTAATGAAAAAGAAGAAAACTACTTTAGTCGAACGCCGCGGGCAGAACTCGGCAAGTTGTTAGCACGGGCTTTCAGGGAAGGAACTGATGCAAGCGGACTAGATAGTAATAATTTTCGTCAGGGTAAATTTTTTAGTACGACAGGTAAAAGACGCGTTCCCGGACACCGTAGTTATGCAACACCCCGTGAGTTGATGCGCTTCCTGTTGCATCTCGAGCAAGGCAAAGTGGTGGATGATTTTTCCAGTCGTGAAATTAAGCGCTTGTTGTACATAACCCAGCGGCGGATCCGCTATGCCTCGTCACCGGCACTCTATGATGCAGCGGTGTACTTCAAGTCGGGCTCTTATTATCGTTGTAAGCCTGAAGAGGGTTTTCGATGTGGAAAGTATCGAGGTAATGCATTGAACCTGCTCAACTCAGTTGCCATTATCGAGTCGCCCGCAGGTAAGGAAAATGGTTTGCACTACATGGTGGTGATGACGTCGAATTTACTGAAGGATAATGCAGCGGTACTGCATCAGAGTTTTGGTACGCGGTTACATCGATTAATTGAGCAACGCCACGCTATTCGTACTCGACCTTGAATCCATGACTAGATCATCCATGGCGACAATAAGTTGTTCCAGCCAGCGGCTACCCTTACTGTCGTTGGCCAATGCCACAGCAATGTAACGATGTCCATTCCGTTCTACGATAGCGCTATCTGCATGCCATTGTCTCCAGCTACCGGACTTGCGGTAGATTTTTGAACCAGGACGGTTATAGCTTAGGCCTTTGACAAATTTGTGATTAATCCCTGGCTTGCTAAGAATAGTTTTCATCTCTTCGGTTAGTTCAGGAGAAACTAAACGACCGGTTTCCAGTAGGTAATAGAAACGGGCAACCTGGAATACATTGGCACCATGAGACAGGTGATGAAGTGGGTCACGTTTGAAAGCTGCGCCCTTGCCGTATTCCTTACCAACCCAAAGTCCACCGCCATTACTTTTGTCATACAGGGCATAACGCGGTGACTGTAATAATTCTGCGAGAAACTTTTTGCCGACACGATTAAGCATTTCGGTGGCGGCTCGGTTCGAAGAAAAACGAATCATCTTCACGAGGGTTGCGCGGGTCTTTTCATCCAGCTGCATGTCGCCGCGCTCAATACGTGCAAAGGCACCGAGCAGGATGGCAATCTTGGGTAGGCTGGCGGCGTACATCATGTCGCGACCGTTGATGGTAGCGAGACGTGGGTGCTGTTCGTCAGTGATATCGACTAAGGCAACGGCCAACTTGCCGCGCTTGGCTGCTTGGCTGAGGCCCAGATCGGTCAAGGCGTGCTCAAAGTCTTTCTGTAGACTCAGATCCTTGTTATCTGCCAGGCGTGGCAGACTACGACCAGCGATTGCCGGTGCGGCGAATAGCGACGCCATAATTAATGCTATGGAGAGTTTTTTAAATAACATATATAAAGTATAGAGAGATTTAACCTTCTCGCAAAGAACTGCTTCACACTGTTAATATATGGTTCTAAATGCGATTTTCAAGTCAAACACCGTCAAACTCCTCTGTCCAGCTGGCACACCCGGTTCTGCGTACAGTGGTACTATTTGCCAATTTCTTCTTGATAATCATGGCATTATACCACCTTAAGCCGGCTAGCCGCTCGCTGGTACTTGAAGCATTGGGTACAGATTCACTCCCTTATATCTGGATAGCCTCGGCAATTAGCCTATTTCTGCTCATTAGCGTCTACCACCGTATTCTGGATCATTACAGTCGATTACAGGTGGTGTTGGGCAGTTGTGTGGTATTCATTATATCGCTGGTGGTGATTCGGGTGTTATTGGTGTTTCCGGGGAGCGTGGTGCCGATCGTGTTCTACGTATTTGTGGACATAATCGGTGTGGTTCTGGTCGAACAGTTCTGGAGCCTAACCAATACTATTTACAGTACCGAGGAAGGCAAACGCTGGTACGGTATGGTCGGCACCGGTGGGCTTGTGGGCGGGGTGGCCGGTGGTGGTGCAGCGGCACTGGTTATCAACTATACCCCGTTGCAAACGCCGGACCTGTTACTGGTGGCTGCGGCCATTATCGGCATTATCTACGCCTTAACCCGTTTGATGGCACATTTCAGAATGTATGCGGACGATACGGGGCCTGAAATCTCGAAAGCAGAAAGCAAAAATGGCTGGCATGCCCTGAGTCACAATCGTTACCTGTTGTTAATTGCGGCCGCGTTATTAATGGCGCAGCTGGTTTCGCCGTTGGTCGAATACCAGTACCTGAAAATTATCGAATCGTTATACCCTGAACGTGAAGAACGTACGGCGATCCTTTCATTATTTTTTAGTCTGCTGAGTGCGGTATCGATCTTCGTCAATGTATTGATTACGCCAATGGTGTTACGTTATCTCGGCGTGTTGGCAGGCTTATTGGTACAACCGATGGCACTAGCGACATCATCGTATGGATTTGTTCTGCAGCCGACACTCTGGCCAGCGGCGACTATGAAGATCAGTGATCGTGGCCTGTCTTATTCTATTAACCGCGCCTCTAAGGAATTGTTGTATATCCCGGTTGATCCCGTAATTATGTACCGGGCCAAGGCCTGGATCGATATGTTTGGCTATCGAATTTTCAAGATTTTTGGTTCCATGCTTATCATCGTTCTGACACAGTGGACGGCAATTGCCACCGGCCATGCCGATTTGAGTTGGGTGATTATTTTCGGCTGCGTTGTCTGGATGCTGGTTTTGATCAGCGTCTACCGTGAATACCAGGTGCTCAGTCACCGAGTAGTAAGAGAATCGCAGGAAAGATAGGTATTCGTTTTTAAATTACTGCTTTTAACTCTTCTCCAAACAAGGTAATAATGGATATATCTTAATTTGTAAAAAACATGATATGGCGATCAATGAAAATGAAAACAAGTAAAATACAGAAAATTCATTTGTTCGGCTTTTTATTATTTCTTGTTGTTTATAGTGTTTCCGGGTGCGCCCAAAAAAATGAGGTGGAGATTAAAGGAGTTACCATTTCATCTGTGAATTTGCGTCAGGGTGATGAGTTTATCTTGAGTGTAAAAGTTGATGCGACCCGTAGATATAATAACGTCACAGCTTCTTTTCAGATAAAGGATGGATTAGATCGAGTTGTAGCGAAACTGGAATCGGATTTCCTAACACTCTATCCGTCAACAGGAAAAAATATTCAACTAAGTTTCCGATGGGCCGATCTGCACCGACAACGAGTCGGGAAAATGAGAATAACGCATGCCTCGTTAAAGCAATATACCGGTAACAAAAATATCCAAACACTTTCCAGTTTTAACCCAGGTGTTGATTTCCATATAGTGCCAGCGATAGATGAAGTGCAGCGAATGTTTGTTAGTCGCGAGAATTCTCTTTGGTGGTTATCAGAAATGGGACGAGTAGATAACAATATGACTCGTCGTAATGGGCTCTCTGGTTGTACGATGTTTGGAGGTATTGTTGAGTCATGGATTCGTAACGATAACCTGGTGTCAGAAGGTACTGATGGTCTTTGTTATTGGGAAATAACCGGCTATACCGTAAGACAGTTTGCCTTGGAGTACGAACGCAGTGGTAACCGCCGTTATTTAGAGATGGCTCAACAGTCAGCCAACTCGATCATTCGCTATGTTCAAGATGATAAAAAAAATCCTCTTTTTAAAGGTAGTCTGCCGACTTTTCTACATTTTGATGGCCGTCCTGCCGGGTGGTATCGAGGTAAGGCGGTGCTGTTCGATCATGGCCAGGTACTGATGGGGTTACTTGAGCTTGTACGTGTAATGAAAAAATCTGGCCACACCGCTATCGATTTAAAACCGTATCAGAATACCGCTAAAAAAATTGGCGCATTCATGCTTCGTGCTCGTGACCATAATAAAGGCAAACTTCCTTCTTATCTGGAACATAAAACGTTAAAAGCGAGTAGCGGTTTAGAGGAGACATCAAAGGGCGTCATTGGTTTTAATTTTTTATATAAACTTACCGGGGACAAAAAAATACCCCAAGTTGCGAAGGAGCAGCTGAACCATATACGTGACACCTCAAAGCCCTATCGTGGCGAAGATCATCATGGTCGTTCTTATAATGCTTATGGTTTTATTCGAGGCTTTGAAGACTATCAGGATCAGAGTTATTTACGGCGGGCAGAGCAATGGCTTGAACAGGTTGCCCTGGATATGAATGACAAAGGGTTGCTACAACCGAAAGGGGATTATTCGGCTATTCCAGCTCAGAACCAGTTAATACGTAATGCATCATTGTTGTGGAAATTAACCGCCGACCCACGTTATCTGGAATGGGCAGGGCGTTCAGCGCAGTATCTTACCCGTTCATCTGAGCCATGGACTTACCGTCAGCCTGTATTAAAGCTGGGACGTTTCTATCGTGAGGCCGGGGGTATCTTTAATAACATATCCAGTAATGAAGTATGTTCATGGGCGAGCATTTTTCACATCGACGCAATGTACCATTACTTAAGTCTTACTTATGGTCATGTTTATGTTGGCAATGAGCAGATAATTTCCATGATTGGCTCAGTAAAAGAGAAGCAGATTGCTAACGGAGTAGAATTGTCGTTTAGCGGTAGCCCGGATGAAAATATTGGTGTTTATGTTGCCAGGCAAACCCCCATCAGCTCCGTTGAAGTAGACGGAAAGCAGTTTCCCTATTACTCGGCGAAGACAGCACGCTTACCTTTAGTTAAGGGATTAAAGCATGTGCGTATTATGTTTGGACAGAAAAAGAGTTCTCATATCACGCAGACAAATTCATCTGTTTTAAAAGCTGAACTTAACAAAAGCTCGTTTAACATTACGCTTAAAGGAAAAACCAAAACAAAGGGGGTAATACAGGTTCATTGGACTGATCAGAGACCTGCAGTTTTCCTTGATGGTAAAGAAGTTGTTAAATCTGAATGGTCATGGGACTCTGCAAGCAAATCTCTTGTAATAAATTATCCTCATAACGGTAAAGAACAGACGCTAAAGGTCATGTCTATTCATTAAAAGTACTAAGCGTAAATCAGGCACAGGGTATGTAACAGGTATTTTATGAAACTCAGTAAGAATGAACGCAAACTATTTGAACTCGAACGTAAAGAGTATAAGACCCTGCTGGATGATATCTCTCGGCCACGGAAAACAGATCGAAAGGGTCTGATTATCACTTGTATAGGTAATTCGGGAGGCCGTGATTCTATTCTTCACGGACATCCTTCTGGCGGTATGATGATTCATTTCGGGGGAAGATGTATTGTTGTTGATCCAGGTGAAAACTGCCTTTCGTACCTTAATGAATCGGGCTTCGATCCTTATCAAATCACGGACGTTATTGCTTCGCATTCACATAATGATCATGTCGGCGATCTCACTTCGATAATTTCATCGGCTTTACAACTTAACCTTGTTCCTAATAAAGACGCGAATATCCTCGTTTCCCCTTCGTTGATTGACTATGAAAATGCTGAGAATACTCGCTACGGTTTTACACTGCCGACCTACGCATGGGAGGGTAATGTTCGTATGCTTTACTGGCGGGATACCCAGGTTAAACGCTATGACGGGGAAATGATTCAGTCACAGAAAACGGCTTCTATTGGTGAGGATATAAAAATCATATCGGTAGAGGGTAGACATTCAAAGCTTCCGGTCAGTGGTTATGTTTTTAATACCCCATTAGGAAAGCTGGCTTATACCGGTGATACAGAATTTTTTCCTGAGTTGGCAGAACTGTATAAGGGATCGGATGTTTTGTGGATGAATTTGAATACACTGGGTTTGGATTCATCGATAGACACCGACACTTATGTTGCAGAAGAAGCTTCATGTGTAAAAAATCATCTTGGCTATGTCGGTGTATGCAAACTCATTGAGATGGTTCAACCAAAAACAGCCATTATTTCTCACTTTGGCTCACAACTTCTTCCAAAGGTTGGTGAAATACAGACCTTGCTACAAAAACGATTTGATAAAGAGGCAATCAATATTTTTTGTGTTCTTACAGGTGATGAAATATGTTTTGAAGAGTCACTCGATGAAGACCCTGGGCTCGGAAGCTTTTGCGAATGATGCCTCCAGTCATTATCTTAGCAGGCGGACTTGGCACAAGGTTACGGAGCGTGACCCACGATAATATGCCCAAACCGATGGTGCCGATTAGCTATCATGATGAACAACACCCATTTTTGTCCTTTCTACTCGCCAGGTTATATGAACAGGGAATTCGGAGAGTTGTTTTATGTATCGACCATTTGGCAGAGCAGGTCGTCTCTTATTTTGGTGATGGCCGTCGTCATGGTTTGCAAATATCGTATGACAACGCAGGATCCGTACTCACCGCAGCCAGAGTTAAGCATGCCATGGAGAAGATGGATGCCTCAGAGGTGATTATTCATTGTGGAGATGTGTTTCATGGGCTGCATATGGAGCAGTTCTTACAGAATTTTAAGCAGCATCCGGAAAACCTGTTGCAAATTGCTGTGCGCAGCCAGTTGGAAAGTGAGGATGCTGAACCTAATCTCGCTATTGATGATAAACATCAGGTTGTTGGTTATAAAACTAAGCCATCAGATGAAAGCAGGTTTGTGCTGGATACAGGGGTTCTTGTTGTGCGTAGGGACATTTTGTCTTATATCACGGATTCACCAGAAGCCTCTTTGACTGAAGATTTGTACCCCATATTAATTAAACAAAATGCCGTGGGAGCCTATGAATCAGAAGCTATTTTTTATGATGTAGGAACTCCCTCTGATTACTCACGATTCTGTCGTTATGTTGAAAAAGCGGGAGTCCGACCACTCGCGATACAGGAAAACGGTACAAATTAAACTGTGTAACTCAGGGATTTTGAGTAAGCAGATGATATTTATAGCTAATAATGTTGAATTTTGCTTGCCCATTTTGATGTAGATCAACAAAACTGGGGCAGAATGAGGTAGTATTATAAGTGTTTACTAATGTGTTGGTGGGTATATACGGCATTTTCGTACTTTATTGGCTGTGTAAGGGATGGTCATAGTGATAACGCTTATTTAATTAGCTTATGTGTTAGGTTTAACCTTATAATTAGTACTTAAAAAGCAATACTTGAGAAGTTGCAGTAAAAGTAAATAGTGCAGATATACTTGTTTAGATACACAACGTTTTGAGAATAATCTTCAACATACGATTAGGGTGAAGAAATCATGTTATATAGCAATAAAATACAAGGCATAGCGTTAGGAGTAACGGTTGCACTTGTGCTGGTATCCAATTCTGCAGTTGCAGAATCAAGTTCATCACCTTTGAAGCTGGCGCAAGCTCAGGTGGGTGTAAAGCAGGACGGACAAGCCTGGATTGAAAAAGGTGATCAGTTGCGCTCTGCCGGAAAACATGAAGAAGCGTTGCAAGCCTACCGGAAGGCAGAATCATTGGGTGCGGGAAGTGATCAGCTAACCTTCACTATTGGCGATACCTACAAAGAAATGGGTCGTGAACGCGATGCATATTGGGAATTCAGTAAAGCCGACAACTCAAAAAATCATGAAAGCAGAATGGTCGCTTGTGAACAAATGGAAGAGTTGAAGTATGCGCGTAACAAATACTTTGACGATCCTTATTTCGCTGATCTGTCCACCACTGTTGGCTGGCAGAGCGTAGGGGATACTGCTTATATTGATGTATTGGCTCGCTATGGTAGGTACGTAGGAGATGATGCAGAGGTATACGTTTATGCAGGTTTGGCAAGGGACAATCGTAGTGGTCTTGTCGGTGGTTTCCCCGAGGATTTCTATGAGAACGTTGCAAGAATCGGTGTTGGTGCTAACAAGGGCTTAACTGATCATTTGTCTGCTTTTGCAGAGGTTGGGGCGTCCCGTGACTTGATAGAACACGACACCCAGAATGAGTTCAATGCCGGACTTGAATATTATCGGGACTGGAATATGGACTATGATTGTCGTAGAACAGTCACAAAACCAAACCGTTTTATTCTTTCAGTCTACAGTTCGCTCGTATACTCCTCGACTGAGGGTGATGACGATGCTGTTGATTTTGAACTAGCAGTACGGCCAGGAATAAGGATGGTTGAAACCAGAACAACCGATGTTGATGTATTTTTACACCTTGCTTACGGTACGAACTTTGAGGAAAATCTTGATACCTATTCAGAATTAGCAGTTGGCGTCAGGTGGGTTCCAAATCGGAATTACGACTTCGCGGTTGAAGCGCGTACAGGACGGAATTTCTATGAAGAAGGTGGCTCGGAGAGCAGTTCGGTTATTGAACTTCAGCATTACGTAAGTTGGTAGCAGCTATATTACATTAAAGTAGTCGTGTAAAAGAGCCAGTGTATTTTGCACTACCTTAGTAATTTATGATGTTTGTAAAAGCCTTAATGCCTCAGCACAAGGTTCCAAATTCGTGACATGGCGTGAGTGTCAGTATCATCTAAATGGACTTGCCGGTACTTACAGATGTGGTACCGGCTTTTTATAAGATTGATGACGAAATGTCTGCGTCTGAAGAGCAGTCAGGTCGACGCTAAAGCGAAAGTACTCAATTAGGTGCAGATGTTTATTAGTGGTTTGAAATGGGAAGCCTATTTTTTCGGGGCTATCATATTGATAGCTCTTTCAACACTGTATTCTCCGATTGCCTCAGCTGAAAAATCATTAGCTGACCCCAAAGTTGACTCGGTTTTGACCGGCAACCAGTTTTTGATAATTACACCTGACGCTGACTCAGGTGAACGCCTACGTGAAATATTGCAGGAATTATATGGCGCAGAAGTTGTAATCAAAGCCATGGAAGACTATACCCCCTTTATTGATGAATCAGCCTTTGATGCCTTTGTTTATTATGGCAGTCACTATTCACAGCTACCTGCTCAGGGTTTTATCGATGATATGGAAAGAACCCGCAAGCCCGTTTTATGGATTAATTATCATGGTTGGTTGCTTAATAAAAAACATTTAGGTTCTAAAGGAATAACTATTCATGATCGGCATGATGATTCCTATGTGGAAATAGAAATGAAGGGAGTATTTTCATTATCGTCCACAGATACTACGCTAATAAAGTCGAAGCCCGAAAATGTGATTTACTCACTGCGTGCCCCTTCAGGTAAAAAAATTCCGGGGGCTGTACATATTGATAATTACACCTTTGTTGCTTATTCGCCCAGGCTAGATATATTTGCGCCAGACTTTAAACCCTTTCTTATGGCTATAAGAACTGCTTTTGAATATACACCTGCGCCTGCACCTGCACGAGTTGATAAGATTTCCCTGAACTACCAGGAACGTATTTTGACCGGGCGCAAAGATACGTTTAGAACGGGGGTGCACCTTCCGGTTTATATTGCTTCATCAGAGGGATCACTCCTGGGCTATGAACATGACAAGTGGCACGAGAATCTTCTTCGTATTAAACAATCCGGAGCCGAGTGGGTTAATCTGGTAAGAACTTTTTACCAGACAGATGCACATTCTTCAGATATTCAGCAAGATGAGAAGCTCACACCAAGATTAGATACGCTTGAAAATATTATTCATGATGCGCATGAACTAGGCTTAATGGTTCAGATTCATTTGGCGATGAATTTGAAAAGGCGTAAACCTAATGACTGGCATGGCATGATCAGTCCTGATAACAAACAGCAGTGGTGGGATGCTTACCAGAAACTTGTTCTGGAAATGGCGGAGTTCTCAAAGAGAAATGAAGTAGAAGCCTTGATTATAGGCACAGAATACGTATCCATGGAGCAGGATGAAAAGTACTGGCGTGAACTTATCGGAAAGCTCAGGAAACAGACCAAATTTCCTGGAATGTTAGGCTATGGGGCAAATTACAATTCCCTCGATATAAGTTGGGCAGATGAGTTAGATTTTCTAGGTATATCTGCATACTGGCCGCTTTCCGAGAATAGAGATCCGGATCTTCAAACGCTTAATCAGTCCTGGTCGTTGATAAATAAAAAGTTGGCATATTTGTTGGACAAGCAACCATCACTCAGGATCGAATTTACCGAGGTGGGATACGCTAGCCAACCATATTCCAGTGTTCTTCCATTCTCGTGGAAGCCGCATAAAGGCAAGGTTCAGAGTTTTACGGAACAATTGCAGTGTTACCGATCATTGCTTAAGTTTCTTGAGGGTGCCCCTAAAATAAAAGGCGTGCATATCTTTGCTTCTACAGCTGCGGATGATGATCCGGATAGTATTGGTTATACGCCATTCGGAAAACCTGCAGAACGGGTTGTGAATCAGATTATGCAAATTCGTTAAGAGATGTGTTGAAGACATGACACAGAGAATTGACAACTTTAGT
>Ga0316207_10002484_pt1 | contig 18820 bp, 20 predicted proteins | sample 6weekpyrite_MG_FD_204943 | JGI IMG/M metagenome (GOLD analysis project Ga0316207, IMG submission 204943) | Microbial mat bacterial communities from mineral coupon in-situ incubated in ocean water Damariscotta River, Maine, United States -... | ecosystem: Environmental > Aquatic > Marine >...
ATAAGGCGAATTGTCTTAAAAAATATTTTAAAAAACCATTTCATATCTAAAATTACCATGCAGTATTTCGGTCTGGACAGGCGGTGATTATATCCGATTTTGCCTCATTTGTTTACACATATTGGCCGGCACACCAGCCCGATGACCAGGACCACTGGAAATTGTAACCCCCCAGCCAGCCACTCACATCCATCACTTCACCGATAAAATAAAGCCCGGAAATGGATTTTGCTTCAAATGTTTTTGAAGAGAGTTCATCACAGTTGACGCCGCCGAGAGTTACTTCAGCGGTATTCCGAACACATACAAATTATTGTCAATTTTATGTATTGCTATCAATATTAGCGTTACTTTATCAATTGCTAGCGTTAATTTTAATTATGAGGATGCAAATATTGTGTACGTACCCATAAAATGTCCGAATTTGTAACCATAAAGTGGCCACATCTAAGCTTTTGATTTTGTTCAGATAATTTTTAAATACCAAACAAGCTGCTATTAATCATAGTTTCGGTCAAAAGCTTACATTCAAAAATTACTTTCTACCATTGCTTAATTCTGCGAGATAGTTCTTTATTGCTTATGACGTGATCTTTATCAGAATCTTTAATGCCTCTCTCGATCATCAACCCAAAAACAAGCTCTCTGATAATTTCTTCAAATGTGCCGTCATTTGGTTGTTGTTCAACTAACTTGGCTATCTTTTCTTTTGCAGTTCTCATAGTAGTTGTATTTAGTCTGTTATCGGCTGCGGCTTAAACTGACATTTTTAATAGGAACTTAGCATGCTTCCAAACGACCATATTTTGTCCGAATTATGTACGTACCTACAAAGTGTTCATTTATTTTACTATAAATTACATGCTTTAAAACTTATTATTTTTGGTAAGATATTTCGTAAGTGAGAGCTTTTCAAAGTACCTTCTATTGCTAGTTTATAAGTATTGAGGGCTGTGGGCTAACACCTTGTAAGTGACTTAAATGATTATGAACCATAACTATCCCACTAAAATCATTTATCACTGCGGTCAAATTGAAAATATCAAACAATTCTTGATCTTCAAATGTTAAATCAGAATTATGTATATATGAAATTCCATCACGTTCATGAATTATGACACTCATCGAGCACCCTGTATGTAGAATTGTTTTGCAAGAAGTTTTACTCTAGCCAGTTCGTTTATATCTCCACCTTTAAGCACATCAATAGGTTTATTTTTAAGGTCTTCATCTGTGGTTAAAAAAAACTGCACTATTGACACTGGAGAGTCTGTATTCAACATACTCATTATCTCGGTAAAATTATCAAGAATTGAATCCCCGTCAAACTGCCAACATGGATAAACAACTTCACCTGGAAGTTGAATACCAAGAAGATCACTACCTGTTTTTACTTTTATCTTATTTTTCGGGATACCTAATAACTGTGAAACCTCATCGATAGAATAGGTACCACCTGCTTCGCTGAGCTGTTTAGAAAATGCTTCTGCACCACGTTGTTTTAATGCTGCTTTTTTAATCTTACTATAGGTTGAAGGTGGCATTAATATACCCACATTCTTATTGTTTCTGGTGACAACTATTTTAGATTCTGGATTATTCTGGACATACCTTAACCATTGATTTAACTCTCTTCTAAACCTGCTCATACGAATCGATACACTATAATTAAAACCCAGCATGCTAAGTAAACTCCCCAGATTCTATCTTTCTTAAGATCGCTACAACTTCTTCGATACCTTGCGCATTTTCAATTAACGATAGCGGTGTTTTTTTATTCAAGGCATTAATAGGGTTTACTAACCATTGTTCAGCTTTGTTTCTATCAGCGAATATATCAATTGCTAACTTTTTTACAGTTTCTTTTGTATAAAACATTTTATTATCCATACTCACATTAAACATAACCACCTGTAGCCATACGTTCTATTTCATCAAGTAAATCATCTGCTTTGCCTTCTGCGATCAACTGAGTAGTTGTTTTTCCAAATGAAGGGATCTTTGCTTCTATCATCCAACGTTCAGCATCATTTCTGTCTATTACTAAATTTAAATCTATTAGACGTTGTAGACCTGTTTCGTTTGTTGTCATGGGTTACCTCATTGACCATTAAAATCCATACTATTTTTCAAAGACAAAAACTTTACTGTCAACACTAAGTAAGCACTTGATTAGTCCCAATCGAAATTTTAGGAATATTCCAATAACAATGGCCAATTTTGTAACCATAATTTGGCCGCATCTAAGTTATTGATTTTATGAATATTGAGTGAATGCTGAAGCAGTTGTTCGTTTAGCATGAGGTTTTCATTTCCGTCCGCAAAATATAAGGATAAATATCTTTGTTTAAATGCTATGTTTCTACACAACCTCCATAACGGCTTGTCTAGTATTTTTCTTTTACATTTAGATGCTCAAGAATCTGTCCCCAGTCTTTATAATCACAACCAAAATGGAGGAATTTTCCTTTAAAATTATCCTGCCCTTTACCCTCTCGGTGGTCGTCAATCAAATAATCTCCACGTAATAATGATTTATTTGGGCAAATTATTAATCGCTTACAGAATTCATAATCAAAGTGATTTTCAATCCATAAACGCTTTTCGGTATAGCACAAGGGATTCCTGACACTTGGTGCCGTTAATACCCAGATATCGTAGTCCTTTATTCTTCTAAGGTGATTTACCGAATCAATTGCACCTTTAACAGGAGACAGGTTTTCAAAAAATCCAGGAATGGATTGTGGATATTTTATATCCGGTGTTTCTTCTAATGACTTCATGCAGTCTTTTTGAATATCAGCCAACACACCATCCATGTCTATATAAATCACTTTCATTTTAATCCCCTATAATTCTATTATTTTAGTAGCATCAAAATCATCTACATCTTCGTCGGGATAACCTGGCTGATTTGAAATTAATCTACATTTTCCTACCATCACATCTAAATTTGAGTGTGTATGACCATAAATCCAATAATCAGCCTTTGATACCAAATCATCCAAATCAGAATGAAATGCACCAGAAATAGCTGATACTTTATAATCTTTGTGCTGACATAACGTGGAAGGACCATGATGTGTTACAACTAGTGTTGTCAGATCAGCCTCATCATTTAATTTTCCTTCTAGCCATTTCACTGATTCGTAATTTATTTTTCTTGCATTTAATGGACTAAAATAGCCTTGGCCTGCGATACGTATTAAGCGATGATCATTTAATGCATGAGAACATTCATTCATAACCTGTCGTGTATCTTGATTAGGCACGACTTCATAATTAGTCCAAAGTGTACATCCTAAAATTCTGATATTTTCTATTATAATTTCATTGCGCTCTAAGAAATGTACGTTTGTATCCTTACAAACATCACGCATTTGTTTTAACGTACTATAATATTCACGATTGTAAAATTCGTGGTTGCCACCGACATAAACAATTGGCAAATTCAAACGATTTGACTCTTTTACAGCCCACTTAACGCCCTTTGTTCCGATATCTATATCACCAGCCAAGACAATTAGCTCAGCATCTGTATCTGGGATAGAACCGATCCAATCCTTCGACTTAAATTCAATGCTAGGTTTGGAGCTTTGTTTAATAAACTCATTGTGTAAATCAGATAAAACTTGAACCTTCATTATCTTTATTACTCTTTGCAAACATGTCAAAAAATTTATCTATAAGCTTTCATTTTTTCTAATGCTATCGATGAGATTCAAGATATGACATCACAAAATATAAACCTTCTTTATCCATGATTTGTTCCAAAGGAATACCTTTTGTTCCTTTGTTAAATCCTTTCATCCATAGCTGCATCTCTTCTTTGCTACCATTGAGCTGGCCAAAGAGTTTCTTAAATATACGGATAAAATAGATAGCAAGTTCACCTTCCTTAGACTGAGGATTGATAAGTAGATCTTGGACAATGTCGCAACCGATGACTCGTTCTAAGTCAGTATTGGATAACCCCATCAATTCTCCTGCATTAATATAGGCTTTACCTAAAAGCGCTGCATCACCACTATTCATACTAGCCTGTTATACCTAAAGTATTAAATGTCGATATTCCCATTTTTATTTAGGGATTTATTATTAACATTAGAGAAGATTTTTATATCATTAAGGTTATGGATATTCATCAATAAATTTCTAAGCATATTCAATAACCAGGTCCAGGTATAACCTAACCAAAAAAATAGAATATTGATTCATCTGCTTGTTTCCGACTCCCTTCGCCAACTAAGATATAAAATGAACTGGATGTTTCGCAAATGCAGTTATGTGTAAAGTCGATGATAGGGGATGTTCTGACCCAATTCCCGACATCAAAACGACGATTATTTGTGCGCACTACATAATCGGCTTTAACGACTTTAACTTTTTCACCATCTTTTTCCGCGTCATACCAAATCCAGTCTTTTACAGCATACAGATTTTTATACGATGTTTTGGTTTTTTCAATTGTTACTTCCCATAACGTATCAAGCTCGTCAGGATTGCAACCATAGTCACAGTATTCACCTTTTTCATAAAAAGCACTTACTATTCCTTCCATGGTGATTTTCCGGCTCATGCGATAAAACCTTACAATATTATATTTTTATTAAAAGTTTATTTTTTATAAGCTCTTCATTGTTATCTGTATATTGTGAGTATGTATATTCACTATTGTCCTGCAAGACATATATCATTCCCATTTCATCAGTATTATTTTTTATACTTGCCGTCCATATTTCCTTCAGTTTTTCCATTTTCGTACAATCACTTCCATTAAGATGACTAGGGCTAACAAGATATGTTTCGATTATTTTACAATTATCAATTGATTGTATATCTACTATATGTTCCTCTTTTGCTAGAAGCATAATGTTAATAAGTTTAGTTCCATCACTATACTCTGTTTGATAGTGCATAAAGAATAACGGTACATGAAGTCTTATGTTTATGTATTGCCATACTCGTTGACCTTTATCTAATAATCCAGGCGGGAATTTCAATTCAGCAGTGTCTATTGTTTCAAACATACTAGGTTCCTCATCTATATAATAAACCAATACTAAGGAATCCTTAGTATCCAAGCAAGAAAAAAACTAAGAATATCTTAGCTATATATTCAATAGGAATAGAATTTTGGCTAAGAGAAAATCCCCGGTAAGTCAGAGGCTTAGAGAAGCAAGGACTGATGCTGAATTGTCACAGAAGGCTCTTGGTATTAAAGCGGGTATTGATAAGTTTTCAGCTAGTGCTCGTATGAACCAGTATGAAACGGATAAGCATGTCCCAGATTTTGGGACAGTTCAGCGGATTGCTAAAGTGTTAAAATTCCCAACTGCTTTCTTTTATTGTGAATATGATGAACTAGCAGCCCTCATACAAAACTGGTCTAGCCTCACTAAAAAGCAAAAATTAGCGATAAAAGCATTACTAAAAAGATAGCCAGAAGCAGCTGGTTATTATTTAACCGCTTTATTGGTATAAATGCTCTAATAATCCCACTACAATAATGATATATTTATCATAAATTACAATAAGATAGTCTAAATTATCTCCCCCCATTTATTAAAATAAAAGACTGTTTCATCTTATTAAATTCAACAATTTAGGGCTAATTACGCATATTATCCTCATGTGTAATTAGATGGTTATTCTACAACCGAGAATAAATACTAATAAATGTCAGATTTCAAGAAGATAGAAGAACTCGAAAATCGCCTCTGGTCAGCTGCGGACCAACTTCGTGCTAACACTGGCCTCACTTCACAGGAATATTCACGGCCTGTACTTGGACTGATTTTCCTTCGATATGCCGAATATCGCTATGAAGTCGCCAAGGAAAAACTCGAAGCCAAACAATCTAAACGCAAACGTGGTGGAGGTAATATTAAATCCTCTATCCAGGCAGAAGGGGCGATGTATGTCCCGGATGACGCCTTATTCTCCAATCTGCTCAAACTCCCTGAAGACGAAGATCTTGGTAAAGCTATTAATGATGCCATGAAGGCGCTGGAAGCTGAGAATGAAGCCATCAAAGATGCTTTACCCAGAACCTATACCCGCTTTAGCAACGACATCCTGGCCAACTTGTTGAAAAACTTTGCCAATATCCGATTTGATATCGGCTCGGATGTCTTTGGGCGTATCTATGAATACTTTCTGACGGAATTCGCCCGCACCGAGGGCAGCAAAGGGGGCGAGTTCTTTACCCCCAGCAGTGTGGTTCGCCTCATCACCGAAATCATCGAACCCTATCACGGCAAAGTGTACGACCCCGCCTGTGGTTCTGGCGGCATGTTTGTTTCTAGTGCCAACTTTGTTGAAGAACATAATAAGACCCCCGGCGATGAACTCTCCATCTTCGGTCAGGAAAAAACTGGCGACACTGTGCGCCTCGCCAAAATGAACCTGGCCGTGCATGGCCTGCAAGGCGATATTCGCGAAAGCAACTCCTACTATGAAGACATCCATAATTGTGCTGGTCAGTTCGACTTTGTTATGGCTAATCCGCCGTTTAATGTGGATGCCATCCAGAAAGAACGCCTGGAAGATGATAAAGCACGTTTTCCATTTGGCATGCCACGCAATGACAACGGTAACTATATCTGGATACAACAATTCTACTCGGCATTAAATGATAAAGGCCGTGCCGGTTTTGTTATGGCCAACTCTGCCAGTGATGCTAGAGCCAGTGAACTGGAAATCCGAAAACAGATTATTCAAAGCGGTGCAGTCGATGTAATGATCGCCGTCTCCAGCAACTTCTTCTACACAGTCACCTTACCCTGTGCCTTGTGGTTCTTTGATAAAGGTAAGAAGAATAAGGATGAAGTCCTCTTCATAGATGCGCGTCACATATACCGACAGGTTACCCGTGCCGTGCGCGACTACACTTCAGAACAACTCAATTTCATAGCTAACATCGTGCGACTCTATCGCGGTGAAAAGCTAGATAATGCCTTTCTCGAACATCATCCAGATGACGCTAACGACGGCACGTGGGAAATTAAAAAGCATTTCCCAAAAAATAAATATCAGGACATTCCGGGTCTTTGCAAAGTCGCCACACTAAAAGAAATCGAAGAACAAGGTTGGAGTCTTAATCCCGGTCGGTATGTTGGCGTTGGCGCAGGGGAAGTCGAGCACGACGAAGACTTTGCTATCAAGTTAGAAGCATTGCAGGAAGAGCTGGAAGTATTGAATTCAGAAGCGCATGAGCTAGAGCAAACAATTAGTGAGAATGTGGCGAATATATTGGGTGCCTGTTAATGGAATGGGTTGATAGCACAATTGGAGCAGTATGTGACCAAGGTGGTGGTGTAGTTAAAACAGGCCCGTTTGGCTCACAGTTACACCAGTCTGACTATGAGGAAGAAGGAATTCCTGTTGTTATGCCAAAAGATATTATCGATAGTTATATCGGTGATTCTACTATTGCTCGTGTATCAGAAGATCATGTTAACCGATTGTCTAAACATAAATTGTCCGAAGGGGATATTGTTTATGGTAGACGAGGTGATATTGGCAGACAGGCGTTAGTACGGAAGGAAAATGTAGGCTGGCTATGTGGTACAGGTTGCCTACGAATAACTTTAGGTGATGCACCAGTTGACTCATATTTTCTTCATCTATATTTACGTCAGCCTGATGTGATTAAATGGATATCAAATCAAGCAATTGGCGCAACAATGCCAAATTTGAATACAAGTATCTTACGAGAAATTCCGATCAGGTACCCAGAAAACTATGAATATCAAAAAAAATTATCGAAGGTTATTTCAACTTATGATGACCTAATCGAAAACAATAACCGCCGCATCGCCAATCTCGAAGAAATGGCGCAATCCCTTTACCGCGAATGGTTCGTCAAATTCCGATTCCCAGACAACGAGAAAACCAAATTCATCGACTCACAACTCGGCAAAATCCCAGAAGGATGGGAGATACACAAGGTAAATGAAATAATAAAAAGGAGGAGAGCTGGCACTGTTTACAAACAAAAAGATGTTGATATAACAGGTGCTGTTCCTGTAATTGATCAGAGTCGCTCTGAAGTACTTGGATATCACTCAAACGAACCTGATCATATGGCTTCATCTAATGAGCCTATTGCTATTTTTGGTGATCACACATGTAAAATGCAGTTAGTAGTTGAACCATTCTCGGTTGGTCCAAATGTGGTGCCTTTCGAGCCAAAGATCGATAGACAACTTCAGTATATTTTCTTTTTAGTGAACAGTTTGATATCTACGCAAGAATATAAACGCCATTGGACAGAGCTAAATCAAAAAGTAGTAACTGTTGCCGATAAAGATACTGTAGCAAAGTATTCTGATTTCGTTAGCCCGTTACTTAAGAAAATAAATTCTCTAAGGAGAATCAATATTATCCTATCGCGGCAGCATGACTTGATTTTACCAAAACTTATCTCAGGAACATTAGAGCTTCAGTAAGGACATATAGACCATGGCAGACCATCCACTTTTAAGTGAGCTAATAGAAAATAATCCTGATCCTTTATTAGAAATTCTGACAAATGTATTTGATGAAAATATAATAAATACTGATGAAGGAATAACTGAAGAACTAAAAGAGAAGCTTGAAAATGTATTCAAGGAGCGAATAGATGCGCTTGGTAAGGATTAAACCGACTTATTTTAGAGGGATAGGTGATAGCGACTGGATCAATACAGATGCCCAGTTGGTTGTTTTGTATGGCCCAAATGGATTTGGCAAAACCAGTCTAACAGAAGCTATAGAATGGCTCCTCTACGGTAAGACTAACCGGCGCGAGCGAGGAGAAACTTTAAGTCAACGTGATTATCAGGGCTCATATCGTAATGCACATGCACCTGATGAAAGTATTACTGCAGTAGAGGCAGTAGTAAGATTGCATGATGGAACTGAACATACAATAAGACGGGAATTACAGGTTGGCGCAAGAAGATTAGAAACCTCGGTAAACTATATTGACGGTAATGAAGCAGATATAAATTCTCTAGGTGTATCTCCAGAAGAATTATTTAATCCCGTTATTGCTCAACACAGCCTACAAGATTTTATCCACTCTCGACCAATCGATAGAAGAGACAAGATAAGCGCTGCATTGGGGCTAGAGCCGTTAGTTCGCTATAAGGCAAACCTTGATCGAGCAAGAACACGTTTTCAAAACAATCCACCACAACAGGTTGTCGAAGCTAGGTCAAATATATCGCAAGCAATGCGTGAAATGTTGCCAAGTGAGAATTCGAGAGAAGTGGCTTTAAGGTGGCGTGTTGCAAATTATGATATTACGCAAGATGTTGAAGAGCTAGAAAATGCGGCTCGTACTCTTCTTAATATAGAAGAAACAGACAGTTCAAAACTAAAATCAAACCTCGAAGAACGTAGAAAATCAGCAGCAGCAAGAGTATTTGATGATTCAGATATAAAGATTCCTTCTGATACTGTTCATAAAATCGAGAGATACAAACAAGGGGAGGATGCGATAAGAGAAAAATTACAAGATATTGCTCCTGCATTAGATGCATTTTGTGTGGCCTCAGCATCGAAGTATACAAAAGCACAACTTGAATATTGGAAATCGGGTTTATCTCTCAAGCAGGATGAAATACCTGATCTCTGTCCGATGTGCGAAAAAAATACTCTAACAACTCAAAAAATCGAGGAGTTGCAGCAGAGACTAGTCAATAGTGAGGCATTTCTCAAAGTCTCTCAGGAGTTGAATCGGGTCTGCTCGTTGGCAGGAGAGTTTATCAGTTCATTGCAAAGTTCACTTTCAAGCCTACTTCCCGTTTTTTTAAAAGATGATAACAAACAAAAACTATTAGAAATATTTTCTGATGATCTAGAACCCTGTTCGAGCTTTTTAGAGGTACATGATGCAGTTAAGCAAGAGTCGGATGGTCATAAAGAAAGGTTGCTTGAATTGCAGCAGCAGATCCGCCAGTTACCAGATACGGCAAGCAATCCAGTAACGATTGAGCAGGCTCAAGAAGTTGTATCACAGTTATCAGATAATTTGATTAAGATTGTAACAGAAACAGTAGACTCTTCTTCACGGTATCAATCCGCAACTGAACAATTCATGCCAAGTCTAGAATCAAGGATATCTAAATCAGAAGAGATAAGGAATATAGATGGCATATTAATCGGTCTTAATGCAATTTCTAATATACCAATAATTTATGAATATGAAAGGTTATTAGAGGAAAGCCTCACAGCAGTTCGAGCTGTTGAAAGGCATATCCAAAATAAACAAACAGAGCTATTTGGAGCAAGAGGAAAGGAAATTAATGATTGGTATGACATGATGAATCCAAGTGCTTCTGTTAGATACTCTCGCATGGAACCAGGCACCGATAATTTAACACTTTGGGCGGATACATTTGGCGTGGAAATTAATGCGGTAGCTTGTTTAAGTGAATCCCAGATGAATTGCCTGGGATTGAGTGTACATTTTATGCGATCAATGACGACTGATAATCCTTTTGATTTTATCGTGTTGGATGATCCAGTTCAGTCGATGGATGAAGATCATACACAGACATTAATACTTGATGTCGTAAACGAATTACTAGATACACATGGTCGACAAATAATTATCTGCTCTCATGTGCAAGGTTTAGTGGATGCAATATGGGATACCTACCTACATGTACATCCAATAAGACTAAGGATTTCAGATTATCAACAATCTGGACCTATTGTTGAAAACGCAGAAACATTAATGGGCACGATTAATAGAGCGCAATCTTTGACATCGGGAAATGAAGACAATAGAAGATTGGCAACTAAAACACTTAGGCGTTGTGTTGAGTTGTTGGTTCGCGAAATTTGTAGACAAACAGCCTCTACTCCTCCCCCTCATGATGCAATGGCGAAGCAGATGATGCCCTTTTTTGAGCAATGCCCAGGAACAACACCTCAACAAGCTCAAAGATTACGGGCAACAATAAATTTTGCTAATCCTGCACCGCATGCTGGTGTTGGATGGCCGGTGCCAACGGAACAACAACTTATACCGCACATAGGTGGTTTACGGACCATGGCACAGAATTTAAATATTTGGTGAATATATAAATGTCATTTTCAAAAGAGGAATGTTTACGAACACCTGAAGAAGCATATTTTCCAGATAGCAGAAGCTTAGCATTTGGGTTAAACGATATTTCTGATCAGCACAATAGGATAAAGCACTTCTATCTTGAAGAATATGTTCCTGAAAAAGTAGCCACACAATATGAAGTAGCCAGAAACATATATTTGTATGCATTTAATGTGTATCGATTTTATATGGTGGCTCAACATCAGGCTCTAATAGCCTTGGAATTTTCTATAAAAGAGTGTATCGGAAGAAAAAAAATAAAGAGATATGGTGAAAAAATCAAAAAAGGAAATGGCTTGTCTGGATGTTTGCATTATATATTCGATAAAGGATTGGTTGAAAATGCTGATTTTCCAGTATGGCAAAACAGAAGTAGGATAGAAGCAGAACAAAAATATCAAATGAAAAAATTGGAAGAAATGCAAGCAAAGGGATTAAAAAGTATTGAGCTTAATTTTGATGATATTGAGTATGAAGAGCACTCCTTAGAATTCGATTATTTAGAAGTTCTGAGTAAGAATATGCCAAAAATTCGAAATAATTTTGCTCATGGAGCTAGTACATTGCATAACCAAGTACTGACTACATTTGAGAATGTTTCAGTAATTATAAATAAAATATATAAAACATGAAAACAACATAAACTGAATGTGTTCACGCTATGAAAAAAATTTCGTTAATAGATGTAACTATTGTTCATAGGTGATTTGTATGGGAAGGAATAATAGGAAAAGGAGAGCTGAAAAAAGGGCTCAAAAAAAGAAGAGACAAAAATTAAGAAATAAAATGGTTAAAAAGGATAAATCAATAGCTCCTGTTTTTCAGGTAATGCAGCATCCATTTGCTAATTTATCAGACGATGAGAGAAAGCAGTTAATTAAAGATATTGCCGAGAATAGTGAGAAGGTTTATCTTGAATCCGTAACTAAAATAAAAGATATTCTAACAGATTATGATCCTATTATTTTGTTATCAATTTTAGCTTCCTATGGATTAACTGTTCCCGTTGGTGATGAAGGTCTTAAAAAGAAAGATAGTGAGCTTGAAATTAAACAAGCACATTTAGAACTGTGTCAGGCATTTGCGCTGCAAATAAATCCAAATAATTTAAAACGAGGGCCATTTGGACCAGATATAGTACGAGAAGTATGGGAAACAATACCCTCACTAATGCAAGCACATAACTTCAGAAAAATATCTGAACAAAAAGATGATGCAACCGATGACGAAAAAGCTGTAAACCTTGTTCAGCAATCAATCAGAGGAAATACCCAAATGGTACGAAACTGGGGGTATTTTTCTCAGGTAAAACAAATATCGCAAGAGATATACGAGCCATTTGATGATCCAATAAATGATAAATATGGATTTACCGCCAGCAACGTAATTGAGCTATTTAAATATCTTATTAATGAAATCGAAGAAAGGAACTCAACAAAATTCCAGGAATTGCGGAAGTTATATCAAATCAAAGATAAAAGAGAGCTTGTATATAAGTACCATGAGTTAATTGGTCAGCAGAAAGAGGATGCGGAAAGATTTATTAGTGAAGTTGAAATAGATTCGCTAAGTAGAAAAAATCTTTTTTCTATGTTGGTGTCACACTATGATCTCAGGCTGCCTGATAACTATATGTTTTCCGTAAATGACATATCTAATGATTTGGGTTTCGATGAGACAACATCCAGATCTATTTTAGATGTATTTTCACATTCATTTGGCGATTTAGAAGAATATGATACTGAGTATATTCATCTTTCTAATCCTATATGGATACGCCCACTCATAAAAATTGAAGAAGATAAATATTTTTGTGTGATTCCACAGCTCTTCTTTAGTTTTGTTATTCCTTCTTTAGAAGGATTAATTGAAGATATCGATAAAGATAAACTTAGCGCTAGACGATCAAGATATTTGGAAGATAAAGTTGCTGAAATAATCCATAGACGCTTTCCAGAATCAAATACTGTTTCTGGTATTAAATGGATGCACAATGGAATTGAATATGAGACAGATTTAATTACATTCATAGATTCCCATGCGTTAATAGTTGAAGCAAAGTCTGGAAAAATAACCGAACCAGCGCTCAGAGGTGCGCCAGATCGATTAAAAAGGCATGTAAAAGAAATTCTAGTCGACCCTAATATACAATCTAAACGGTTAAAAGAACGACTTATTGAGTTAATTAACAATACAGAACTCGATGATGATTTACGAGAAAAGCTACCTACTGACCTCAGTAAAATTCATAAGGTTATCCGTGTTTCCGTGTCACTTGAGGATTTTGCTATGCTTCAAGCTAATGTGTCACAGCTTAAGGATACAGGCTGGCTACCTGATGATTTTGAACCATGTCCTACAATGAATATTGCTGATTTTGAGACACTATTCGATTTCTTAGAACATCCAGTACACATCATTCATTACCTTCAACGCCGACAAGAATTAGAAGGTGAAATACATTTTATGGGTGATGAGCTTGATTTGATGGGGTTATATATAGATACACTTTTCAACATAGGTGATGTCGTTCCAGGTGTCGACTTTATTATTAGTGAAATGTCCGCACCTTTAGATGCTTATTATAATTCGAAGGATGCAGGTATTGCTATACCGAAGCCTAAACCTAAGATTAGTCCACTTTTTTCAGAAATATTTAATCAATTAGAACAACGCAAGTCACAAAGATGGACTGAGATTGGCGTAATACTCAATAGATTCTCACCGGATGACCAGCAACAGTTAATAAAAATGATTAACAAACTTAAAAAAAATGTTCGAGAGAATTGGAATGTTGAAGGCCATGAAAATATGGCAGTCTTCATGCCGCCGAAAGCATCAGAATATGCGCTCGTTTTTCTTGTATATAACAATAACAACGCTCACCGTCGTAATGAATTCATTGAAGAAGCAGCTATGCATGGACTAGAGCCAGAACATGTAACAAAATGCATTGTGATAGCAAAGAATATGGATAAAGATGATATGGCCTATCACTTTATAGGATTATTCCAGTGACCTATACGGAAGATGCATTAGTAGAACAACCTGCCATCAAGCTCTTTGCAGAGCTTGAATGGGAGACGTTAAATTGTTTCGAGGAAGATTTCGGCGAACATAGCTCTTTAGGCCGTGAACACCGCGGTGATGTGGTGTTACCCAATCGCCTGCGTTCTTCGCTAGAAAAGCTCAATCCTGCTGCACCCATACTTGCCATTGATGAGACTATCGACGCACTGATGCGTGATCTTTCTGTGATGAGTGCTATTGCTGCCAATGAACATATCTATCTGCTACTCAAAGAAGGCTATAAATATGTGACACCTGATGAGGATGAAGAGGATGTCACGGTTAAAATAGTCGATTGGCAGAATCCGGAAAATAATGATTTTCTATTATGTTCACAGATGTGGATTACCGGTGAAATTGAAACACGTCGACCGGATTTAATAGGCTTTGTAAATGGTCTACCGTTAGTTTTTATTGAATTAAAATCCAGCCATAATAATTTAATCAATGCCTTTAAAAATAACCTTAAGGATTATCGCGACACCATTCCGCATATCTTCTGGCATAACCAGATTATTATCCTTTCCAATGGCATTCAATCCAGGGTAGGAAGTATTACGAGCCAGTGGGAACATTTTGCTGACTGGAAAAAAGTTAATAACGAAAAGGAAAAACGTAAGGTTAGTCTGGAAGTCGTGCTGCGAGGTACATGCGAAAAATCACGCTTGCTGGACTTGATTGAGAATTACATCTTTTTTGAAAAGCGAAAAAAAACTGCCAAAATAATCGCTAAGTATCATCAGTACCTGGGTGTTAATGAAGCCTTACAAGGATTGGAACATATCAAGGAACGTGATGGTCAATTGGGTGTGTTCTGGCACACCCAGGGCAGTGGCAAGAGTTTTTCTATGTTGTTTTTTGCCAGTAAAGCATTTCGTAAGCTACCTGGAAACTGGACCTTTGTCGTAGTCACAGATCGGTCAGATCTTGATGATCAGATTTATAAAACTTTTAATGCAGCAGGAATCGTAAAAGAAGAAGCACAGGCTGATTCCGGTAATGAACTCAAGCAACTCCTCTCAGAAGATCATCGCTTTGTATTTACCCTGATTCAGAAGTTCCGTGCTGAACAAGGCGAAGAATATCCTGTTCTTTCAGAACGTGATGACATTATTGTGATTACCGATGAAGCACATCGTAGCCAATACGATACTCTGGCCATGAATATGCGACGAGCATTACCTAATGCTGGTTTTATCGCATTTACCGGTACTCCTTTACTAGCCGGCGAAGAAAAGACCCGCGAGGTATTTGGTGATTATGTCAGTATCTATAACTTTGGCGATGCAGTGGATGATGGCGCAACCTTACCCTTGTTTTATGAAAACCGCGTACCCGAGGTTAATCTCAATCGTGATGATTTGGGTGATGCGATTGTCGACATCCTCGATCAGGCAGACTTAACCGAGGAGCAGGAAACCAAGCTCGAGCGTGAATTTGCGAGGCCGTACGCAATTATCACTGATAACGATCGTCTGGACACGATTGCCAAGGATATTGTGGATCACTATATGGGGCGTGAGCCATTTTCTACCGGTGTGGTAGGCAAGGCTATGGTGGTAGCCATTGATAAGGCAACCGCCATTAAGATGTATAACAAAGTACAGGCTGAATGGAATATAAAGCTCGAGGCCTTCAGGACACATCTGAAACACGCCACCGGTAGCCGCAAAAACTGGCTGGAAGAAAAAATCAGTGAAATGGAAACCACTGATATGGCTGTGGTGGTCTCTGGTGGACAAGGCGACTATGAGCGACTGGAAAAATTAGGACTCGATTTCAAGCCTCACCGAGAACGCATGGTGAAGGAAAAACTGGATGAGAAATTTAAGGATGAAGACAATCCACTACGCATTGTATTTGTCTGCGCCATGTGGCTGACTGGATTTGATGCACCCTGTGTCTCTACGCTTTATCTTGATAAACCATTAAAAAATCACACACTGATGCAGACCATTGCACGTGCCAACCGAGTATTCCCAGGTAAAGCAGCTGGGCAGATTGTTGATTACATTAATATCTTTGGTGCGTTGCAATCAGCATTAGGCATGTATGGCGGAAATATTGAGGAAGATGGAATTCCAGTCGATTCACCTGCTGACCACAAAAAAGTTCTCTATGATGAGCTAGTGAAAGCCATATATGAAGTAACAGATTTTCTGAGCAAACAAAAAATTGATCTAGACAAAATTATTAATGCATCAACAGAGGATATGAAGAAGCTCTCGTTGTTAGATGAAGCGAGTGAGATTTTACTTCATCCTGATTTAAGAGACGATTTTGCTAACTATGTTCGTCAGATTAATCGCATTTTTAAAGCTATCCTTCCTGATCAGGATGCCTATAAGTTTATTAAACAGCGTGTTGCATTAAGTGTTATTTACCGACAAATGCGCCTGAAATCTGGGCAAGATATCGACGATCAAGATGTACTGGATGTTGTACGAACCCAGGTAAATGAACTTATAGAGCAAGCTATTGAAACAGTGAATATTGGTAGTAACTTACCTGATCCAGTCAATATTGCTGGAATTGATTTTGATGCACTCGCCCAGATGCTTGATAGAACCAAGAAGGTTAAGCGTTCTGACATTGAAAGACTTAAAGCTATAATTGAACGAAGATTAGGCAAGATGGTAGAGCTTAATATTACTCGGGCGGACTTGCAGGAGAAATTCCAGAAACTTGTAGAAGCATATAACCTGGGTAAGTATCAGGCAGAACAGTTTTTTAATGAGTTACGAGAGCTCGTCAGTGAACTAAATGAAGAAGATAAACGCGCCAGTCGTGAAGGACTCAGTGAAGAAGAATTGGCTGTTTTTGACCTCCTGTGTCAGGAAGTCGAGCTATCTGAAAAAGAACGTAATACAGTAAAAGCGATAGCAAAAGAATTGTTGGAAAAATTAAAAACTGTTCTTGTAATAGATTGGCGTAAAAAACAACGCATGAAAGCAAAAGTACATAATACGATTGAAGAAGTGCTTGATGAATTACCTGATACGTATACAGATGATATTTGGCCAAAGGCCATTGAGCATGTATACCTTCATGTTTATGATAAATATCAAGGTGAAGGCAAGAGCATTTATTTTTAACAAATTATTAATAATACATAATGACTTCAAGATTTAAATCTAAACCAGCTTCAGAACAAGAAATCTCGCTATATACTTATATTGGTGAATCTATATGTATGGTGCAACATTTGGAAGATGCCCTTAGTCACTCGATTGTATTGAAAAAGGTCGAAAAACACTTAAGGTCAGAAGCAGATCAACTTTTAGAGAAACACCGTTCGTATACACTGGGCCAGGCCATCTCGAAGGCTGAAAAAGAAAGCTTATACTCTGAGTCACTACTTGTAGAGCTTAGAGAGTTTTTATCAGAGAGAAATTGGCTTATCCATAAGAGCATTGCACAAGGCCGAGATGAATGGGATTTAAATGTCTCCAGAGAGCAGTTATTTTCTAGAATAAAAGCTATCACAACACAAGCGCAGAAACTTCTCCAGCTAATTGAAGAGGATATGATGGAGTTTGCAGAAGCGAATGGTGTTGATATGTGTCGGGTGAGAGATGAAATAAATAAGTATTATAAGGATTAAGATTTATTTTCTTTATGATTTTAGTATGTTGTTAGGTGTAGAAGTTTATATTTTATCTGACAATTCAGAAAAGTAATTTCAATTTAATTAGACACTGCTATATTAATGTTAATACCAAAAGCAGTCATTCAAAAATAGTTATAGGTGGCTGCTGTCGACCCAGAGCCGACATTCCCGCGTAGGCGGGAATCCATGATCTAGAAGGCAGCTGTCGATCCAAAGCAGACAATCATTTCAACTCACGCCTTTGTTCTGTATCACAGAGTTCCATATTGTTTCTGAGTTAGTATTGTCTTTGTAATATTTATTTAATATATATTACATCTCTCTGTCATTTTATATCTCTAGACTTCTTATCAACTTATGGGAGTTGTCTAGATGTCTGTATATCTCGTTGCAAGAAACGAAGGTAATTTACCAATATATCGTCAGATACGCGATGTGATAGCGGGTGAAGTTCAGGACTTTTATAAATCAGGTGAATCACTTCCTTCTGAAAGCAAATTAGCACAGCGCTTTGGTGTAAACCGACATACTTTGCGTCATGCCATTGATGAATTAGTGACTGATGGTTTAGTAGAACGACGTCATGGAAAAGGTGTTTTTGTTCTTGAACCTTCAATTAATTATTCTATTGGCAGTGCGACGCGTTTTACAGAAACCTTACAATCACAAGGAAAAAGTACAGTAAGTCGTGTTATACGCAAGCAAGTTATACCTGCACGAGGAACAGTTGCATCACGCCTAAATATGATAGATGGTGAATCTGTTATTTTTATTGAAACACTTCGTACAGTTGAATCAAAACCTTTTTGTATTATCTCTCATTTTCTTCCTTTGAAATCATTTTCAGATCTTCTTGAAAATTATGATACTGGCTCATTGCATGAATTTTTAAATGTTCATTTTAATGTTTCATTGAAACGTGAAGAAAGTCTTATTAGTGCGGTCTTCCCTGAAGCAGAAGATGCCAGTTTATTAAATATGCCGCGGCAAGCGACTATCTTGCGGGTGAAAAGTCTTAACTTGGACGTTGAGTC
>Ga0316207_10002485_pt1 | contig 18818 bp, 19 predicted proteins | sample 6weekpyrite_MG_FD_204943 | JGI IMG/M metagenome (GOLD analysis project Ga0316207, IMG submission 204943) | Microbial mat bacterial communities from mineral coupon in-situ incubated in ocean water Damariscotta River, Maine, United States -... | ecosystem: Environmental > Aquatic > Marine >...
GAACGCAGTGTTATTATGTGACAAAGCCTGAACTCCTTATTACTACAACGTTTTGTTAGCACTTACATTGTAATAATCTGAGTTCAGGCTTTGCTATTTATTTTATCTTTGTGGGACAGCAGTGGGCTCAACCGGCCCTTTTTTTCATTTTAACGTGCTTGGCAGTTAGAAAACATACTGGGCCTGGACGAAGAGTTCATCTTCATCGCTGTTTTTAACACCCTTCTCGCTTTCATTCATGCGGTAGGTCAGTTGATACTTGATATCGTGCTTTGCCACAAACCAGTTGGCGCCTACTTCAGTACGGTTCCATGATTCGACGTAGCCATCAGCATCCTGGGATGAATAGCCTGCAACCAGTTCCAGCTTGCTTGGCAACACCATATAGCCACCTTCGAGGGCGAAGTTGCTCAGATCAGTTTGGCCGTTTTTGTAGATCCCTCTGGTAACAGTGCTGTCAACGGTGTCTGCACTCAAGACATTGTATTGTGCATCAATAGAGATACCATTGGCGCGATAAGCACCACTGATTTCGACGCCGGTTACACTATCGATATCAGGCTTTTTACCACCGCTGGTGTCTACGCCGGCAGTAGTGCGGGTGTTATTGTCATTGTCATTGTTCCAGTTGAAAGCTGCCAGACTGATGGTTGCCTTGGTGTCACCCTTGAAATCACCCTGACTCATTTTCAGTTTGCCGAAAGGGTGGAAGTCAACGCGGGCGCCAACCATCATACCTTGGTTGTAATCAGTGGCGTCGTTGGCGGCAGTTTCAAAATCAAGCTTGTTGGCATCCGGGTCAACACGGCCATCCGCCAGGGCCAGGGTCCAGTTGATGCGTTTGTCTTCAGAGTTGCCTTGGACGTAGATACCGGTCTGACGATCGGGTGTGCCATAGTTGCTGTCACCGACAAAGGTACGCTCAACTAGTTGCTGGTACTTTGACGAGGTCTGAAATTCACGTGAAAATGGGAAGGAGTAGTTACCTATCGTTACCTTCATGTTTCTAGCGCCGCTGTACTGCATATAGGCATCCTTGATGGAAATTTCATTATCATCAACAGCCTTGCCCATGTCCCACTGGAATTTGCCTTTCCAATCTTTATTTGTGCTGCCCTCGATATAAGGTCGAAAGCGACGGAAGAAAACCTTATCAGTCGTAGGTCCGGCGTCTGGGCTGGCTTGGTTATATTGCAGCTGGATACGACCGCCCAGTTTCATGTATTTGTCACCATCCTTGTAGGTGACGCCTGCGACCGCTGAAGTTGAAGCGAGCCCCAAAATGACTGCGGATGCGAGTGTTTTTTTATGCATTATTTACTCCCTGGCTGTATTTATGGTTTAAGAACGTTTTAGATATGATTTGAATCGAAGACACATTGTGGCGAGGCTATGTGGCAGAAATTTTGCTTTTTGATGGCAGTTTTATGAAACTGTATTGCTGCTATATGACTAAATTTTTCCTGGAATAAGCCTTGTAGGTTTAAAGAGGGGGGCTAGCTGTAGTAAAATCTCCGCTTTTGCAGGCAGATCATCCATGCTGGAAATCAATACCATCGTCCGTCAGATCAAAGACATGCAGGGGCGTACCGATGCCCTGAGGGGGTATCTTTGACTTTGACAACAAACAAGAACAGCTAGTTGAAGTAGAGCGAGAGCTGGAAGACCCGGCAGTCTGGAATGTTCAGGAGCGTGCTCAGGCCTTGGGGCGTGAGCGTTCTCAATTGGAACTGGTGGTTAAAACCATCACTGATTTGGATTCCAGCCTTGCTGACGCTGAAGAACTGTTAGTGTTCGGCGCTGAAGAAGATGACCAGGACACGGTCGACTCGGTAGAGTCGGATCTGGCAGATCTGGTCAAGCGACTTGAGGTTCTGGAGTTTCGCCGTATGTTTTCCGGTGAGATGGATCCCAATAATGCCTATCTGGATATTCAGTCCGGTTCTGGTGGCACTGAGGCTCAGGATTGGGCCAGTATGATCTTGCGTATGTTCCTGCGCTGGGGTGAACGGCGTGGTTTTAAAACTGAACTGATCGAATGTTCGGAAGGTGAAGTGGCGGGTATCAAGAGTGCCACCATCCGTTTTGAAGGTGAGTATGCCTTTGGTTGGCTGCGGACCGAAATCGGAGTCCACCGCCTGGTACGCAAATCACCGTTTGACTCTGGTAGTCGTCGTCATACTTCCTTTGCATCTGTATTTGTCTCACCGGAGGTAGATGACGATATCGATATCGATATTAATCCTGCTGACCTGCGTATTGATGTCTACCGTGCCAGTGGCGCCGGTGGTCAGCATGTTAACAAGACTGAATCGGCAGTGCGCATCACCCACAACCCGACGAACATCGTGGTACAGTGCCAAAACGATAGGTCGCAGCACAAGAACAAGGCCACTGCAATGAAGCTGCTCAAGGCCAAATTGTATGAATATGAGTTGAAGATTCGTCAGGGTGACCAGCAGCAGGTTGAGGATGCTAAGTCTGACATTGGCTGGGGCAGCCAGATCCGTTCCTATGTGCTGGATCAGTCTCGCATCAAGGATCTACGCACCGGCGTCGAGACGGGCAATACTCAGGCAGTACTGGACGGCGATCTGGATCAATTTATTGAGGCCAGCTTAAAGAGCGGTCTGTAAGCCACTAATTAAAGAGTTGTAGCAATGACACAAGAACAACAGCCACAAGACGAACATAAACTCATCGCCGAGCGTCGTGCCAAGCTGGATGAAATCCGTGAAAAACGGATCGCTTTCCCTAGTGATTTCCGCCGTAATGTCATGGCCGGTGAACTGCATGCTGAATATGCTGAGAAGGATAATGAAGTCCTTGAGGTCGAACCGGTTCGAGTCAAGATTGCCGGACGTTTAATGGCCAAGCGGGTGATGGGCAAGGCCAGCTTTGCCCAGTTACTGGATCAATCTGGTCGTATGCAGATATTTATCCAACGCGACAGCGTCGGTGAGGATGTCTATAAAGAGTTTAAGACTTGGGATGTGGGGGATATCTTTGCTGCTGAAGGTGTAATGTTTCGTACCAAGACCGGAGAACTGTCGGTTAAGGCTGATGCTATTCGCCTGCTGACAAAGTCGCTGCGTCCGCTGCCCGACAAGTTCCATGGCCTGGAAGATCAGGAAACGCGTTACCGTCAGCGCTATCTGGACCTGATAATGAACGAGGCCTCGCGTGAGACCTTCCGTATTCGCACTCGAATCGTCCAGCACATCCGTCGTTACCTCGATAACAAGGGGTTTATGGAAGTAGAAACCCCAATGATGCATGCCATCCCCGGTGGTGCGACGGCGCGTCCGTTCGCCACGCATCACAATGCTCTGGATCTGCCAATGTTTCTGCGTATTGCACCAGAGCTGTATCTGAAACGTCTGGTGGTAGGTGGCTTTGAAAAGGTCTACGAGGTCAATCGTAACTTCCGTAATGAAGGTGTTTCCACACGTCATAACCCAGAATTCACCATGCTTGAATTTTATGAGGCCTATGCTGATTATATTGATCTGATGGATCACACCGAAGAACTGTTGCGGACTATGGCGCTGGAGATTCTTGGCGATACCAAGGTGCCATATCAAGGTGATGAGTATGACTTTGGAAAACCCTTTGCCCGTCTGACGGTGAAACAGTCGATTCTGTTTTATAACGAAGATATCAGCGAGGCTGATCTGGATGATATTGATCAGGCTAGAGTCATTGCCGAACGCCTCGGGATTCCGCTGAAAGATAGTTATGGATTGGGCAAGACTCAGATCGAGATCTTTGAAAAGACGGTTGAGCATCTTCTCAAAGAACCAACTTTTATTACGGCTTATCCCACCGAGGTATCACCACTGGCGCGTCGCAATGACGATAATCCTTTTGTTACAGATAGGTTTGAATTCTTTGTTGGTGGGCGTGAGCTTGCCAATGGTTTTACCGAGCTTAATGATGCCGAGGATCAGGCTGAGCGTTTTCAAAAGCAGGTGGAAGAGAAGGATGCCGGCGACGATGAGGCAATGCATTTTGATGATGCCTATGTTCGTGCTCTGGAGCATGGCATGCCACCGACAGCGGGTGAGGGGATTGGTATTGATCGCCTGGTGATGTTGTTCACCGATGCGCCATCGATTAGGGATGTGTTGTTGTTTCCGCATATGCGGCCAGAAGCTTAAGTTTTAAATAATGCAATAAAAAAACCGGCTAGATAGTCAGTTTTTTGTTTATATACATGTAGTTATTGGTTGGTGTTGATGTTTATTCTAGCTCTTGAATATGCCCTGAATCAAATTGACTTCTTCCTGCGCCTCTTCCAATATCTCGATGCTTTCCTCTGGCGTTAGACCAAGTTTTTTGAATGCGACCGCTTCGGTCCAGTCACTCTTGACCAAGGAGTGGCTGGTACCTATATGGCTGAGAATATTGGCAACAGTTACGATATCGACATAATCAACGCTGTCGCCTGAGTTATAGTTCAGGTCTTCGTGGTTGGAAACCACGTCAATCAGTTCCTGGGGGAAGTTCCAGTCATCCAGGATGGTCGTGCCAATCAGGTTATGGATTTTTGCGACTACGCTTTGAAGCAGTTCTTCATCCTCAAGCTCAGGGATATTGGTTGCCTCTATATAGACAGGGATGGCGCCAATGTCATGAATAAGCCCGGCTAACATGGCCTGGTCAGGTTTCAGTTTGGTGAGCTTGCGTGCCAATATCATGCTGATGGCGGCCACCTTGGTGCTATGCAGCCAAAGCTCTTTGAGGTGCCGTTCAACGGCTGGGTCATTACTTTTTTGGTAGAGCTGTTCCATCACCATGCCTGTGACAATATTGTTGACTACGGTTTGTCCAAGGCGGCTGATGGCATTTTGTAAATTTTCAATTGGGCTTGCGGCACGATAAAGCGGACTGTTGGCCACTTGTATAAGTTTGGCTGTCATGGCCGGGTCGGCACCAATGGTTATGGCAATCTGGGCGGCTGAAGAATCGGGGTCTTGCACCACATCACGTACCTTTAAGGCGATCTCTGGCAAGGTGGGAAGACTGATACGATTGTTGTTTATATCATCTAGAAACTTTATCAGAAGTTGGTTTTCCAGCGCCACAATCAATCCTCTATTTCAGATTAGGTTATAGGTGTAACTCGTTATCCAGAAATAAGTTTTTGTATTTCTGCAATGTCGGACTTGGCCTCGGATAGTGCCAGAATGCTTTGCTCTGGGGTGAGTCCAAGTTTGTCGAAGGCCGGTATTTCATTCCAGTCAGCCCCGCTGTATTTATTATTGGTTTGCCCCATGTAACTATGCAGGTTTGCGACCATGACCACATCGGTGTAATCGGGCTTAGGGCCTGGGTCACGCGTCAGGTTTTCATGTTCGGCAGCTACCTGAACTAACTCAGCTGGAAAGTGCCATTCTTCCAAAATCATCCTGCCGATTTCTAGATGCATTTTGTCAATAACGCGGTAGAGCAGCGCCTTGTCTTCCATCAGTTCAGGAAATTTAACCGCTCGTTTGAGTATGGGTAAGACACCAATGTCGTGGATCAATCCGGCCAGCATGGCCTCATCTGGGTTGAGCTTGGTGAAGCGCTTGGCTAGTACCTGGCTGATGGCTGCGACCTTTGCTCCTCTTATCCAGAGATTGAGCAGGTCTTTTTTGATTGGCCCCATCTGATTGGCTTGATAGAGCTGTTGCATCACCAAGCTGGAGACAACGTTACGGACGCAGACGCCACCAAGACGAATCACCGCGGTGCGTACATTTTCTACTGAATTAAGCCCCTTGAAAAAGACACTGTTGGAAACCTGTAGCAGACGTGCCGAGAGGGCGGCATCAGTGCCAACCAGTGTGGCAATTTTATCGGCTGAAACCATTGGGTCATCTACCAGCTTTCTAACCTTGAGTGCCACCTCGGGCAATGTTGGTAATTCCAGATGACCTTTGCTGACATCGTCCATCAAGGTGGCAATGAATTTGTCTTCTGCGTTCAATTTGCTTGCCCCCGGTCCTGATTCGTTATGTTGAATATTGCTAAAGCTATCGGCTTTGTTTGCCTTAACTCAAGTGCTCCAGCGAATAAGGTAGGGGTTTGAGAGTAAGTGTTGATGTCATGTTTTCGTCCAGGTGTAATGAGTGGTTTTCAGCCGACTCGATTTCCACCACGATGAGCAGATCACTACCGCCATCGGCGCCGGGTTGTGCAATCACCACAACTCCTGTTTTGCGTGGCTCGTCGGCATTGACGAAGATACTGTCGCCAGGCTCAGCTATTGTCTCGTTGTCGCAATGGGCCAGGTACATGCGGCGTTTTAACTTGCCCAGGTATTGCATACGGGCGACCACTTCCTGACCGGGATAACAGCCTTTTTTGAAACTCAGGCCATTAATTGCCTGCAGGTTGACCATTTGTGGCACAAATGCCTCAACATTGGCTTGCTTGATGACAGGAATGGCTGCGTGGATATCAAGCAGTTGCCACGCACTGGCTGAGATTTCAGCAACAAAAGTGCCCAATTTGTTATTGAGAGATTTAATCTCTTTAGCTGGGCCAATAATCTGGAAGCGTGGCTCTGGTCCGGGGATACGAATGATGCTGATGTTTTCGTTTGTCACCACCTGATCGACCGTTTCTGGTGGTTGGCCCACCAAGGCCATCAGTTTTTGTTCTGAGTTGGGGCCGGAAACACCGAGCTGTGTAATGCTGTCAGTTTCATCTGTCAGGGTTACCTTTGACATCAGTACAAACATGCTTAGGCGTTTGTGGGTTGCCTCAACCAACTCGTGTGGCATGCTAAGGTAAAAGGCACCGTTGGCTTTATATATTCGGAACAAACTAAGAATACGGCCCTTGGGACTGCAATAGGCGCTTAACTGGCTACTGCTTTCGCTGACGCCTTGCTGTAAATCATTGGTGAATTGAGCATGCAAAAAAGTTTCTGCATCGTCACCTTCGACTTTAATCAAACCGTAATCGTCTAATCTGGCAACAACGTCCGTATTTAAAACTTTCTCAAATTCATTCATGATGAGCTTCTTTATTTTAAGGAAATTAAAGGTATAGCTTAACCTGTCGCTGCATAATAACGTAGTCTTGGCATAGAAGTAATGTTGGACTAATATCGACTCTCGGATACACTAAGAGCTTGTATGAAAAATCAAAAACCTGACACAAGACCGGTTAATCTGAACCTGCTGAAAATTCGGCAGCCCATAACCGCGATTACCTCCATTGGTCACCGTATCTCCGGTGTACTGATATTTCTTTCCATTCCATTTGTTATCTGGATGCTTGAGCGTTCTCTGCAAGGCCCGCAGGGTTTTGCCGATGTCAGCACATTGCTTGATAACAGTCTGATAGAAATATTGACCCTATTATTAGCGTGGTCGGTGGCACACCACTTCTTTGCCGGGATACGTTTTCTGCTGCTTGATATGGAGATTGGGATCGATCTAGTAACTGCCCGTACCAGTGCCATGGTTGCTAACGTGTTGGGCGTGATCGGAGTATTGATCGCAATGGTAGTGATTCTGTGAGCTGGCGTATGAGTGGTCTAAAAGCCTGGTTGTTGCAACGCATTAGCGCGGTCTATCTGGCCGGTTTTCTTGTTTATTTTCTTGTCACGCTACTAACCTCTGCGCCGCAGTCATATGCTGACTGGTCTGGTTGGATGTCATCGTCAGCGATGGCTTTGGCAACGACTCTTTTCTTTCTTGCATTGTTGTCTCACGCGTGGGTCGGAATGCGAGATGTCTTACTTGATTATGTGAAACCCTTTGTCTTACGCCTGACTTTGTTGATACTGCTGGCCGTTGGCCTATTGGTGATGGCTTTGTGGGTGATGCGAATTTTACTAACGGGAGCGGCAGTCTAGTGAGCAGTTCAATTCCAGTCCGCAGATTTGACACATTGGTGATTGGTGCCGGCGGCGGTGGCCTACGTGCTGCCTTGCAATTGGCCCAGGCCGATGCTCACGTGGCGGTTGTGTCAAAAGTTTTTCCGACCCGTTCTCATACTGTAGCGGCACAGGGTGGCATGAATGCCGCGCTGGCAAATGTGCTACCGGACAACTGGCACTGGCATATGTTCGACACCATCAAGGGCAGTGACTATCTGGCCGATCAGGACGCCGTGGAATACATGTGCCGTGCAGCGCCGCGATTGGTGGTTGAACTGGAACATGCGGGGGTACCGTTTTCGCGCCTGGAAAACGGCAAGATTTACCAGCGTCCTTTCGGTGGCCAGAGCCAGAACTTTGGTGGTGATCAGGCCGCCCGTACCTGTGCCGCGGCCGACCGCACCGGTCACGCCATTCTGCATTCACTCTATCAACAGAATATTAATGCCAAGACCCATTTTTTTGATGAGTATCTGGCGCTGGATCTGGTTCACGATGAAGACGGCACTATTCTTGGTGCAGTGGTGATGGAAATAGAAACCGGTGAGGTAATGGTCATCGAGGCCAAGGCGACCTTGCTGGCGACCGGCGGAGCAGGACAAATTTTCCGCACCAATACCAATGCCCATATCAATACCGGTGACGGAATGGGAATGGCCTTGCGGGCAGGGATTCCACTACAGGATATGGAGTTCTTTCAGTTTCATCCTACTGGTATTGCCGGTAAGGGGATGCTGATTACCGAGGGTGCGCGTGGCGAGGGTGGTTATCTATTGAATAAAGATGGTGAACGTTTCATGGAACGTTATGCCCCGAATGCCAAAGATCTGGCCAGTCGTGACGTGGTTAGTCGTTCAATTTATACCGAGGTAAAAGAGGGGCGTGGTTGTGGTCCGAATGACGATCACGTCATGCTTAAACTTGATCATCTTGGCGCTGATGTGATTCAAAAACGTCTGCCGGGTATCCGCTCTACCATTCAAACCTTTTTACATATCGATCCGGCCAACGAACCCATCCCGGTTTACCCTACGGCGCATTACACCATGGGTGGCATACCTACCAATCGTCATGGTCAGGTAGTTGCACCACTGGGGCAAACGGCTGAAGAGACAGTGCCCGGCCTGTATGCGGTAGGTGAGTGTGCCTGCGTCTCGGTGCATGGTGCCAATCGTCTTGGTGGTAACTCACTGCTGGATATCGTGGTGTTTGGCCGTGCAGCGGGCAATCACATCATCGACTATCTCAAAGAAAATCGTTATCACCGGCCAATGGCAGGTGACAGCATCGACAAGGCCATGGCCCGTCTGAGCCGCTGGGATCAGAAAGGTGAGGGTGAGTCGGTTAGAGAACTCAAGGACGAGTTAAAGAAGACCATGGAAGACTACTGTGGTGTGTTCCGCTCGGATGAAATTTTGGCGGAGGGCGTAGATAAGGTGATTGCTTTGGAAGCACGTTTAAAGAATGCCCGTCTGCAAGATCACAGCAAGGTTTTCAATACTGCCCGAGTCGAAGCCTTGGAACTTGAAAACCTGATGGATATTGCCTTGGCAACGGTCTGTTCAGCCCATGCCCGCCAGGAGAGTCGCGGTGCCCATTCACGCATTGACTACCCAGATCGTGATGATGAACGCTGGCTCAAGCACAGTCTGTTTTTCAAAGAAGGGCGCAAGCTGGATTACAAACCGGTGCGTATGAAACCTTTGAGTGTTGATTCATTCCCGCCCAAGGCGCGAGTTTACTAGAGAGAATCAGAATGCGTTTTTCTGTTTACCGCTACAACCCTGAGAGCGACGATCAACCCTATATGCAGGAGTTTGAGGTCGACGTTAACGCTGGCATGATGCTGCGTGATGCCCTGCTGGATATCAAGGTTCAGGACGAAAGCTTCACCTTCAGGCACTCCTGTGGTGAAGGTGTCTGTGGTTCAGACGGGGTCAATATCAATGGCACTAATGGTCTAGCTTGCATTACACCTATCTCGGTACTCAAAGAGCCTGTTGAAGTTCTGCCTTTCCCTGGTCGTCCAGTGATTCGTGATCTGGTGGTGGACATGACTCAGTTCTATCACCAGTATCGTTCAGTCAAACCCTATCTAACCGTGCACGATCCTGAGCCGGAAGAAGAGTATCGTCAGTCACCCGAAGAGCGTGAAAAACTCGATGGCCTGTATGAATGTATTTTGTGCGGCTGTTGCTCAACTGCTTGTCCATCATTCTGGTGGAACCCGGACAAGTTCCGTGGTCCGGCTGCCTTGCTACAATCCTATCGTTTCATCGCCGACAGCCGTGACCAAGCCACCGCCCAACGCTTGGAAGAGCTGGAAGGGCCTTATCGTCTGTTCCGTTGTCATAGCATCATGAATTGCACTAACGTTTGTCCCAAAGGACTAAACCCCACCAAGGCGATAGGCGAAATCAAAAAGATCATGCTCAATAACAATACATGATGAACTCACATGCAGACGACAGCGCCACGGAAAAGGCGCGGCTGCAATGGCGCTGCCGCCGCGGCATGTTAGAGCTGGATCTGCTACTGCAACCCTTTGTCGAAAATGTCTACGACGATCTAAGTCCCGAAGACAAACATAAATTCCATCTGCTGCTTGATCTGCAAGACCAGGAGTTGTTGGAATGTCTGATGTTACAAACCCCACCGCAGGACGACAGCCTTAATGACATCATCAGCCAAGTTCGCAGTACCGTTTAGAATCATCCTCAAAACTTCCTTCATCCTCAACTGCGCCTTGCTGTTTATGTACTTCGGTGCATTTTATTGGCTCTGGGCCTTTGATCTTAATTTGTTGGTCAAACTGGTTTTCCTGGCTGCGCTGATCGTTGCTTTCATCAATCACACACGTCAATACCTGTTTAAAAACAGTAAGCGGGCAGTGATCAAACTGGTTTGGCTAGATCAGAATCAGTGGCACTTGAATACGGCGACTGGGGAGACGATCAAGGCTGAATTATTAGGCAGTAGCTTCGTCAATCCGTGCTTGATAGTTTTGAACTTTAAGCCCGAGCAGGGCGGGCGGATGTTGCCAGTCGTGATCATGCCCGATTGCGTTGACAGCACCACCTTCCGCAGGTTGAGTGTTAAGTTGAGGCTATATGGGGGAGAGGTTGTCGGTGATGTTGGCTAGGCTGACAATATGAAAAAACATTCTCAGTGTTTGTGCCGCCAGATAATCTTTGATTAGATGATCATTTATCTTTGTGTGGCAGGGTCGACTACAGAGGAAATCGGCGCTGCTACTGGCTGTCTAAGCAGCCACTCTCACCTGCTGACCGGTCAACCCCAGCAATTATGGAAGCAAGCTTGTTGCAATTTTAATTATGATAAATGCGGAATGGCTGGTGGTTTAGCAATAAACTTTTTCCTGACCTATTATTAATAGTGAGAACACTAACAAATCTATTCTGAAGTAGTAGTCAGGGAGCAGGTATGGAAGATCTCTTCAGTTATGCCGATGAGCTTGGGCCAAGCAAGATCATTCATGTCTATGAACCCTCTATAAATCTCAAGGCTGTGTTGGTGGTGGATAACGTCGCCAAGGGGCCGTCTATCGGCGGTGTGCGCATGGCCGAGGATGTCAGTACCGAAGAGTGCGTTCGCTTGGCGCGGGCCATGACTTTCAAGAATGCAGCAGCAGGTCTGCCCCATGGCGGTGGCAAGGCGGTGCTGTATGGTGACCCGAAGATGCCCAAGGCCGAGAAGCAGCTACTGATCCGCGCCTTGTCACAGTCGCTACGTCTGGAAGAGGATTATATCTTTGCTCCAGACATGGGCACGGATGAGGAGTGCATGGCCTGGGTGCGGGATGAAATTGGCCGGGTGGTGGCCCTGCCGCGTGAGCTCGGCGGTATTCCGTTGGATGAGATTGGTGCCACTGGTTGGGGGCTGAGTCATGTGGTTGATGTCGCCTTGAATTACTGTGGCTTTGATTTGGATGGTGCACGGTTTGTGATTCAGGGTTTTGGCGCGGTGGGCAAACATACGGCCCGTTTTTTGTCGCAGAAGGGAGCTGTGCTGGTGGCGGCAGCGGATTCGCAAGGAGCGATTCATAATCCTAATGGCCTCGATGCGCAGGCGCTGCTAGCGCTGAAAGATGAGGGCAAGCCGCTTTCCGATTATCCTGATGCCGAAGCCTTACAACGTGATGATGTTATTGATGTTGAGTGCGACATCTGGATTCCCGCCGCACGCCCGGATGTGATCAATGAAGCAAACGTTCAACGTCTAAACAGCAAGCTGGTGGTGGAAGGGGCCAATATTCCTTTTACCCATGAGGCAGAACGCATTCTACATAAAAAAGGGGTGTTGTGTGTGCCCGATTTTATCGCCAATGCTGGCGGCGTGATCTGCGCGGCGATGGAATATCACGGTGCCAATGAGAGTGCCGCGCTACAGGCTATTGCCGAAAAGCTACAGCGCAATACCAGGCTAGTGTTGGAGGCGTCGAAGAGCAAAGGTGTCTTACCGCGTCAGGCGGCTATGGAGCTTGCCAGACAGCGGGTTGAAAAGGCAATGAGCTTTCGTCGGTTTTCGAGCTTTTCAACGGCACCAGGTTTTGTCTAACAGATAAGGGGCTAAAATGTTCCGAATCAGATTTCATGGCCGCGGCGGCCAGGGCATGAAAACCGCAAGCCGCATCCTTGGCACAGCCTTTTTCCTTGAAGGCTATGATGTGCAGGATGCGCCGCGTTATGGTGCCGAGCGTCGTGGTGCGCCGATCTTTGCCTATGTTCGTGCCGGACGAGAAACTATCAATGAACGCGGCGTCATCCGCCATCCCGATCTGGTGGTTGTTGCCGACGATACCCTGGTGCCGGTTCCGGCTGCGGGTGTTTTAGCAGGCATTGATCAACGTACTGTGGTGTTAATCAATAGCGATGAGTCGTCACTGGAGTGGCTGCATCGCACCAATATTGCAGGCACAGTGGTTGCTTTGCCGTTGACGGCGGATGTGGAAGACCGTGCCGACCTGCCCTATATCGGTGCCACCTGTGCCGGTGCCGCAGCGCAACTGGTGGGAGTGATTACACGAGACTCCCTGAGCCGGGCTATTGAGGAAGAACTCTCTGCCTTGGGTAAGGCCGTTGTCGACAAAAATCTTGAGATGGCACTGCAGGCCTATGATGCCATGGCAAAGCACGCTGGCGTAGTGACGCAGGGTAAAGAGATCTCTGCGGGTGATTATGTCTCACCCGACTGGGTCGATTTTCCGTTTGAACAGGCCAGTGTCTCGGCGCCGGTGATTCACGGCGCACTGACCAGTGTTGAGGTAAAGACCGGCCTGTGGCGCACCCTACGGCCAGTGATTGACTATGAGCGCTGCAATCATTGCTGGTGGGTGTGTAGCACCTTTTGTCCCGACAGCGCCATCAACGTGCTTGAGGGTGGCAAACCCGAGATCGACTATGACCACTGCAAGGGCTGCATGATCTGCGTTGCCCATTGTCCACCGCATGCGATAGAGGCCATTCCGGAACAGCTTGCGCAAAAACAAGAGCATGAAGGAGAAGAGGTATGAGCCGCATGTTATTGACCGGCAATCGTGCCGCAGCCTGGGGTGCACGCCTGGCCCAGGTCGATTATTACCCGGCCTTTCCCATTACGCCGCAGACCGAGATCATCGAAGCCCTGGCTGAATGGATAGACAAGGATGAGATGCCAGGACGGCTGGTAACGGCGGACTCGGAACACTCCATGATCACCGCCGCTGGCGCGGCTGCGGCTACCGGGGTTCGGGTTTTCAGTGCCACCTCCAGTCAGGGGCTATTGTATGCCATGGAGATGCTCTACAGCGTGGCTGGTTGGCGGGCACCGTTTGTGCTTGTCAACGTCTCGCGTGGCCTGTCTGCGCCAATTACCTTGGAGTCGGATCACAACGATATCGTTGCCGCGCGTGATTGCGGCTTCCTGCAGATTCACTGCACCACCTGTCAGGAGGTGCTGGACAGTACTCTGATGGCCTATCGCATTGCCGAGCATGCCAATGTGCGGCTACCGGTGATCGTCAACCTGGATGGCTTTTATCTCTCCTTTACCCGCGAGCCGGTGGAGATTCCGGATGCCGCCAAGGCGGCTGCCTTTGTTGGTAGTTTCGATGCACAAAACATTCGCTTTCGCGCTAGCGCGCCTGAGAGTCAGGCGATGGCCGTGCTCGGCGGCACACCATACTCCTATTTCCGTTATGAGATTCATCTGGCGCAGCAACAGGCCCTGGCGGTCTATGACGAGATTGCGGCGGAATTTGAGGCAAGCTTTGGCCGCCGTTACGATGCCATCGAGGCCTACCGTTCTGATGATGCCGACTACGTCTATGTGATGATGGGCTCGTTCGCTTCCAAGGCCAAGGCGGCGGTGGACAAGTTACGTGACGCCGGTTGGAAGATTGGTCTGCTGCGACCACGGCTGTTGCGGCCATTCCCGGAAAAATTATTTCAGTCACTGTTGGCAGATAAAAAGGCTGTGGCGGTGATCGATCAAAATATCTCCATGGGCAAGGGTGGTGTCTTGCATACCGAGCTTGCTTCGGTGATGTGTGGCCAGGCGAATGCACCACTGCTGAATAGCTTCATGGGCGGTCTGGGGGGGCGAGATATCAGCGAAGAAGAGTTGTTCAAGATTGCCGAAGTCACACGTCAGGCGTGTGAAGAAGGCAATAGCCTGGAACCCAGGTTGTTGTTTACCAAAGATGAACTGCGTGAGGTGCGCAAGCTTCAGGCCGTCGCACATGTGGAAAGAGCAGAGCTGGGCCTGACAGATAATCCTGCGTAATAATCGAGAAGAACAATGATTGAAAAAACAGAAGCCATCATCCATCGCATGAAGGACCTGCCATCAACCCACCTGTTGGGTACGGGCACCCCAATGTGTGCTGGCTGTGGTGGCCTTGAGGCCCTGCATGAGATCTATGACATCCTTGGTGAAAAGACCGTCTTCGTGAATGCCGCTGGTTGCATGACCCTGTTGTCTGTCTATCCCTTTACGCCGTTTCGTGGTTCCTGGTTGTATACCGCCATGGCATCTGCGCCGGCCGGGGCACAGGGTATCCGCGATGCCCTGGATATCCTCAAGCAAAAACAGCAGATCACTGAGGAGGAGGATCTTGAAGTAGTGGTGCTGACTGGTGATGGTGCCGCCTACGGCATGGGGCTGTCTGCTACCTCAGGGGCGATGGAGCGCAATCTCGATTTTATCTACATCTGTTATGACAATGAGGGCTACGGTAATACCGGTCAGCAATATTCTGGCGCAACACCGCATGCAGCCAAGACCTCTACCAGCAAAGGGGCGCACGGCTTTGCCGGTTATAAAAAGGATTTATTTGCCATCTGGGCAGCGCACAAGCCGGCCTATGTTGCCACCGTGATCGGTGCTGAACCTTTGGACCTGGCGCGTAAGATTGAAAAGGTCAAGGCTATGAAAGGACCACGCATGATTATTTCTCTGGCGCCGTGCCCAACCGGCTGGGACTATGATCCGAAACTGTCGGTGGAGATCGGCAAGCTAGCGGTTAAAACCGGTATCTGGCCGTTGAAGGAATATATCGATGGTCAAGTGGTGCATACCAAGGTGCCGAGGCAGCGGGTGCCGGTGGAGGAGTACCTGAAATTGCAAGGCCGCTTCCGCCATCTGTTTGAACCGGAACGTGATGAGGCGTTGCTGGCTGAACTGCAGGCCAAGGTGGATAGCTATTGGGCGGATGTCTAATTCAGAGCACAAAAGTTATTTTCATCGTGGTGGTGATCAGCCTTTACTTGGCTCCACCATCCCCGAGCACTTTGCCGCAATCGTTCAGTCTTTCCCTGATCGAGAAGCTATTGTTTCAACCCATCAAGACCGACGTTTAAGCTATAGCGAACTTGCACAGCAGGTTGATCATGTTGCTCGTGCTTTGTTTGTGCTGGGTTATGGAAAAGGTGACCGTATCGGCGTCTGGTCAACCAACAACATCGAATGGTTGTTGTTACAACTGGCCACTGCACGTATTGGTGTCATCCTGGTTAACATCAATCCCGCCTATAAGCCGCGAGAACTCGCCTATGCCTTGCAGCGTTCCGAGGTGCAGTGCGTATTCACCATGCCGGCATTTCGCAGCAGTAATTATGTTGAGATGTTGGTTGAGCTATTACCAGAGTTGAAGCAGACAGTTGATGGTGACTTGTCTAGCGACGAGTTTCCCTTTATGCGCCAGGTAGTGGTGTTTGAGCCATTAAAACTAAAACAGACGGAGTCGCCTTATCCGGGAATTATGAACTGGTATGAATTCCTGGCAGTTGGAGAAGATGTCAACATCGACCAGCTGAATGCAGTTACTGCTAGTCTCGACATGGATGATGCCATCAACATCCAGTATACCTCAGGTACTACCGGTTTTCCCAAGGCGGTGCTGTTGAGCCATCACAATATCCTGAACAATGCCTATTTCTCTGCGCTGGCGATGCACTTTACAGAGCAAGACCGATTGGCAGTACCGGTGCCGTTTTATCACTGCTTTGGCATGGTATTGGCAAATCTGTTGTGTCTATCTGTTGGTGCTTGCATTGTACTGCCCAGCGAACACTTTGATGCCCTGGCAGTATTGCAGACCATTGAAGCAGAAAAGTGCACCGCCGTGCACGGAGTACCGACCATGTTCATCGCCCAGTTGGAACATCCTCGATTCGCTGAGTTTGATTTAACATCCCTGCGTACCGGCATCATGGCCGGAGCGCCTTGTCCGCCCAGTTTGATGACGCGAGTAATGGAACAGATGCACTGTCGTGAAATCCTGATCGGCTATGGTGAAACCGAGGCCTCACCAATTACCCATCTCACCACGCCGGAAGATAGCCTGGAGCGCCGCACCGAAACGGTAGGTAAGAACCTGCCGCATCAGGAGGTCAAGGTGGTTGATGTTGAAGCTGGCCAGACACTAGCGCTAGGTGAAGTAGGGGAGATCTGCTTCCGCGGTTATCACATCATGAAGGATTATTACGACGATGCCGAAGCGACTGCCAAGGCTGTTGACGAACATGGCTGGCTGCACTCAGGTGATCTGGGCTGCATGGATGTCGAGGGTTATGTAAAGATCACCGGCCGACTGAAAGAGATGATTATCCGTGGCGGCGAGAATATCTATCCACGTGAAATCGAAGAGCTGATCTTTACTCACCCCAAAGTGGCAGAGGTGGCTGTATTTGGTGTGCCGGATGAATTCTATGGTGAAGAGCTGATGGCTTGGATAGAATTGCATGCCGATGAATCTGCAACAGAGGTTGAAATACATGACTTCTGCAAGGCTAACCTGGCCCACTTCAAAGTGCCTAAATACATCTGGTTTGTAGAAGAGTTTCCCATGACCGTGACCGGCAAGCTGCAAAAATTTCGTATGCGCGAGATGGCGTTGGAAAAACTGGTAAAACAATAACCACTCTTTATTTTCCGTAATAGGTATTTATATGGATGTTATTGAAGCAATCAAAAGACGTCGCTCTACAAGAGTCTTTCTCGATAAGCCTGTTAGCCGTGAAACGGTTGAAGCCATTCTCGATACAGCCCGTTGGGCAGCGTCTGGGGGGAACCTGCAGCCCTGGCGTGTTGTTGTAGTCACGGGTAACAGCAAACAACGTATCGGTGATGCCATCATTGCCGCACGCGAGGTCGGAACCAAAGAACACCCGGATCAGCCCTATTATCCTGCAGAGTGGTTTGAGCCCTATAAGTCGCGGCGCAAGGCTAGTGGCATTGCCTTGTATCAATCTATGGCAATAGCACGCGAAGATGAGCTTCGAAAAAAAGCGGCTTGGTACAGCAATTATCGCTTCTTTGATGCCCCTGTAGGCCTGCTGTTTTTTATCGACAGGCGCTTGGCCACAGGTTCATTGCTGGATATTGGTATGTTGCTGCAAAGCATTATGCTCACGGCTTTGACTCATGGTCTTGCAACCTGTCCGCAAGCCTCGTTGGCAGACTATCCGGATATTGTGCGTAATTGTGTTGCTGTGTCGGGTGATTATAGTCTGGTTTGCGGCATGTCTTTGGGGTATGCCGATACCGAAGCGGCGGTGAATAAATATCGTACCGAGCGTGCCGGTGTCAGTGAATTTGTCAGTTGGTGTGATTAGTGTGCGAAAAAGGGTGCTTGATTCAGATTTAATGCTTAACAGGTTGTAGGTAATAGGGCGGTATTACAATGTTCACTAAATCCAGAGTGATGCTTGATTGTTTGAGACTATCGCGATGGGTTTATTTTCTGTCGCTGGTCCCTGGCAGCTTTCAATCTGTTCACGGTAGAAGGTTTCCTCTTCTTCCAGTCGCGCAATCAATTTATCCAGTTTGCTGCCATGTTGTTTGATGATCTTGTCGGCTCGCTGTTCGGCCTTGAGCAACAGTTCTCGCACCGCATCATCAACTACTTCGGCTGAGTGCTCGCTATAGCGACGTGGTTGGGAGATTTCACGGCCCAAGAACGGGTGTTCCTCACTCTCCCTCAAATCAACCGGTCCCACTTCATCAGACATGCCCCAACGCGAGACCATGGCGCGGGCCATGGTGGCGGCCTGATGAATGTCATCGTCAGCACCGCAACTCAGTGTTCCAAGCAGTTCCTTTTCTGCGGCCCGGCCACCAAAAATCACGGCAATACGATCCTGAAGATACTCTTCAGGCATGGTGTGTCGTTCGTGCTCCGGCAGCTGCTGGGTTGCCCCCAGAGCGTGGCCGCGCGGGACGATGGTGACCTTGTAGAGGGTGTCAGCATGGGGGGGGAAATGGGCCTCCAGGGTATGACCGGCTTCATGTACGGCCAGCCGATGGCGCTCATCGGGCTCAACTGCCAGGCTGCGTTCGGTGCCCATCAGCACCATGGCCAGCATGTCCCATGATTGCGGTTGCCTGGGTGGCTGGTTCTCACCATTCATAGGAACAAGACAAAGGCTCGCTTAATTAA
>Ga0316207_10002486_pt1 | contig 18813 bp, 15 predicted proteins | sample 6weekpyrite_MG_FD_204943 | JGI IMG/M metagenome (GOLD analysis project Ga0316207, IMG submission 204943) | Microbial mat bacterial communities from mineral coupon in-situ incubated in ocean water Damariscotta River, Maine, United States -... | ecosystem: Environmental > Aquatic > Marine >...
AGTACTGAAAATCGTGTGGCATTTTCGCGTCAGTCGTTTAATGATTCCGTGACTGAATATAACAGCTACCGTCAGAGCTTTCCGCATAATTTATTTGCGCCCACCTTCGGGCATAAACAGGATGCCAGCTTGCTGGAGTTTGACGATTCAGCCCAAATCCAGAGCGCACCGAAAGTCAGCTTTTGATCGTCGTGCTGGTGGCTGAAGAGTTAAGTTTGTGAACTTTTACCGCGCACAGGATCAAGCCAGAAAACAGACCCGCTGGCTGGTATGCCTGTTTCTGCTCGCGGTTATTTTCCTGATAGTGATTACCAATCTGTGTGTTGCTGTATTCGTTTGGTACAGTGATTCAAGTGTTTATTTTCAATCTTCCCCGCTCGGGGCTGGCAGTGATCCCACGGTACTTGAGATGCTGTTAGGCATTGTGGCAGGCCTTGGCTGGCAGAAGTTTCTTTGGATTACCCTGCTGGTGTGCGGCTTGGTGCTGATGGCGATCGGCTTCAAATGGCAGTCGTTGCGCGGTGGCGGGCGCGTTATCGCCGAATCGTTAGGGGGCAGGCCGCTCAATCCCAATTCTGATGATGCAGATGATCGCCGTCTGTTAAATGTCGTTGAAGAAATGGCGCTGGCGTCGGGGGTGCCTGTCCCGCCTGTTTATTTATTAGAAAACGAATCTGGCATCAATGCTTTCGCGGCGGGCTATGAAATAGAAGACGCGGTGATCGGCGTCACGCGTGGCACCGTGAAAAGCCTGAATCGAGAGCAGCTTCAGGGTGTGATCGCACATGAGTTCAGTCATATTCTCAACGGTGACATGCAGCTTAATCTTAAAATTGTGGCGATTCTGCATGGGATTCTGATCATTGGTGAAGCCGGTCGATTTTTTGTTGATATCAATACCCGGCGTTCTTATAGGCGTTCCAGCAGGGATAAAAACGGTTTGGCGGCAGGCTTGTTGTTGTTTGGCTTTAGCCTGATGGTCATTGGTTGGCTGGGGCAATTTTTTGGCGCCATGATTCGTTCCGGTGTCAGTCGACAGCGCGAGTATCTGGCCGATGCCTCTGCCGTTCAGTTTACCCGTAACCCTGAAGGCATTGGCGGTGCCTTACGAACCATCGGCGGAGTCAGTGCGCAGTCCCGCATAGCGCATCGTGGCGCGCATGAATTGGGTCATTTTTTCTTTTCCAGCGCCTACGCCAACTTCCTGTCATTGTTCGCGACACATCCACCGTTAAGTGATCGAATTCAACGCATTATGCCCTCTTGGGATGGCAGCTTTTTGCAGCCTCAACCGAAATCGCCCGTCAGGCAGGCACGCTCCAGGAGAGCGCCACTCAATGCCGAGCGGGCCGGTGAATTTATGGCTGATGCCAAATTTGCAGCCAACCCTGAACTGACAGGCAGCGCGGCATTAGCTTCAAACGGTGTGCTTGCCGATTCAGACCACAAGACTCAAACACCGGATGCCGTATTCCGTAACGTGAAAGATGACGCAGGAATGTCTAACGAATTTCTCGACGGTCTGTATCGGCAGGCACGCGAACCGCATGGTGCCGTGGCCTTGGTCTTGGCCTTGCTATTCGATTCGGATAAAAACATACGGGCAACGCAACAAACGCACTTGATACGAGTGGGTGCCTCTTGGCTTTCGTTGACCCGGCAGACCTATCGCAAGCTCGCCAAGTTTGATTCCAGGCAGCGACTTGAATTGATCGAGTTGGCGATTCCGGCCTTGAAAGTGTTGTCAGTGCCGCAGTATCAAAAATTGAGAGAATTGATGACCTTGCTGGTCAATGCCGATGGCAGCGTAGACCTGTTTGAATGGGTGCTGTATCAATTGGTACGGCGTTATTGTGACCGGTATTTCGGCCTGGCGCGCATTGAAAAACCCAAGTACAAAACCATTCAATCTGTTGCGACGAGCTATCAAACGGTATTGTCGAGGCTGGTATACTATGGCGATGAGAGCGGTTGCGATGATGAAGCAAAAAAAACGCTCGCTTTCAATCGGGGGTGTGCTGCCGCCGGGCTCGACACCATCGAGCTGCTACCTAAAGAAAAATGTACACTCAGCGCTTTTGTGCAAGCGGTACACGCGCTGAGCAGAGCTTATCCGCTGGTCAAACCGCGAATGATCAAAGGGCTGATCAGCACCGCTCAAACAGATAGCCATATCAATATCAAAGAACGGTATATCATCACCGCGATGGCTGCCGTAATGGATTGTCCATTGATCGGACTGGATCTGGATTAATCACCTATTCCACAAGCAGGGTGGCGCGCTCGCTTGATTCACCCTGCTGACAGGTATCTGCTTATGCCTGGTAAGCTTGCTCTGTCAGCTTCAGCGCTTGTTCGACATCGCAGCTGTGCCCTTGCTGGTTCAATACCGCGCCCAATGAGGCGATGCAGTAGGTGACATTTTTTTTGTTACAGGCATTACCCATTAAGCCAATCCGCCAGGCTTTACCGGCAAACTTGCCCAGGCCAGCACCGATTTCCAGATCATAGTCCTTAAGCAGGCTTGAGCGCACTTCAGCATCATCAATGCCGTCGGGGATACCAACCGTATTGAGCTGTGGCAGGCGGATAGCCTCTGAAACCAGCATCTTGATACCAAGCGCTTCGAGCCCGGCAACCAAAGCTTTGTGGTGTAAGACATGCCGTGCGCAGGCCGCTTCCAAACCTTCTTCTTTCAGAATGCGCAACGCTTCATGTAAAGCATAGAGACTATTGACTGGCGCGGTGTGGTGATAGGTTCGCTTGGCACCTTCGCCCCAGTAGTCCATGACCAGATTCAGATCGAGGAACCAGCTGAAACTTTTGCCTTGGCGGTTTTTGATTTTCTCGACCGCCTTGGGGCTGAAGCTGACGGGTGATAGGCCAGGTATACATGACAAACATTTTTGAGTGCCGGAATAGATGGCATCGACACCCCATTCGTCAACTTTCAGCTCGGAGCCGCCGAGTGAGGTCACAGCGTCGACAATGGATAGACAGCTATGGCTGCGGGCAATCTGGCAAAGTGTTTTCGTATCAGAACAGACACCCGTTGAGGTTTCTGCATGTACAAAGGCGAGCATGTTGATGTCGGGATTTTTTGCCAGAGCCGAAATGACAGCATTAGGGTCTACTGCTTCACCCCATTCAAATTCCAGCGCTTCGACTTGTGCCCCGGCCCGGGTCGCCACTTCACGCATACGCATACCAAATACGCCATTGATGCATACCAGTACCTTGTCGCCAGGCTCTACCAGGTTCATAAAACAGGTTTCCATCCCTGAAGAGCCAGGTGCCGATACCGGAATAGTCAGCTCGTTTTTTGTTTGGAACGCGTATTGAAGCAGGCTTTTTATGTCATTCATCAAGGTGATGAAGCTGGGGTCCAGATGACCAATGGTCGGCTGGGAAAGGGCTTTAAGTACCCGCTCGGAAACATCCGAAGGGCCAGGACCCATCAGTATCCGATGCGGAGCTTGAAATGATTGCATAGCGATGACCCGTGTCGTTGAAAAAAGTGATAAAAATAATGGAAAATTGCGAAAGCCGGTATGTTATCAAGGAGTGATGCGGGAGGGTAGTCTGAAGCGGTAATTGCTTCCCCCGAGTTTCCTATGCGCAGCAATTGCTTACACTTCTTTTTCGCGCTCAGCGTAAACCAAATGCGGCACTGAGCTAACCGGGAAGTCTTTGCTTATTACCACTGAACAGGTGCTTCACTTGAGCCCGCAGTGGCCCTAACTTCTTTGTTTTTCTGAATATCACCGGCATTATCTTCCGGCTTAACCAGACGCACAATGGCACCTTTTTGAACTTTGTTGAAATCACCGTCTGACAACTCTGCGATGGCGTATTTTGGTAGTACGGTAATGACCGACAACTCACCCATTTTGCGGCCATCAATTTTGATCGGCATCCCGGTGTCTGGGTCTGTTAAGGTGCGCCCCTTGGTATAGAGTGCGAATACATCGCCTTCGTTGATACGTGCCTGTCCCTGATTCAGATAGATTTCATCTTTGCTGGCAACATCCATGATTTTAATCGGATGCAATACACCCATCACGCTGGACACCACCAGTGCTGCAATTTTATCCAGCGTGGAGGTGGTATTGTCTTCTTCGACTCGTGCAAAGGATTCCGTCAGGGTATCTGCCCACAGAATTTTCTGGGTGGCGACTTCAATCAGCTGGTATGACATGTCGATCCGGTCCATTACTTTGGTCTTTTTTGCACCATAGAATTCGGTTGTTTCGGTTTTTGTTGATAAGTCATGAATATTGCCGACAATCATAAAGTCAGCGCCAACAACCTGACCAAGACGGCTGGCTTCTGTTGCGGGCACGTTGTCTGATGACAACAGGGCTTTTTCGGATGCAAACTCGCCGCCAAAACTGCGGTTAACGACGGCAAATTGCTGAGTCTGGGTAAATGTTGTCTGGATTCGGTCACGCATGCGGCCAGACATTTGATAAGCGTTACTGGGTTTACCGTTGTCGTCGATCGAAAATGTTGCGTGAGAAAATCTAAATGGCATGATCGCTATACTGGCACGCTTATCGTCCTTCATGACAGACTGGTGATCTGGAATTTTGGCAATAATGGTCACGGCCCAGACATCATTATTGTCTTTAGGTTTTTTTACCTTGCTGACCTGATAAGACTTCACCCAGCCTTTTGAGCGGGTAAAAATATCTTCGCTGATACCGACTGATGCAGATTTCTTCTCGGTCGAACCTTTTATCAGGTGCTGAAATTCCATTTTGAGTTGCTTTTCACTTCCGACTTGCAGCCCTCTTACCTGTCGGACGGCATCCAGCAATGCCGACGCCAATGCTTCCTGGTAGTCGTTGCCATAGCCTGTTGTCGTTTTTTCGACCAGCACAGTTTTTGCGAAGACGCTAACCGGAACCAGTAGTGCAATGATGAGTAATTTTAGCTGCTTTTTCATCCTGAAGACCCGCAAGAGTAGTTGATAAATGAAAAGGCCGGGCGCTAGGCTCGCGGCCTTTTAACATGGCTTACAGTGACATAAATGATTTTTCACCCGACTTGCGAATTTCTTTCTCGCCAGCCCATTCCATGATGCCGCTCTCCAGATTGACCAGTTTCAGGGTGAACTTGTAGTAAACATCTTGGGCACCGCTGCCTCGCTTAACAATGCTGGACATATTGCCGTACAGCATGAATTCGGCACCGGTCTGTTTGCCAAACGCAGCCGCTTTGGTCGGGTCAACCATGCCGCTGTCCATTTGAAACTGCATTTGCTCCTGAACGGCTTTGACTGCCGTCATATCGACAAAGCGGAACTTGCCAGATTGCAGTAGTTTGGTCTGAATGGTATCGGTGATTGATTCGGTATCGATATGCTCAGTCGTCTTGTTTTTGATTTTGTCGACAAATACGACTGGTCGACGTGCCGAGGTCATCTGCACAATTGGTGGGAAGCTGATCAGGCCATCAACCAATTTGGCGGCGATCGTTTGCAGGTCAGTCGAGCCAAAGCCCATGGTGGTTGTTTCGACAGCTGTCGCATCACCGTAGGAAATTTTAGGTCCGTTGGCACAAGCCGTCAAAATCAGCCCGGCCAGAATGAAGGTAAAAAGTTGTATGAGTTTCATTGTGTTTTCCTTTTTAGTTATTTAAGAGATAAGGGCCTCTTGCAAAAGGCGCTTAAATTTAGTTTTAATCCTGAACCAGAATTTTAAACGATTTCACCGTTGGGTTGGGCGCGACACCTTGAACGGTCTTGCTCTCATACGGCGTGATCGCTAGCGGTGTCCAGGGGCTACCATCGATTGCGACTTCAAAGCCGCTTTGGTCGAGCCACTTGAACTTATACTGGAAGCTTAGATCACTTCGTGAATCGTTCTTGATCGAAACTTGCGCCTTTAGCATATTGCCGACAAAGCCTGTTTTGGTGTCTGCAATCGACAAGCTGCTCGAAAGCACGCCGCTGTTTGATTCGAGAATCTGTTCTGTCGTGCCATCTTCTCGTACGTTAACCGTTGCTGTTTCATTGACTGCGCAACCTACCATTGCAACTGAAATGCCCGCCAGCATCGCAGCTCTAAGCATCGCTGTTCGCATTATATTTCTCCTGACTGTGTGATTTAGTGTAATAAGCTTAATTTCTGAGCGTATGTAAAATTAGGTCGTCAAAGTGTATACACCTGAGTCACTAAACGGTTGTTCGCGTTGACCACTCTGACGAAGGTCGTTCTTTTGGCTTTCACATCGAGCGAAAGCTTCGTTTGCGACGCCGGTGTCGAGAAGTTAATTTCTTTTTTGCCTTCTGATAAATTGAAGCGCATTACCTGAGCGGTATTCGGCAGGGTTAACCAGCTGCGGCGATCTGCGCTTTCAGAGATGACGTTGTACACATTGGCAGCAAGTTGGCCAAATACCCCGGCCTTGCTGCCTGCCTGGTTTTGCAGCTCATACTTGGCAAAGGCTCTTAATGCCTGGCGCACCAAGAGTTGCGGTATTTGTTCCTTTAAATCTTTAACTGCCAGTGCGGACACATTCACCACGGTTTCGGATATTCCCAACTCATTGAATTGATCATCCATGGCTCTAAGCGACGGGCTAACCGGCCAAAGCTCGGTTTTATAATAAGGGAAAGCGATGGAAATGATGCCACCATCCAGTGTCGGAACCGGAATTTTTATTTCACTTTTGGGGGGAACGAAACCTTCCTCAAAAAACACCACAACGACACCTTCATCATCTTTTGGTTCATTCAGGTCATTTCGATCGGGTTGTTCGCCCAGTTTCTTGGCGACTCGGGCGATGTCTTGCTTGATGTAAGAGTTGCTCGAATTAATTTCGAAGGCTTTTTTGTAATCTACCAATGCCGAATTCAGTTCGCCTCTCGATTCCCAGAAAGCCGCTGAGGCGTAAAAAGTGTAGGCATTCTGAAATGAGCTTTTTACTTTGCCTGCGACGGTATCCAGTCCGGCGAATTCCTGCGACAAGGTACTGACGTCTATGCTGTTCTGTTCGGCCTCTTCGTAGGCTTCAGCGACTTCATCTTCATGTTTTTCAAGCAACACGCGTTGCTCAAGAGCAACCTTTCTGAACTCGACCGATGCGCCGTCGAAATCTCGTTCCCCCAGGTAATTAAATGCCTGATGGTGGTGCGTAAACACCCGTTCATAACCGGCACCTTTATACGGGATCGCATTGTCATTGGTTAACAAAGAAGAACTTTGAGCGGCAAGATCAGAAACTTCGACTGTCGCAGCCAGATCCTGTTCTTCGAAACCGGCAATCACGAGTTCAAAGTCTGACTTGCTCTCATTGAAGTTTGAATTCAATTGATTGATACGTCCACGTTCCATCATGTAGAGCATGGCATCGGCGCTGCTTCTTTCTTCGTTGAGTTCTGCCAGTACCTGGCCGATGTTGATCGGAGCTGTTGTGCTGCCCGCAGTAATGGCCTGTTGAAAAGACTGTGCCTGATTCGGGTAGGGATTGAAAAGGGAGCCGGTTGCACAGCCAACGAGCATTAAAAAAAATATAGAGGTCGTGACAGTACGAAAAATAGCTCTAAATGGTTCCATTAGCCGATGCGCTCCTTGGTAAAATGCGGCTTATTGTTATCTATGCACTATCGTGACTGCGATGAATCGTGATGCTTTCCCCTCTTCGTTCGTTGTACTCGCAACGAGGTAATTACGACGAAGGGGTGACGATTGCAAGGCTTTCCGATGACGGCAGCATTAACCTGATTTGCAGACTAATCGAGTCGTGCAAATGAATCAATCTTTTTTATGTTTGGAGCTGCGATCTGTGATCAGGCACAGGCGTTTTTTTTCTTCGCTTTTGTTTCTGCTGTCGATGCCGGTGCGATAGAGGGCTCAATGATGATCGCTTCTGTAGCGGCCTGCTCAGTCGAAGCCCGATCTTCCATGCCATAACGATTCAAGCCTGCGACATGAACGTTCTGGAAGTAATGGTCCCAATCTATCTGTTTGGCATCGACCGGAAATAGCTTTTGGTCGTGCTCGCCCATGCGCTGTGCCAGAGCCATTAATTGCTCGCTGCTAAACACATACTTGGGACTGGTGTAGTAAGAATAGATCGAAGACAGCTTTACCGTATTCTCGATCACTTTCAGTCCTTTGGATTTATTATGGGCTGATCTGAATCGAATGCGATCTGATACGGTATGCATCAGCTTGAATGTTTTGACCATCGCCAGAAACAGTGTGCGGTTAACCAGCATAAATTTTCGGGTCGGTTGCTTGTGAGCGAGGCGAGGGTAAGTTTGCCAGTTAACTCTGAGTTCTTCACAAATCGTTTGGACGTAACGTTTGACCGGTAAGGGATTTTGAGACCCGCTGCAGCATTGGTATATCCTTATTTTTTTGGGTTCTTTGAACGTTTCTGAAAGACTTAGCACGATGCTGTTGGCGACCAGATCCACCGGAATAATATCGACAATTCCCGCTTTTCTGGCAGGAAAGAAAGAGACTTTTTGTCGAGCGTAGGCAAGCAGTATGGCATCGGCGACCTTAACACCTTCGATCCAGCCGGGATGAGGAGAAAACAAGGTGCTTTCGACCACGGAAGGGCGCAGGATCGTAAGCGTTTTGTGGCACAGGCGATTGAGTAATACTTGTTCGCCGAGCCACTTGGTAAACGTGTAGGTATCGCCCCATCCATAATGATTGGCTTCTCGAATGCCGAGCTCAATCAAGGCGTCTTTCCGCTTTTGCGGGTCAGTGCAGGCGTTTTTTGTTAAAGAGATTGCTTCCTGTAATGCATCAAACACGGCTTCAACATTGTAGTAGCCATTTTCGTTCTTCTTAATGCTGTTTCCACGAGGCTTTGAAACGCTTTCGGGAATCGTACCCTGATTAAAACCGTTGACGTAGCAGGTTGAGATTTGCACGACCGGAATATCGCCCGCAGCATAAGCGAAGTCTGCTATGTTATGCAGGCATAATGTGTTGATCAGCAGCGCGTGATCCAGTTCTTCATGAAAATTGACACTGGCCGCCGAATTAACAAACGCATCCGTTGACTGTGCCAGGGCCATATATTCATCATGTGTTAGGCCAAACTGCTCCTCGGTTATTTCGCCTCCGATACAGCGAATTTTCTGATCAACAAATGTTTCCAGCTCCCCAGGTTTTGTTTTTTTAAGGTGATCAAAAATGGAGGAACTGAGAATCTCCGCCTTGAAGCGTTCCGGCGCGTCTGGAAAGTTTTTATTGCCACGAATCAGCAGATTGATGCCGGCAACCTCGGGGATGTCACGAATGATTTTTTCAAGCAGAACTTTGCCCAGAAAACCGGTCGTGCCGGTAATGAGCACGCGTTTTCCAGCCAGATGCGCTTTTGTTAATGAAGCTGACAACATGCCTTGCATTCGTTCCATCGTCGATATCCTTATTTCAGAAAGTACTGAATAGTGTAAAAAAAAGAACGGCAATATGCGTTTGATCAGATCGCAAATAAAAAAGTTTATTGTGAACGATCGTAAAAGTAGCTGATACGTTTTACGTTGTTATTTTTAGGGCGGATAGAATGATCCTAACGAAGGTAAAAAACAAGATGATAAGGCAAGAAAATCCTCTCTTTTTGTAACGGATTGTTGTCTCTGATCAGGGCTGAGAAATCATGAGTCAAAAGGTAATATTGGTCCTTTATTTGCTAGTTTTGGTCCGGTATTAGTCGTTCAATATGTGAAAGCAGTGTGCTATCAAAATCCTGCCTGAATATCTGCAGTGATGGCTGACTTATTGCTTCAGCGATGGCACCTGTTGGGTGGCTCATATGCCAGCAGCCAATGACGGCTTCTTGAACCTGCATTAGCAGACGAATTGCCTGCGGCAAATCGAGTGAACTATGACGGGTGATCATCTCGGCATACTTTCCAAGCAAACTCAGTAGCGTCGTTTTGAAATCTGAGGCTTCTTCAAGTGTGAGGTTTCGCTCCAATATAGTATGCAGGATCGCACTCAACTTGCAGTACATGGGATTGGCCAGCAAAGTATGGGTGATCGCCGATGCGAGTGGCTTGTCAAGCGTTTCGGCTTCAGCGGCATTAACCAGCTCGTCCAGTGACACCACAAACAAGGCCAAAAATAGTGTTTCCTTATTTCTGAAATAGCGGTATAGCGCCGCTTTTGTCATTCCGACATCGGCGGCGATAAGGTTGAGGTTGACCTCTTCAAACGAGGCTTTTTCAAATCGTCGCCTTGCCGCCAACAGAATCTGTTGACGACGAAGCGCTTTTTGTTCGGGACTGTTTGCCCGCTTTTTAATCATACACATCATTTGGTCTATGCCTGAAGCCAGCCTGCAATCTTTCGGGTCATAAAACGGGGTGACATTTTGCCAGACCAGACCATCATTTTGTTCTTGCCGCCGGTAATGACGATGGCACGTTTTTTTCGTTTTAGAGATTTTTTAACCACCGCTTCGGCTGTCATGGCGCCTGCCTTGAAAAGCTTGGTGTCTGTCATATGCGCTTCTGAAGCAAATTCTGACAAGGTTGCGCCCGGGCATAAAGTGCTGACTGTAACGCCTTTTCCTTTGAGCTCTTCATGCAGTGCTTCGGAAAAGGACAACACGAAAGCCTTGGTCGCATAGTAAATTGCCATATTGGGGCCAGCCTGAAATGCGGCGGTAGAGGCGACGTTGATAATATAGCCATCTTGTTGCTCCAAGATGTTTGGCAGCAGGCAGTGCGTGAGTTCAACCAGGGTGTTCACATTTAGCTGAATCATATTCAGTTGACGATCCAGTGGCAGATCTGTAAACGCACCGCGATCTCCGAATCCTGCATTATTGATCAGACCCTTGATGGCCCAATTCGCTTCCTTGATCTGATCTGCCAGCGAAGAACCTGAGCCCGGTATGGCCAGGTCAACAGCCAGCGTCTGAACGTGAATGCCATATCGAGATGTCAGCTGTTCTGCCAATAGATCCAGTTTGTCTTTTCGGCGCGCCACCAGAATCAGGTTGTTTCCCGTTTCCGCCAGTTGTTTCGCAAATACTTCGCCGATACCTGCGCTTGCGCCGGTGATTAGTGTGTAGTTCATCTTGTTCTCTCCTGTTTATTTATTGAGCGTCTCTTAATTAAGTTACTTATGGTTACTTACTATACAGACTGAATTTCCTGCTGTAAATAACCTTGAGTAACTTAATTCTATCAGGTGCGCCGTTGACAGATATAGCTGGAATTTTATAGCTTACACGTGTACTCTGAATGTCAAGAAGTGCCCGCAATACCATACAGGAGCTCGCCCCAACATGACCGTTTCTAAACCGATTCCCCAACAGGATACAGAACGCACACCCACACCAACGGTAGGACAGTCGACGGTGGTGGCTCTGAGCACCTATCTAATGGCAAATGGTATTTCAAGAGCAAAGCTGACAGAGCGCTTTGGTAACACGCTGTTGCTAACGGATGATCAGGAGGCTCGTATTCCGCTTGAGCATTACGTCCAGCTATGGGACGCGGCAATTCGTTGGACCGGCGATGCAGCACTTGGATTGAAGCTTGGCGTCCAACATGATGTTTCCGAAATGGGGATTGTGGCTCATGTCGTCTTAAATTGTGAAAATTTGCGCTCCGGGCTGGAGCAGTATGTTCGCCTGTTTTCTGTTGTGAATGATGCAATCTCGTTATCATTGGACGATGACAGGCATGGCAAAGCGCAATATGCCAGTTTGAACTTTATGCATCGGCATCCGGAGTTATATTGCATTCCAGATGTTGAACGGACATTGGTGCTGGCCTTCTATCGAACGCGGGCATGGCTCGGCAAAGAGCTGCGCTTAAAATCGGTGTCCGTTCAGCATCAGGCGCCTTCTTATCTGACACGCTACCGACAAGTTTTTGGCTGCCCGGTGTATTTTAATCAGAGCGACTGCAAGATCGTGTTTGAACAGCAGTATTTTGATCTGCGGCCGAAACGATCCAGTCCTTACCTAAAAACGGCAGCGTTGCAATATGCTAATAGCCTGCTCGATATATTTAGCAGACAGCCCTTATCTGAGCGCGTAAAGACACTTATCTACCGGGATATTGAGCAGCATGAACCCGATATTGTCTCCATTGCTGCCCGGCTCAATATGAGTCAACAAACCTTGTATCGAAAACTAAAGCATGAAGGGGTATTTTTCCAAAAACTGGTCGAGTCGGTGCGTTTCACCAAAGCCCGCCAACTATTAGCGCAATCTGGCTTGAGTGCCAGCGAGATCGCGCTGATGTTGGGTTTTTCCGAATTAAGCGCGTTTAGTCGTGCCTTTAAACGCTGGTCAGGTATGTCGCCTAAAGCTTTTCGGGACGGCATACCTGCGAGTTGACGATATCTCGGTGGCGGCTTATTTTAACCTAGGTTAAGATGGAGTTCAGGCGGCTTCTCGTGATGAAATCGAATCAATTGCATCTTGAACCGTGCTGATTTTTTCTGCGACTTCATCAGGGATATCCATCCCAAACTCTTCTTCAAAGGCCATGACCAGCTCGACGGTATCGAGTGAGTCTGCACCCAGATCTTCGATCAGGTCAGACTGCTGGCCGATGGTGCTTACGTCTATTCCAAGTTGTTCACTAATCACTTTTTTGATTCTGCTTTCGATGGTATTCATGGTTTTTTCCTATGGTTTGAATTTCTGATTAAATATGCGATTCTGGTCGGCCAAAAATCAGGCTGGCGTTCGTGCCGCCAAAGCCAAAACTGTTGCTCATCACGGTGTTTAAATCGGCAATTTTCCGCTCAGCGGTGATCGCAAGGTCTGTGGCTTGAGTTTCGGCCTGCATCAAATTGGCGTTGGCGGAAACAAAACCTTCGCGCATCATGATGATGGCGTGTATGGCTTCGTGTACGCCTGCCGCCCCGAGTGCATGGCCCCCCAAGGACTTGGTGGAACTGATCAGCGGTATGTCGTTAGGGAAAACAGTTTGCAGTGCTTTTAACTCGGCGAGGTCACCAACCGGCGTGCTGGTGCCGTGGGCATTCAGGTAATTGACACGCGGTGACTGTGCTTGTTGCAGTGCCAGGTTCATGCAACGTATTGCGCCTTCGCCCGATGGCTGCACCATGTCTTGACCATCTGAGGTCGCGCCATAACCAAGAACTTCGGCATATATGGGCGCTTTTCGTGCCAGTGCATGTTCGAGCGCTTCAACCGCCAGTACGCCTGCGCCGCCGGAAATCACGAAACCATCCCGGTCGAGGTCAAAAGGACGAGAGGCTTGATCCGGGGTCTCGTTAAAACGGCTGGAAAGCGCGCCCATCGCGTCGAACTGTAAAGCTAGGCTCCAGTGCGCTGCATCAGCGCCACCCGCAAATACGATATCCTGCTTCCCCAGTTGAATTTGCTCCATTGCGGCGCCGATGCAATGGGCGCTGGTGGCGCAGGCAGACGTGACCGAATAATTCACGCCACGAATACCAAAATGCGTGGCTAATACCGATGAGATCGCGCTGCACATGCCTTTAGTGACGCGATATGGCCCAACCCGTCGTATGCCGGACTTTCGAAAGATATCGATGGATTCCATAATATCTTGAGTGGATGGGCCGCCCGTCGCCACGATCAGCCCTGTTCTATCTTGGCTGATCTGCCTGGCGTCGAGTTTGGCGCTTTCGATGGCTTGCTGCATCGCCAGATAGCCGTAGCCGGAAGCGACATTCATGAAGCGATATTGCTTGCGGTCTATTGAAGCAGCAGGGTCAACATCGATTGCACCGCTGACGTGAGAGCGTAAGCCGACTTCGGCGAAATTTTGATCATAACGAATGCCGGAGCGACCATTCTTGAGTGATTCCGAGACCGTTTGGACCGAGTTTCCCAGACTGGAAACAATCCCCATACCTGTGATCACGACGCGTTTCATGACAAGGCTCCCGGCTGGTTCAGGGGAATGAGACCCACTCTCAGATTTTTGGCACTGTAAATAGGCTTGCCATCGACGGCAACGCCGCCATCAGCGATGCCGACGACAATATCCTTGATCAGGATGCGCTTGATGTCGATCTGGTAGCTGACAACCTGACAGCCCGGCAGCACTTCACCGAAAAACTTGACCTCACCGACACCCAGTGCCCGACCTTTGCCTTCATGACCGGCCCAGGCCAGAAAAAACCCCAGGCTTTGCCACAGCGCATCCAAGCCAAGGCAGCCCGGCATAACGGGGTCTCCCCTGAAATGACAGCCGAAGAACCAAAGATCCGGGTGGATATCAAATTCAGCATGTAAACGGCCTCGCCCCATTTTGCCACCATCGGCACTTACTTCAGTGACTCTATCAATCATGCGCATGGGTTCGCTGGGTAGCTGCATGTCGGGCGGGTTCAGCACATTAAACATGCTGTCTAGTTCCTGTTTGCTAAAGCTGTTTTGTTGTAGCATGATCGTGTCTCCTTTGGCTTATGAAACAAAACGTTTATGATCTGAATATTGATCGTTTATAAACGTCACAATAACGGTAGGGCAGGCTTCGTGCTTGACCCAAAATCCCGAAAGTTTGACCGTAATAAGGGGGAGTGATCTGACTGCTTGAGCAAAGGGCAGTGTTAGCCAGGATTTTTGACTATACTGTTGTGGCGACCCGATCTTTAACTGCGGCGACAGATAGCGTGATAAATAGAGACCTTTGCACGGAAGATGATTTTTTGATCAGGCAAAGCAAAACAAACTGAATGAGGGAGTTTACGGATGTAAATGACCGATTGAGTCTGTTTTTAACGCGGCAAGAGTGAAAAATGGCTTTCGTGCAAAGATCCCAAATAACCAGTCCAGGGGAATGAAACAATGCATACGACAGTTTATCTGCTTGATGATGAGCCAGAGTTGCTGGAGTTGCTTGGGGATGCAGTCGAACTCACCGGATTGGTCTCGAAACGTTTTACCCGGGCAAACCGCTTTTTTGAGGAAGTCAGCGAGTTTTCATCGCAATCTATTCTGGTGTTGGACTTGAACATGCCGGAAATGGATGGCATTGAAGTGATGCGAAGACTGGCGGTCATGGATGTTTCTCCCTCCCTGATACTAATGAGCGGCCATGATATTAGCGTGCTCCACTCGGCTGAAAAGCTTGGCTATGCTCATAATCTGGATATTATCGCCACGCTCAGTAAGCCAATATCGTTAGAGCAGTTTCAGCAACTGTTGAGGGAGCATGAAAGCGCCTTTCGGAACAAAGCTAAGACAGGCACCTCGGATGCCAAGCGTGCATTAAGTGTTGACGAATTAAAGTGGGCGATTCAAACCGATCAACTGGTGCTTCATTATCAGCCTCAGTTTGAAGTTGCCAGCAAAATGCTGGTGGGCGTGGAGGCTTTGGTGCGCTGGCAGCACCCTGAACTTGGTCTAATCTATCCTGATCGTTTTATTTCAATCGCTGAAAGTAGTGGTCTGATTGGCGACCTGACGCATTGGGTCATTGATCGAGCCGTACGGCAAGGACAACAATGGCAGCTTGAAGGTGCGCGGGTTGCAATCTCGGTTAATATCTCAGGGGGTGATATCACCAGCCTGACCTTACCAGAGCAATTGGCGGCTCTGCTCGAGAATAATCGTCTTGATGCAACTCTTTTGACGCTAGAGGTGACGGAGAGCGCCCTGATGGGAGAGCTGGTGACCTCGCTGGATACCCTGACGCGTTTACGTTTGAAAGGGTTCGCATTATCGATCGATGATTTCGGCACAGGGTATTCCTCGCTTTCCCAGTTACATCGAGTGCCGTTTACGGAAATGAAGATTGATCAGAGTTTTGTGTCCAAAATGGGTGAAGATAAAGAAGCGTGTGCCATCGTCAGAACCTGCATTATTCTGGGGCATGAGCTGGATATGAAGGTCGTCGCGGAAGGCGTTGAAACCGAGGAACAGTTCCAGCGGCTGAAGTCTATGGGTTGTGATATAGCGCAAGGTTACCTGTTTAGTAGACCTGTGCCGGCCAACGAAATTTCACCTCTTATACGGGCGCGGGAACTTAAGAACAGATAGTGGATACGCTCATGATAAAAACTTGCCAGGATGCCGTATGTCTATAGCGCGTAGAATTACCATCAGTGTGTTGTTTTTCAGCGGCGTATTTACGCTTTTAGGCACAGGCTTTCAGTTGTTTCTGGATTACGAGCACGGCGTCGAAAGTCTCGAAGCCACCCTGACGCTCATTGAAAAAAGTCATATTAATTCGTTGACCCAAGACGTCTGGAACCTGGATGATGCCAATATGAACACTCAGGTGACAGAGATAATGAACTTGCCTGATGTCGTACATCTGGAGTTGGCTTTGCCGGGCCAAACGGACCTGGTCAGAGGGGTGCTGTCGCCACCACATTTGATGATGACACGTACCTTTGAGCTGTCATATGGCGCTGAACCAGTCGCTGAACATATTTCAATTGGCACATTGACGGTAGCGGTCACCCTGGAAAATATCTATCAAAATCTGCAGGACAAGCTGGTGGTAATCCTGATGACACAGGCGGTCAAGATCATGTTTGTGTCGATCTTTATTATCTTTTTGTTTTATGTGTTGGTCGCACGTCATCTTGAAAAAATCAGAACATTTATTTCAAACACCTCGGTGAGCTCGCTGACCGCTCAGCTGAAGCTGGACAAGGGCTACGGGCCGTTTCGTCGCAAGAATGATCAGGATGAACTGGGTGTTCTGGTCACCGCTATTAACTCTATGCGATCGGAGCTTAACGAAGGCATTGAAAAACAACGTGTCGCTCAGGAAGAACTTAGGCAGCTGCGAAATTATCTTTCGAATATTATTGATTCCATGCCGTCTGTGCTGATTGGTGTGGATCCTGACGGTGTCGTCACTCAATGGAATCATGAGGCAGAACAAGAAACCGGTGTCACTGTAAAAGAGGCGGTGGGGCAGCCCTTGGCCAAGGCTTTTCCGAGGCTTTCGTTTGAGATGGATAGAGTGCGGCAGGCAATCGCTTTGCGGCAGGAGCAGATTGACCCCAAACGGTCACACCAACATGATGGCCATACTTTCTATGAAGACGTCACTATTTACCCCTTGATCGCCAATGGCATTGAGGGAGCCGTGATCAGGCTTGATGACGTGACTGAACAAGTGCGTTTAGAAGAAATGATGGTGCAAAGTGAGAAGATGCTCTCAGTCGGTGGTTTGGCGGCGGGAATGGCGCACGAGATTAATAATCCGCTGGCTGGCATGATGCAGACGGCTGATGTGATGCAAAATCGTCTGACGCACGATGATATTCTTGCCAACCAGCGGGCGGCAGAAGAAGTGGGTACCAGCATGGCAGTTATTCATGCGTTTATGGAGAAAAGAGGCATTCTGCGAATGACCGCTGCAATCAAGGAGTCCGGTTTACGGGTTGCCGAGATTGTAGATAACATGCTCAGTTTTGCACGTAAAAGTGACATGGCTTTTTCTTCCCATGACATGGTCGAGCTGCTTGAGAAAACGGTTGAACTTGCCTCCACTGATTATGATCTGAAAAAGCAATATGACTTTAAAGCCATCAACATCATTCGGGAGTATGATCCGGATCTGCCAGCCGTCCCTTGTGATAGCAGTAAGATACAACAGGTGTTGCTGAATGTTTTGCGTAATGGTGCACAGGCGATGCAAGAAGCGGATACTCCCACCCCAACGTTTATTTTTCGAACCCGCCTGGAGGCGAATAGAAGGCGGGTATGCGTTGAAATTGAAGATAACGGTCCTGGTATGGACGAGGTCACCCGCAAACGTATTTTTGAGCCTTTCTTTACCACCAAAGCTGTGGGTGAGGGCACCGGACTTGGTTTGAGCGTTTCCTATTTTATTATTACCGAGAATCACCGAGGTGAGATGCGCGTTTCATCCGAGCCTGGCAAGGGAACCCGCTTTACCATTTGTTTGTTGTTGGACTAATGAATGCCGGAATAACGAATAAGCGTACGTGCTTTCGTCTATGCTGGCAGCGTGTCTCTCTAGGTCTTCAGTTTTCTTGCGCGTAACAATACAAACTTGCGGTTAGAGGCGACCAGCTCACAGTTGCCAAATAAGCGTTTTAGTCCTGCATGGTAATTTAGATGGCGATTGCCCACGACCCACAGTTCACCGCCCTTGCGCAACGCAGCCTTGGATTGCACAAACATGCGCCAGGCGATGTCATCTCCAATGGCGTGTTGCTGGTGAAAAGGAGGGTTATTCAATACGATATCGACACTTTCTGTCGGTGTGTTGCCCAAACAGTTCTCGACGGTAAACTCTGCCCCCGAGTCGCATTTTGAATGTTTAAAAATTGCCATGTAGTTTTGTTTGGCACTCGCCACAGCCATATAGGATTCATCATAAAAATGTACCTGGGAGGAGGGCTTTGCCAATTTTGCACTAATGCCCAGAACCCCGTTGCCACAAGCTAAATCAATGAGTTTTTTGGCTGCTGGTAATTTGTTGATATGCGCCAAAAACAACCGCGTTCCCTGATCAAGTTGGCTATGAGAAAAAACATTGGCATGGTTGGCCAGCCAGTGTTCCGTGCCCTCCAGCTGATAGCATGATGGGTAAGGGGACTTTCCTTTCCAGCTTTCAGGTGCGGGTTGGCAGAAAATCAGTCGGGCCTTTTTCTGTGCCAGTGATGTGTGAGTTGGGCCGATGATCTGTTCGAACAACTGCAAGGCGTTACGGTGAATATATTTCACCATACCTGTGGCAATGATTTGCGTGTCGTGGCGAATCACCTCGCGTAAACGATAGAGTTGCTCTTCTAGCAATGCGTGAGATTTTGGCACGTGTAGAATCACAAAATCAAAGCGCTGTTTGGGCATGGTCAAGCAGTCGAAAAATTGGATGCGTGCACCCGCTTC